>Ga0210006_1003311_pt1 | contig 10090 bp, 10 predicted proteins | sample CryGey02umfilter_2_FD_185452 | JGI IMG/M metagenome (GOLD analysis project Ga0210006, IMG submission 185452) | Groundwater microbial communities from aquifer in Utah, USA - Crystal Geyser 4/10/14 0.2 um filter (SPAdes) (version 3) | ecosystem: Environmental > Aquatic > Deep subsurface >... | reverse complement strand
CTTGATTTTCGCCTCGACGCGCGAGAGCTCGCACCGGTTCGACGTGTCGCGCTTGTTCGCGGCCAGGTGCTTGCGCATCTTGATGGCGCGGCGAATCAAGTCGAGCAAATCGCTCGGGTACTCGCGGCTGAGCTTGAGTTCCGCCAGTATTGCGGTCAGGCTCTTGCCGGTCACCACGCGGACCGAGGGCACGGCGTAAACGTCGCGCAACAGGAGCCCGATTTGGGCGTCCGTCTTGCCCTCCTTGGCCAGCTTTTTCACCAGCTCGTAAACCTCTTCCTTCGAGAGGCGGACCCACGCCTTGGCGGCGTTCGAGCGCGGCTTCTTCGAGCTCGACCTTCCGCGCTTGCGAGTGTGCAATCTTGCCATTCCTTCAATCAACCCCGAACTCGACGCCCAACTCCCCTTGGCGGGGCTTGAACTCGAGCGTTTTAATCTTGCCAACGCGCCTCAACTCCTCGTCCACGCTCGCGAAACCCTTGCACAGGCCCTCCGGGGCGACTACTGCCGCGTAGTCCAGTTCCGCGTTCAAGGACAGGGCTTTGGACGCCTTGCGTTGGCGCATGAGCGACAAAACCTTATGCATCGAATCGACTATCAAAAACGTTTCCTCGTCCGCCTTCCACGCCAGCTTGGGCCACGAGCCGCTCTCGTGCACCGAACCGCCGTACATGTTCCGGTGGACCTCTTCGGTCACGAAGGGCGCGAAAGGCGACAGCATCTTCAGGCAGACGTGCAGCACGCTCCGCAGCGCGTATTGCGCCGCCGCCTTGCTGTCCTCGTCAGTCCCGTACACGCGGTACTTCACATCCTCCAAATAGTAATCGCAAAAGTCGTGCCAGAAAAAGTCGTAAAGCGCCGTGACCGCGGCGTAATACTCGTAACCGTCAAGCGCGGCCTCCACCTTTTCCAGCGTCTGCGCGCAACGCGCGAGAATCCACTTGTCCGTCAGCCTAAGCGCGTATTTTCCGTCCTTCGCGGGCTTGAATCCCTCGCACGACTTTTCCACGAACTTGGACGCGTTGAAAACCTTGTTCACGAACGACTTCGCGTAATTCACGTCCTTCCAATAGAAGACATTGTCTTTTCCCGTCGAGCCGCTCAACGCGGCCCACTGGCGCAGCGAGTCCGCACCCGCCTTGGCGAGCACTTCCTTGGCTTCGACATAATTGCCCAAGCTCTTGCTCATCTTCTTGCCGTCCTCGCCGCACACCATGCCGTTAATCACGATGTCCTTGAACGGCGGCTTGCCGGTGAGCTTTAGGCAGCGGAAAATGGTGTAAAACGCCCAAGTGCGGATGATGTCCGTGCCCTGCGGGCGCAGCGAAGCGGGATAAAGTTTGCTGTTAAACTTATCGGGCCAGCCCGCGATTATGAGGGGCGTTATGCTCGAGTCGACCCAGCCGTCGCAAATGCCCTTTTCGCCGACGAGCGTGCCTCCACACTTGCACTTGCGCTGCGCTTCGTCAGCCGCGGGGTCAACCGGCAGCTCTTCCAGCTTGGGCGCCACGATTGCCCCGCAACTGTCGCAATACCAGAACGGGAGCGGCGTGCCGAACACGCGCTGGCGCGAAATGCACCAGTCCCATTCGAGCCCCTCGGTCCAGTCGCGGAACATCTGGAGCGAATGCGGGGGAACCCAGTTAATTGAGTCCGCGGCTTCCAGGATTTCCTTCTTGAACTGTGCGACCTTGATGAACCACTGGCGGGAACGCTTCAGCTCGACCGCGTGCTTGCAGCGGTCGTGAATTTTGACTACCTGCTGGAGCGGCTCCTGCTTTACGAGCAGCGACGAGGAATCCAAATCCGAAATGACGCGCTCGCGCGCCTCGGCGGCCTTGAGCCCGTCGTACTTGCCCGAATTAATCAGGCGGCCGCGCTCGTCGAACGCGTCAATCACGGGCAGCGAGTGGCGCTTCGCCCACACCACGTCCGTGTTGTCGCCGAAAGTGCAAACCATCACGAGGCCCGTGCCGAACTCCTTGTCAACGTCGTTGTCCGCGATTACGGGAACCTCGCGGTTGAAAATTGGAACGAGCGTCGTCTTGGGTGCGTTCTTGTAGCGCTCGTCGCCAGGGTGATAAAGGACGGCAACGCAAGCGTGCAGCATTTCCGGCCGCGTGGTAGCGATGGTTAGCCCGCCGCCGAAGCGCACGGTGTTCAGCTTGGTTTCGCGCTGGAGCTCTTCAGTCTCCGCCTTCGCGATTGCGCTGGCGCAGCTCGGGCACCACAACACGGGGTGCTCTCCCCTGTAAATCAGCCCGTCTTCGAACATTTTGACGAGCGAGTGCTGCACCGCCTTGGTGTACGCGGGGTCAATCGTCCAGTACTCACGGCTCCAGTCGATGGAGTAGCCCATGCGGACCATCTGGGGCTTCATCGTGCCCACGACGGTGCGCGTCCAGTCCAGGCACTTTGCGCGGAACTCTTCGCGTGAAAGGTTCCTGCCGAACTTTTGCTCGACCTTGACTTCCGTGGGAAAGCCATGGCAGTCCCAGCCCTGCGGGAATAACACTTCAAACCCGCGGAGGCGCCTGTAGCGCGCCGCGAACTCGAAGTAGCACCAGTTTATCACGTGCCCCAAATGGAATTCCCCCGTCGGGAACGGGGGCGGCGAGTCTATGACGTAAAAAGGCTTGGCGGATTTCGGGTCGAACGCGTGCGCCGACTCGGCAAACCACTTCTGGGCGAGCCTCGCCTCGGCCTCGTTAGCGTCGTACTTCTGCGGCAACGCCAAGACCGATTCAGCCTCCTGCGTGCGCCCACTTGAGCTTGCGCGGATTGCGCTTCATTACGGCGTTACGCTTGCACTTGCGCGAGCAGTAATAGACGGGGTTGCCGTCCTTCGCGAAAATCGTGCAACCCTCGCCCAAGCCCGCGAGCCTGCTGCAGAACCCGCACTTGCGGGCGGCGGATGCGTGACTAATTCTTGCCATTCAGAATCACTTCCTCTTGGACTTCAGGGGCTTCGCTTCGCGCTCGGTCTCGGACAGCACGAGCACGTCGCCCTTGCGAATCGCGCCCTTCACGTTCCTGCGGATTACGCGACCGCGGTCTTTTCCGTCGAGCACGCGGCACATCACCTGGATGACTTCCCCGAAAACGCCCGTGCGCCCCAGCACTTCTACGACTTCCGCGGGGTAGCCGCCCATCGCCGGCGCCTCGCGCCTGACTGGCGCGACCGCTCCCTTTTTGGCTTCGGGTGCAGCGGCCGGCGCTTCCTTCTTCGCGTCCGGCGAAGCGGGAGCCTCCTTGCCTTTGACAGCCATTCAGCTCAACCCTTCTTCTCTTTCTTCTTCGCCGCGGGCTTCTCCTCGGCTGCGTGCTTCGCCACTACGGCGGGCGCAACGCCCGACAGCTTCTCGAGCACTAGCCTCAACGCGCCTTCGCCGGCGCCTGCCTTCGCGATTGCAACTGCGGATGTTCCAACTCCCAATCCGGCGGCCTTGCCCAGCGCCTTCTTTTCGGCGACGAACATGAACGGGATGCCCTTCTCCTCGCACAAGCCGGGGATGTGCAAAACGATTTCCTCGGGGTCAACGTCCTCGGCGACTATCACGAGCTTAGCCTCGCCGCGCTCGATTGCCTTCGTGGTCTCGTTGATTCCCTTGCGAATGCCGCCCTCGTTAGTCGCGGCTTCCACCACTTCCAGCGCCTTTGCCTGCAAGTCGGCGGGAGTCGAGAACTTGACGTAACTCTTAGCCATTCCAAACCACACCTCTGTCTTTCATGGAACCTTCACGGAATCCGGTCCTCTAGCTTCGGTGAACCGAAAACTAGCCCAAGAATTCGGGAAAGGCGGTTTAAATAAGTTGCTAAAACCGTGCGTTGTCAACTTAACGGCAGTTGAAAAGAACAAACAAAAAGAGGTGAAAAACTTGAAAGAAAAGATTAAAAATAGCGAAAAAAATACTGATAACTATAATATGGCTAAGCGAAAAAGAGTTACATTCAAAACAAGATATGGAACGATTTCATTCTTTGTAAAGCGAAGGAGGTAGCCGGGCTATGGGTTCAAATTACGATTTATTAATTGAACCAATAATTAGTCCACAGAATAGTAGAATTTTATTTTTGTTTAAACCTAAAGAACTTGTAGAAGGTTCTGAATTTGAACTAAAATATAAAATTACTAATAAAACCGGCCACTCCTTTCCTGGCGGAATCATTAAGGAAAACCAAATCATTACTGTGAAAGATGGCACAGTGATAAAGCTTAGCGAGCAAAAAATACCAGAGATACCCGCTCAAGAGAGCAGGACGGTGGATATTGGAAGGACTGTATCTCTTTCAAGCGGCCTGTTAACTACTCGTTGTAAAATAGTGGCGGATGATGGCGGCGTTGTTAATTATTACCAGAAAAACAAGTTAGATAAAAATCAAAGCGACCTTTTAGACGCCGTACTATGGCAAGATTTTATGGTGGTTAGTAGCAGGTACGAGCTGAACCAAAAATATACAAATTATCTTCTGTCGGCTATGACCTTGCTGCTTTTAGTAGTCACTATAATTCAACTGTTTAAGTAAAACGGTTGGTTTAATGATATCCTTTTTTTTACACTATAAAATAAGTTCTAGCTAAATTTACAAAACATTAAAGCGGCGCGTTTTTATCCCCCGCAAGGGCTAAGTGACTCGTGAAAGTCGAGCACTACTGCATCGCGTGCAGGAACGCGCCGAACGAAAGGCGGCTCATAACCGAGTTCATGGGCAGCGCGCCCTCAAAGAGCGGCAGCGTAACCGTGTGCGTCGGTGGGGACGGCACCCTGCTGCAGGCGGAACGCGAAAAGCCGGGAAAGCCCAAGCTATTCATACGCGACAGCCGCACCTGCCAAGGCTGCGCGTTCAACTGCAAAACATTCAAGAAGCCGCGCGCGTGCATCCGCGCCTGGGGCCGCAAGGCGGTTTACTGCAAGGGCTCGCTCGCGGCCTGCCTCGCCGGGCTGAAAAAGGGCTTCCGCGTACACGAGGAAAAAAAGCTGGAGGCGCGCGCCGGCGGGAAGCGGCTGACTGCGTTGAACGAGGTGAACGTGCACTGGGGAAATCCCCCGCAGGCGCTGCGGTTCGACTTGGAAGTCAACGGCCGCAAAATAGTCAAGGAAGCGGTAGGCGACGGCGTGGTGATAGCAACGCCTTACGGCTCCACCGGCTACTATCGCGCGGTTACGCGTTCGCGGCTGAAAAAAGGCATGGGCGTGGCGTTCAAGAACACGCAGAAGAAGCTGCGGCCGCTGCACTTGCGGGACAACGCGGTCATCAAGCTGACGGTCCGGAGAAACGAGGCGGTCGCGTGGGCGGACAACAACCCGGAACTGCTGCGCCTGCGCGAAGGCGACTCGATTACGGTTCGAAAAAGCAAGCGAAAAGCCAGGATGGTGGTATTGTGAGTCACGACATCAAGAAGATTCTCGCGGAAATGCGGCCCTCGGTGGACGCGGAAATCGAGAAAATCGTTCCCCGCAAGTTCGACGAAAAATCGCTGGCGCGGCTGTGCGGAAAGCCGAGGTACGAATATGACCTGGAAACCGCCACGAAAGCAATAGCCGAACCCATTTGGGACTTGCTGGACCGCGGCGGAAAACGGTGGAGGCCCGTCCTGCTGCTACTGACCGCGGAAGCGTTCGGGGGCGACTTGGAAAAAATCAAGCCGTTCTGCGCGCTGCCCGAAATCGTGCACAACGGCACGCTCATGATTGACGACATAGAGGACTCTTCGGAACTGCGCAGGGGAAAGCCGTGCACGCACAAGATTTACGGCGTTGACGTGGCAATCAACGCGGGCAACGCGATGTACTACCTGCCGCTGCCCCTGTTCCGCGAATCCAAGTTCGACCAAGAGACGCTGAACAAGGCGTTCGAAATTTACTACCAGGAAATGATTCGCGTGTCGTTCGGCCAGGCGTTCGACATATGGTGGCACAAAGGCAAGGCAGCCAAGGTAACCGAAGCGCAGTACCTGCAGATGTGCGCCTACAAGACGGGCTGCCTCGCGCGAATGGCCGCGCAAATGGGCGCGGTGCTGGCGAACGCGGATGAGAAGCGCGTCACAGCCGTGGGCAAGTACGCGGAAGCGCTGGGCGTGGGCTTCCAGATTCAGGACGACGTGCTCAACCTCGTGGGCGAAAAGTTCGGAGAACTCAAGGGCGTTGGCGAGGATATACACGAAGGCAAGCGCACGCTCGTCGCAATCCACTGCCTTGAACGCGCGCCCGCAGCGAAAGCCAAGCGCCTGCTGGAAATACTCGACAAGCACACGGAAAACCCGAAGGAAATCGCGGAAGCCATCGAGATAATGAAGTCCGCGGGCTCCATCGAGTACGCGAAAGCCAAAGCCCGCGAGCTTGCTTCCAACGCGTGGGCCGAACTGGAGCCGTTGCTGCCGGAAGGCGAAGCCAAGGAAAAACTCGACGCTTTCACGCGTTACCTCGTGGAACGCGAAATATAATAACCGCGCCGCGGAAAACGGTAGTTACATGCTCGCGTGCTTTTCAAGCAACCGGCCGAAACGGCTGAAACTTGCGTTGCAAGCGTATGCCAAGCAACTCGAGGGGCACAGCCTACTCGTAATAGACACGGACGCGACGCACGCCGAGAATGAAGGCCGCCTGCCGAAGCGCGCCTTGCACTACTCGGAAACCGAAATCCCGGAACTTTTGCCGGATTACGCGTTCGCCTTCCGCGGGAAATACGGGGGCAACCGCAACCAGGCGCTCGCAGTCGCGGCGGCCCGCGGGGAAGGCGTCGCCTTTTTCGATGATGACACTCTCCCCTTGAACGACGTGATGGCGCGGCACGCGGCGGCAATCGCGGGCGGCTGGAAAATCGTTTGCGGCAAGTACCTGGGCCACACCGGGGGAGCGCAAAACCTGGTGCTGCAGCTGATAAGCGAGCTCTCCGCGGAGGAGCCGCACGGCGAACGCGTGCGCGAAATCTTCGCGGGAATACCCGCCCCGGCGACGGGCTTGATAGTGGGCGCGGGAGTCAACGGCGGAAACCTGGGCGTAAGCCCGGAAGCCTGCCGAAGTTATGCATTCTACCCCACCGCCCACCGCGTCGAAGACGGGATTTACGCGGCGTTCGCGGATTACTACCTGGGCGCGAACTCGGTTTACAACCCCGCCAACTCCGCCGAAGCGGCTGCAAAGCTGCCCGTCGTGCGCCACGAGATGGCCGCGGGAAAACCCTCGACGCTGCGTGAAAAAATCGAGGACGAAGTAAAAGGCACGAGCCTCGGCGTGTGCATCGACCGCCTCCTGCGCAACCGCGAAACGCCGAGCGCGGAAACGATACTGCCCATGCGCACGGCGGCAACGCAGGTGAGCTTCAACGAGTACCTGCTGCCCTATTTGCAAAAGAACGCCGCGCAAAACAAGCTCTCGGAAAAAATAGGCGCGTTGGGCGCGTCCGACGAAGCCCACGAATTCGCTGCGCTGTTATCGCTGACACCCGAAAAACTCGCGCTGCCCGAAGATGAGTACCTAAAGAAAGTCAACCTGTTCTTCGAAACCCAAGCCGCCTGGAAGCCCGCGGTTTCCGAAGCCGAAGCGAAACTGAAATGATTCTTGCCGCGCTCCTGCTCGCCGCAAGCCTCGCGCTCGGCTGGACCCTCGCGGCGCGCCTCACCCGAAAAAACCAGCTGGCTTTCGCTTTTCCCCTCGCAATCGCCGCCGGCGCGTGGACGCTCTTCTTGGCTTCCCTGGCAATCGGCTTCAACGACTACTCGATTGTTGCCGCGATAATTTTGCAAGCCGTTGCCGCGGCCGTGCTTTACGGGCAAAAAAAGCCGTCGCTCGAACACGACAAGCGAATCGTCGCCCTGCTCGTCGCGGGCATCCTCCTGTTCACGGCTCTGCAATACGCCCGCTTTCATTACGACGCGAACGGCAACCTCGCCGGAATACCAATCGACTTCGGGTTCCACAGCGCGATAATCACGAGCCTGGCGAACGGCAACTTCCCGCCGCAAAACCCGTTTTACGATGGCCACGCCTTCAACTACTATTATTTGACGCACCTCTATTCCGCCGCGCTGTTGAAAGGCGGGTTCCCTCTGCAAGCAGCAACCTGGATTCCCATAGTCCTCGCCAGCGCAGCCTTCATCGCGCTCCTTTATCTGTATGTCCGAAAATTGTTCCCAAAACGCGAGCACGCAGCCGTGGCCTACCTAGCCATCCCCCTAGTCCTCCTAAACGGGACGCTGGCGTTTTGGGTGGCAACACCAACAACCGAATTTTTTCACAATGCACTAAGAAATACTGGCTTTCCATTCGAAAATTTTCTTATAGATATACTAATAATCAATCAAAGCGCAGTCCTTGGCGCGGTAATTGCGCTCATGATATTGTTGCTAATTAAAGAAAAGAAAAATACAAGCGCGGCGATTCTTGTCGGCACCTTACCGCTGATAAACGCGCCATTTTTTGTGCTCGGTTTGTCCTTTTTACTATTTTTTACCAGCATTAAACAAAAAATAATTGCAACAGCGATGGCTGTACCCCAAATACTTCTTTTACAAAATCAAAACAACGGCGTCCTAAGCAATATAACTCTTCATTTTGGTTGGATGTCCCAGAACCAAGACATTTTATCCATACTTCTTTTTTGGATAAACAATTTAGGACCATATTTGGCGCTATCCTTGGTCGCTTTGTACTTCTTAAAAAACAAAGAAATAAACAAAATTTACCTCACACTTTTGCTTCCAGCGGTTCTAGCAAATTTCTTTATTTTCACACCATATGCGTGGGATAATTTCAAACTATTTCTGTTATTCTTTATGTTTATAGCAATTTTATCAGCGTATGCTCTTATTGAAATATGGAAAAAAGGTTCGCTTGCAAAAATATTTGCGCTCGTACTGCTATCCACAATGACCCTAACCGGCGTGTTGTCTCTTGCAACACTAGCGAACCATTCCGAGGGCCTAAGCTACACGCGCGCCGACTTGGAGGCTTGCAAGTGGATTGAAGAAAACACGCCGAAGGACGCTGTTTTCCTGATTGACAACGACCACGTTCAATCTTGCCTGTTCGCAACGGTGGGACGGCGGGTTTACCTTGGTTTCGGCGAGTGGCTGACAAATCACGGCATTGACTACACAAAACAGCTTGAAGAAAACAAGCAAATGTTGGCGGGAAACTGTAGTTTAATAAAGGAGAAAAATTTAACTTATGCTTACTTCACTCCAAACGTGAAGCCAAGTCAGGGGCTTGAGAATCAGTCTGTGGAAAGATACGCGAGTCAATCCCAGGTGGTTCTTGAGCTATGCAAAAAAACGTAATAATTCTAATAGCTTTACTTGGTAGCTGCTTTTGCCAAGCAATAACCCAACCACTAGCGCATCCAAACACGGCTACCCATTATGGTTCCACAGATTGTATGGGACGCATCATAGACTATTCGATCGACAACAGTGTTGGAGATACTAGCACTTTTTGGTGTTTTATTTCAGAAAACGGATTTGGCGCCGAATATACTCTACAGGCGAGTACAACAATAACTCTTGAAAGCGTAACAATTCAGACTATAAGCACCGGCGACAAAAGAATACAACTCAAAAATTCTGTAGGAACCTTTGAAACAGTATATGACTTGCCGCCCAGCACGGAAGATATACAAACACAAGGCACGTTAATTGGTTCACAATATTTACAACCCGATGGGAAAATAATTGTGCGCGTAATTAACCTAAACCAAGATGCATTTCACCACCTCTCAGACCTTGCGATAGGATACTACTATTCTAATCCAACTCCGTCGCCATCTCCATCGCCTACTCCTTCTCCGTCACCAGATCCTTCGCCAACGCCCAGCCCTTCCCCCGAAGCATCGCCGAGCCCGTCGCCATCACCCAGCCCGTCACCCGAACCGACTCCAACACCCTCGCCGAGCGCAACGCCGTCGCCAAGCCCCTCACCTTCACCAGAGCCGACCCCCAGCCCAACGCCGTCACCCAGTCCTTCGCCTGATCCGACGCCGAGCCCCTCGCCGAGCTTGACTGCGACCGTTGACCCAACGGATTCGCAAGGCGGTTCTGGCGGCGGCGGGGGCGGTTACTGGCAACCGACTGCAACGCTAGAGCCGACCGTTT
>Ga0210006_1003303_pt1 | contig 10107 bp, 8 predicted proteins | sample CryGey02umfilter_2_FD_185452 | JGI IMG/M metagenome (GOLD analysis project Ga0210006, IMG submission 185452) | Groundwater microbial communities from aquifer in Utah, USA - Crystal Geyser 4/10/14 0.2 um filter (SPAdes) (version 3) | ecosystem: Environmental > Aquatic > Deep subsurface >... | reverse complement strand
TTTTCTCCCGACTCTTTCGATGCGACCTATACATATTTGTTAAATCAGGGATTTACGAAGAGTCAATTGGTTTCTTCCGGTATTGCTATGACGAAAGAAACTACTGTAGAAAAAATATACGACCGATTTCGCGGGCGGCTTATGTTTCCGATTAGAGATAATCTTGGTCGGATTAACGCTTTTGGTGGGAGGGCTTTAAAGAAGGATCAGGATCCTAAATATGTTAATTCTTCGGAGTCGGCTATTTATCATAAAAGTAATGTTCTTTATGGTTTTTCGGATGCTAAGGCGGCAATTAAGGAAAAAAAGGAGGTAATAATTGCGGAAGGTTATTTTGATGTTATTGCGGCGCATCAGGTTGGCGCGGTGAATACTGTGGCGCCGTGTGGTACGGCTTTAGCGGCATCTCAATTAAGGCTTTTGAATCCTTTTGCGGATACGATTATATTGGCTTTTGATAATGATCATGCCGGACAGGAGGCGGCGAATCGTGCATATGAACTTGTGCAGGAGTTTGATATGACTGTTAAAATGCTCGTTATCCCGGATGGTAAGGATCCTGCGGATTATGTTCGTTCGCATGATGTTTTGTTCCATGATCTTGTTAAAAATGCTCAGCCTTATGCTGATTTCTTTTATCATAGATTGCTCTCTGTTTATGGTATCGATGGAATTGCTGCTAAAAAGAAAATACTTCATGAATTTTTGCCGTTTTTTTCTTATATAAAGAGTTCCATTGAAAAGGATGAGTATATTAGGCGACTTTCTTTGGATTTGGATTTGAAGGAGGTGAGAATATACGATGAGATAAAGAATTTTAAGTTACCGCAGTATCATCCTGCTCGTAGTCATGGTTCAATTGATTCTATGAATGATAAAGTTCATGCTGTTAAAACTCCCGCTGAAGAGATATTTTTGGGCTTATTACTGGAATTTCCACGGATTGGAAAGCTTTTTATAGATAAAATTGATGAAAATTACTTTTCTGATGATTTAAAAGCTATTTACAAGGCTTTTGTTGATCAGTATAATGCCTACGGCTTTGAAGCCGCAAAGAATATATTAGAGATTTTACCGCATGAAATACGTGAAAAGGCGGCGCTTATTTCTTTCTATGTTTCTGAGAAGTATGGAGAGATAAGTGAGGTGGCTGCGGAGGGGGAACTTACGATTCTTGCCGCGGGGATGGCCAAAAAACGACTTGATCAAAAGAAAAGAGATTTGCAGAAGTTACTTTATGACGCGGAAAAGTTGAAAGATAAAGTGCTTTGTGATCGATTAATTGGAGAGCTGAACGGTCTTAACGCAGAGATGTTCTGATAAAACGGCTTTATGGCACAACAACGCAAATTCATTATTCAGCCCTCGGACGAACGTCTTAATCAGTTTCCAAAGGCTGTTAAGGAGTTGGTTAAAAAGGGTCAGGAACATGGTTTTATTACACATCAGGAGCTTTTAAAGGCAATGCCTAATGTTGAGGATGATCTGCTTATTTTAGATGAGCTTTATGCGCTTTTCATCGATCTTGGAATTGAAGTTATAGATAGTAAGGATGCGATGATTTTGAAATCTGATTCAGATGATGATGCGGAGACGAAGCAGGTTGAGGCAAAAACCAGAAGTGTTGCATCTGCTCAGGTTGAATTGCGTGAAATTGCAAATGATTCAATTAGGCTTTATTTGTGCGAAATAGGTAAAGTTGCGCTTTTGACCGCGAAAGAAGAGGTTGATCTTGCTCGTCGCATTAAAAAGGGTGATCAGAATGCTAAGAAGCAATTGGCTGAGGCTAATTTACGTTTGGTTGTTAGTATTGCTAAAAAATATATTGGTCGCGGACTTTCTTTTCTTGATCTTATTCAGGAGGGGAATATTGGTCTTTTTCGTGCGGTTGAGAAATTTGATCCGGATAGAGGTTTTAAATTTTCGACTTATGCTACATGGTGGATTCGTCAGGCTATAACTCGTGCTATTGCAGATCAGGCGCGCACAATTCGTATTCCGGTGCATATGGTTGAGACCATTAATAAGCTTACTCATGCTCAGAGGCGTCTTGTGCAGGAGCTTGGGCGGGAGCCTTTGGTAGAGGAGTTGGCGGCGGAAATGGATATGGATGACAAGAAGGTGCGTCATATTTTGAAAATTTCACAGGATATAGTTTCGCTTGAGGCGCCGGTTGGTACGGAAGAAGATAGTAAGCTTGGTGACTTTATTGAAGATGATGATGCGCAGTCTCCTCTTGAGGCTACAAATAGACAGCTTATTAAAGAGAATATTCATGAGATGTTGCATTATTTATCTGCTCGTGAGCGTAAAATAATAGAGATGAGATTTGGTCTTAAGGATGGAGTTGGTCATACTTTGGAAGAAGTTGGCCATGAGTTTGGCGTTACTCGTGAACGTATTCGTCAAATTGAGGCCAAAGTTTTGCAGAAGATGAAGGAACACCCTACGAGCGTTAAGATTCGTAGTAGTATCAATTTTTAATAATTTATTTCCTAATATTGTAATTATGGCTGATGCTACATCTTCATCCGCTCTGACAGCCTCGGAGGAAAAGATGATTCTTGTGACAAAAGAAGGTTTATCAAAGCTGAAAAGTGAGCTTGATGAGCTTAAAAATATTAAAAGAAAAGAGGTTGCCGGTAGACTGAAGGAGGCTATTTCTTATGGTGATCTTTCGGAAAATTCAGAATATGAAGAGGCGAAAAATGAACAGGCTTTTGTGGAAGGTCGTATAGTTGAATTGGAAGAAAAGGTTAAGTATGCCAAAGTTATTCAGGAAAAACAGGATGTTAAGACTGTGCAGATTGGTACTCATGTGGTTGTAAGAGATGTTGGAAAAAAGAAAGCGCAGCCTCAAACTTATATTATTGTTGGATCTACCGAGGCTGATCCTTTGACACATAAAATTTCCAATGAATCTCCCGTTGGTGGTGCGCTTCTTGATAAAAAGAAGGGAGATATTGTTAAGATTATTGCTCCAATTGGAGTGGTAGAGTATGAAATTTTACAACTGGAATAGTTTTCATGAAGCAATCAACAAGACGGTTATTATTGGAATTTTTTTTAGTTACACTTTTTCTTGTTGTAACAGGTTTTACTTTGTTTTTTGCTAATGGGTACAGAATTGATGTAGATGAAGGTGGTGTGCAAAAGGTAAGCATTATTGATGTTGCAGCGCCAAAGACGGAAGCTATTTTGTATTTGGATGGTGAGAAGCAGTCTGTAGTTATTCCTGTTCAGTTGAAAAATATTTTACCCGGTTTTCATGATTTAATTGTTAGTAAGGAAGGATTTATTGCGTGGTCACGGCCGGTTGAAGTTAAGGAAGATGTTGTTTCCATTGTTAGAGATGTTTTACTGGTTCCAAACGATCTTGAGCCATTTAAGAGTGAAATTGCAACTTTTGAAGAAGATGAAAAGCTTGTTTTTTCCGATGGGTTTATTTTGGCTAGCACTTCTGAAAGCACTTTAATTAGGGCAATAATTTTTGGTGCAAGAGGGGCTTTTCATGAAGAATCAATGGATTTGTTTCGTAGTGATTTTGAAATATTGCAGACATATTCAGATATGAGACTTTTTTTGCAATTTCCGGATAAAGAGTATGCATTTTTGGATTTATCGAGTCGGCAGTTTAAGCAGTTTTATTTGCCGGAAACAGCTTTGGATATATATATAGATGCCGATGGTAGGCGTGTTTATTATTTGGATAATTCGATTTTATATTCAATATCTTTCGACGATTTGCTCGAGGAGATGCCGGATACTTTTGATCCTGAAATTGTTAGCATTATTAAAGGTGATGTTTCCGATTATGTTGCTACCAGAAGTGGGCAGTTTTTTTATGTTTCCAATGGGGTTCTTTATCTTATGAATCATGAGGAAGATGAAATAACTTTATTGGATGAAAATGCTGAAAAGGTTAAACAGATAGCTCTTTATCCTGGTCTTAAGTATGATTTATTGTTGGTGGAATATGAAACAGGAAATAGGGATCTTTTCTTTTATGATATTTCAAAAGCCAGTTTAAGATATATTCGCCAACTTGAAGTGGATAGTAATGTAATTGGTTGGTTTGATGAAGGAGGTCATTATCTTATTAGCTTGGGTAACTCTGTTATTGTGGCCGATATTTATAATGCTAATGAAACGGTTTTACTTAAAGATATTGAATCTGATTATGTGTTTGGCCAAGATGAAGCTCTTTATTGGGTGAATCAGGGAGCTTTAAATCGTTTGTATTGGAAAGAGGCTTTATAGTTTTATCTGGTCTTTTTCTTTTTGTGCTTTCTAGTTATCTTGTATTTATTTTGTGCTATTTGTTCGTGGTGCATTTTTTTAGTCTCCGGATATTTCCTTAAATAGCTGTTGACCATATCGTATATAAGATACAAGGTTGTTCCTGCAATTATGTAGTAAAGCGTTCTCATAGAGAAAAATGGGATGTAGTTGTATCTTGCAAGTAGGTAGATTGCCATGGCAATTGACATGGTCCAAAGTTTTGATGGGTATTTTTTAAAGAGTTTTTTGAAAATCTTGTCATCTTTATTTTTGCGAATATAAATTCGGATAAAAATTCCCAATGCTAATAATAGGATAATTGTAACCCCAACAAAATAATAATAGGCGAATGGTCGTCCGGGTGCGGGATTGAATAAGTAAAGTACGATATTATTCAGAATGTTCATGTTTAGTTATGTTAGTTGTCTTATATTTTTTTCTCAGAAAGAGAATAAGGGTAATTAGTAGTGCAAGTAAAGCGTAAATTTGAGCTTCTCTTATACCGAAAATAGCATTGCTTTCGTCTCCTCTCATGAATTCTTCCAGTATTTTAAAGAAAGAATAACCTCCTATAGCCAGATATGTAATATTGCCCGGATGTTTGGAGATTTTGTTGTTAAATAATTGGTATAGTACGATGGTTAAAATTCCGCTGTAAATTGCGGCGTAAATTTGTATTGGATGAATCGGTACTGCGTATATGGAATTTTCTACTACTATGCCCCATGGGAGTCCGGTTTCTTTGCCATAATTGCGCCCGTCCAAGAATGCACCTATGTTAATGAAGGTTATAGCACTAAGTATACTTACGCTAAATATATCCAGCCATTTTCTAATGTTTTCTCCTTCTTTTCTTGCAAAGAAAATTAAACTTAGAATAACTCCCAGTACTCCACCCCATGGTGAAAGTCCTTTGTCCCAAATTTGAAAAAAGCTTACAAAAGAGGTAAAGCTGATGTCTTGAAAGAATAAATCGTAATTACGAATAATATAAACTAGGCGGGACATAATAAGTCCGCCAAAAAAAATGGCCAGGCTATAGTTGGATATGAATTTTAGGGGTATTCGGCTTTTTTGAACTAATTTATTGGTGATAAGCAGTGCAGTGAAAAAACCTATCGCCACAAAGATCCAAAGTGAATATATAGTTATTGGGCCAAATTCCAGTAGTATCGGATACATTTATTTTAGAAATTAAGGTAGATTAAAACGATGCTGAACAAGAATACTGGAGTTATTACTAGCGTTGCAATGTCATTTCGTTTAAAGAAATTCATTTTTATGCTTAGGGCGGAGTAGAAAAGGAATAGTGTGGACATGAAATATTTCAGGAATGCCGACCGGTATATGTAGAAAAACTGCGGAATAGATGTTAATCCAAAATCTTTGGAGATGGCGTAAATGGATATGAAATAATAAATTAAGTAAAATGTTAGTAGCCATCCTGTGAATGATAGTAGTTCCCCGGATAATTTTTCTGCGGCGGTTGGTTCTATGGATGTTTTGCGCGTCATTATGAGTTTTTTCTTTTCTTCTTTTAATGATGTTTTTAATTTTTTTCTTTGTTGCCATAGCTTCATTAATCCTTCTTTTGTTTGTTTTTTGAATGCGGCGCTTGGGGCCTGAAAATACATTATTATATAATGTCTTATTTGACTGTTTATTGAATTTATATTTTCTTTTATACTTAAGATTTCATGAGTTTCATATTGAATACCAAGAGTGTGCCGTATGAAGAAATCGGCTATTTTATTGTAGATTGGCGGATTTTCTGTGTTTACAATATTTTTTTCACGCCAATTGCGTAGCGAGTCCTTTATGCTAATGTGTGTTTTTGTTTTACTGCGCTTTAGTTCCATCATCATGCTTTGTGCTTCTACTACCATGTTGGTACGTTCTTTGTAATGAGATTCTTCATGCAAGAACATTTCTTCTTTTTGGAGGTAGTTTAGTAGATCTTCCGTTGTTTTGCGTACGTAATCCAGGTTTGTGCTGTTTTTGATTCTTAAAATTTTATCTACCTGTTGGCGTATTTTTTCTTTTATTATGGGCTTTATTTCTTGTTTGTACCTGTCCAGTAATTCTTTTACTTTTCCTAGTACAAAATCGATTTGTTTTTTAAGTATTTTTTGTTTTATTTCGAATTCTTTCAGATCTTTTTCATCTGCTGTTTCTTTTGGTCCCAGTACGCCTTGTTCTTCTTCTAATTGTGTTTGAAATTCATAGCTGCCTTTTTTGCGTGCTTTTATTTTTTCATCTTCGCTTAAATTGTTGTCGATTACATATTCCACTTCAAATTTGTATTCTAAAACTAATCTTTTATACGCTTCGAAATCTGTTTCAGCCTGAATAGTGCCAAGTACTCGTTTTTGATTCTTGTCTATTGCTGTGAATTCGAATGTTGGAATTTTGCTTTCTTCTGCTGTAGAACCTTGATCTTCTTTGATTGATTCAATGGATATAATGGAAAACCCGAGTTCGTTTAATTCTTTTCTGGCGCTGGTTTCATCCGGCGAGCTAATGGTTCCATGCAGCTGTTGATTAGCGGCATTGATAACTGTGTACCTGTATTTTGACATTTACTTTTTTTGATATTTTTTGCTTGCTTCAATAAAACTGAAAAAGAGTGGATGAGGTCGGTGTGGTCTGGATAAAAATTCCGGATGGAATTGGCATCCTATCATGTATGGATGATCTTTTAGTTCAACTATTTCCACAAGATTTCCTTTCTGAAAAATTCCAGCTGTAATTAGTCCTGCGCTTTCCAGTTTTGTTCTTAGGCTGTTATTGTATTCATATCTATGACGATGTCTTTCGTTTATTATGCTTTTATTGTAGATCTTTTGAACTTTTGTGCCTTTAATTAATTTGCATGGATATGTGCCGAGCCTCAATGTTCCGCCTTTGTCTTTTTCTTTGTATTGTCCCGGAAGGAAATGGATAACGTAGTGTTTTTTAGTTAATTTGCCTTCTTCGTCGAATTCTTCGGAAGTGTAATTTTTGTCTTCGAAAATGTGTTGAGCGAATTCTATTGTCATTATTTGCATACCTAGGCAAAGGCCAAGGTAAGGTTTATTTTGTTCTCTGCAATATTTGGCAGCAAGAACCATTCCGCTTGTTCCTCTTATCCCGAATCCGCCCGGTACTATGATTCCATCTGCTTGTTCCATTAGTTTCCAGGTGTTTTCGTCTTGTTTTTCCAGTTTTTCGGCATCTACCCATGAAAGGTTGAGGTCCAGTTTTTGGTGATAGCACGCGATTTTCAGTGATTCAATAACGCTTAAATAGGAATCGTCCAGTCCGGTGTATTTTCCTACCAGTGCAATATTAATTGGTTCGCGATGCGCTTTGATTTTGTCTACAAGAAGTTTCCACTCTACCAGTTTTGGTTTTAAGTTTCCAATCTTCAGCCTTTCGCCGATTTTGTGTGCAAGATCGTTTTCCTGATAATTAAGCGGTACTTCGTATATGGATTTAATGGTTGGGGCCGGTATGACATTCTCTTCGTTTACATCACAGAAAAGTGCGATTTTACGTAGTAGTTCTTTTTTGATTGGATAATCTGCTCTGGCTAAAATGAAGTCCGGTTGAATACCTGTTGCTCTAAGTTCGCGAACGGAGGCTTGCGTGGGTTTCGTTTTTAGCTCTTTGGATGCCATTAGGTAAGGCAATAGCGTAAGGTGTACGAATATGGTGTTGTCGTGCCCAAGTTCATGTCTAAGCTGACGAATTGATTCTAAATAGGGGAGTCCTTCTATGTCTCCTGTTGTTCCTCCTATTTCCGCTATTACTATGTCTGCGCCGTTTTTCTTACCTGCTTCAAGTATTTTTTTCTTGATTGCATTGGTTATATGGGGGATTATTTGTATTGTTCCACCTAAATATGTGCCTTTTCTTTCGTTGGCTATTACTTCTGAATAGATTTTTCCGGCTGTAACCGATGAAAGGTTGTTTAGGTTTTCATCTATAAATCTTTCGTAGTGTCCAAGGTCAAGGTCTGTTTCCGATCCATCATCCAATACAAAAACTTCTCCATGTTGAAAAGGGCTCATGGTGCCGGGATCTACGTTTAAATAGGGATCCAGCTTCATTGTGAAGACTTTAAATCCCGAGGCTTTAAGGAGAGCACCTATTGAGGCAGATGCAATGCCTTTTCCTAAAGACGAACAGACTCCGCCTGTGACAAATATATATTTGGTCTTTTTCATCGATGAAATCCGGTTTTCAATTATTTTAAGTTCAGGCCGGTTTTTTCCCTTACCTCGGCCATGGTATTATTGGCAACTTTACGGGCTTTTTCTGCTCCTTCCTGTAATACTTTATTAATGTAGCTTAAATCGTTTTGGAGTTCAATTCTTTTTTGCCTGTATGGCGCGAAATAGTCCATTAGTTTTGCAAGGAGAGTTTTTTTTGCGTCACCGTAGCCGAAGCCGCCTTTTTTGTATTTATTGGCCAGTTCTTTTTGCTCTTCTTTACTGGCAAAATAGGCATAAAGTTTGTAAACGGCGCATTTTGTTGGATCTTTAGGGTCTTCCATGGGGGTTGAATCTGTAACTATGCTCATTATCTGTTTTTTGAGCGTTTTTTCGTCCGCGAAGAATTCTATTACGTTTCCATAGCTCTTGCTCATTTTATGCTGCCCATCCGTTCCTATTATGTATGACGACTCATCGGAAATGTGGGGGTTTGGCAGGGGGAAGATGGGGCCGTAGATGTTGTTGAATTTTTCTGCAATGTCGCGGGCGATTTCTATGTGTTGTTTTTGGTCTTTGCCGACGGGAATTATATCCGGTTTGTATAGTAAAATGTCCGCCGCCATTAGTATGGGGTAGGTGAATAGTCCGGTGGATGGTTCTTTTATGCCTTTTGTTGTTGCGTCTTTATAAGCATGAGCGCGTTCAAGTAGGCCCAGTGGCGTTATTGTGCTTAGTATCCAGGCCAGTTCAGAGTGCTGTGGTAGGTCGCTTTGTCGGAAGAAAATGGTTTTGTTCGGGTCGAGTCCAAGGGCCAGGTAGTCGATTGCGATTTCGTGTGTCATTTTTCTCATTTTTTGCGGATCACGTACGGTTGTTAGGGCGTGCAGATCTGCTATAAAAATGAAACATTCATGGGTTTTCTGCATGTCTATATGGTTTTTCATTGCCCCCAGGTAGTTGCCAAGGTGAGGAGTGCCGCTGGATTGTATGCCGGATAAAATTCGTTTCATGCCGGTAGTATACTATACGGTTGAAAGTGGGTCTACGTCGATGATGGCGCCTTCAAGGTTTTTTAGAGAGCGAATGAGATTTGCAGGTGCGGCGCCGACGCCGTTTAATAGAATTTGCCAGCGATATTGGTTTTGTAGCCTTGGAATTAGGGCGGGGTAGTGGTTAATGTCGCATGGTGGATTGCTGCTTGAATCGGCGGCGTTTTGATTGGCTTTTTCTAGTTCGTTAAATATTGCCAGACTTTTTTGCATGGCTTTTTTGTTGATGGGGTCTTTGAAAGTTAGTTTAATTAAATTGGAGAATGGTGGGTTTTTCATTTCTTTTCGCAGGCTTATTTCTTTTTGGTAGAATCCTTGATAATCGTGCGCGGCCGCGCAGACAATTGCGTAGTGATTTGGCAGGTATGTTTGGATTATTGCTTGCCCCTCTTTTTCGCGGCCGGCGCGGCCGGACACTTGCGTTATTATTTGGAAAGTTCTTTCACTACTTCGAAAATTAGGTATGGTTAGTCCCGTATCGGCCATAACTATTCCTACAAGATTTACTTTTGGTAGGTGCAGTCCAATGGCTATCATTTGTGTTCCAATGAGAATGTCTGCTTTGTTGTTTTTGAATGATT
>Ga0210006_1003293_pt1 | contig 10123 bp, 16 predicted proteins | sample CryGey02umfilter_2_FD_185452 | JGI IMG/M metagenome (GOLD analysis project Ga0210006, IMG submission 185452) | Groundwater microbial communities from aquifer in Utah, USA - Crystal Geyser 4/10/14 0.2 um filter (SPAdes) (version 3) | ecosystem: Environmental > Aquatic > Deep subsurface >... | reverse complement strand
ATGGAACATCATTAGGTGTTCAACCTTTATTTTCTGCCCTGGCAAAATCAAGAGAGAGGGGGCTAGATCTTGTTGAGATCTCTCCAAATAACAATCCACCAGTTTGCAAGATAATGGATTTTGGTAAGTTTAAATATGAACAGGAGAAAAAGGAACGCGAGAATAAGCAGAAATCAAAGAATTTGGAGCTAAAGGAAATCCGTCTGTCGGCAAAAATCGGTGAGCATGATTTACAGATAAAAGCTAATAAAGCGAAAGAATTAGCCGATAAAGGTCATAAAATATTAGTTTCACTTAAACTTCATGGCCGAGAAAATATCTTTGTTGGTCGGGCGATAGAAGTGATAAAAAAATTTGCCGATATGGTCGGAATGGATCTGCTGGAACAGCCGAAAAAATTAGGAAATCAAATTAGAGTTAACTTAATCTCGAGAAAAGAGCAAAAAGATGCCAAAACTGAAGACTCACAAAGCGAGCGTTAAAAGATTTAAAATAACCGGCAGCGGTAAAATTTTGCGTCTGCCAGCTGCTGGCAATCATCTTTTGACAAATAAAAGTGATCGCAAGAACCGATATCAATCTGTGAGCAAAATCGATCGCAAAAAAGTAAGAAAATTAATCGCCAGAGGATAATATGCCAAGAGTTAAACGCGGAGTTACAAGTCGGGCTAGACACAAGAGGCTTTTTGCTAAAACCAAAGGCATGAAAGCAGGAAGGCGGAATCAGGTCAAACTAGCCAGACAAGCATTTTTGAAAGCCGGCACCAATGCTTATATTGACCGCCGAAGGAAAAAGCGCGATTTTCGTGGCGCATGGATAATCTCTATCAACGCTGCTTGCCGTGAGCAAGGCATAAGTTACTCACAGTTCATAAAAAAGCTAAAAAACAACAAAATTGAACTTGATAGAAAGGTATTGTCAGAAATGGCGAGATCTCATCCAGAGAGCTTTGCCCAATTAGTCAAAGAAGTGGCAAAATAAAGATTTTGGTGATTAAATAGTTCTCAACTTTTTCTCAGTTTTCTACTATAATCTAGGTCTATGAGAATTTTAGTTGTCGAAGACGATCACAAAATTGCCGGTGCAATTAAGAAAGGACTTGAGCAAGAGTCCTTTGCTGTTGATATTTCTTATGATGGCAAAGATGGTTTGGGCCAAGTTTCGACAATAGAGTATGATCTTATCATACTCGATCGGATGTTGCCGGAAGTTGATGGCATTCAAATTTGCCGGGCAATAAGAGACAAAGATAATAATACCCCAATCTTGATTCTTACTGCCAAAGATAAAATCAGTGATCGAGTTGAAGGTTTAAATGCCGGTGCTGATGATTACCTGGTTAAACCATTTGCTTTTGAAGAACTCTTGGCGAGAATTCGAGCGCTTTTGCGTCGGCCGCATGAAATAAAAGAAAATATTTTGAAAATCTCTGATCTTGTTTTTAACAATCTGACATTTGAAGTCAAAAGAGGCGACAAAAAGATTAATTTGTCGAGCACTGAATTTGCGCTGCTAGAATATCTAATGCGAAATTCCGGCCGGATTTTGACCAAAAATAATATTATTGATCATGTCTGGGATTATGATGCCGATATTCTACCCAACACCGTTGAGGTTTATATCGGCTATCTGCGCAACAAAATTGATAAACCGTTTCCCAGAAAACAACCATTAATACATACTGTCAGAGGGTTTGGGTATAAATTAGCAAAATAATTTTTAACTAATGCATTTTAAAATCGCCTACCTTAAATTAACTTTGTTCTATGTGCTAATAGTAATGGTTATTAGCGTGGGTTTTAGTGTTGCAATTTATCAGATCTCATCAGAGGAGTTGGGCAGGGGACTTGGGCGACAGACGGGAATTTTGCGAGATTTCCCAATGAATATGCCAACGAGCAAGAATCCGATTATTCAGGATTTGGAAAATATTAGACTTCAGCAGCTAGAAGAAAGTAGCAATAATTTGCAGCACAACCTAATCTATTTCAATTTACTAATTTTAATTTTATCTTTCGTCATCAGTTATTTTTTAGCCAAACGGACACTGAAGCCGATTGAGGAAGCGATGGAGAAGCAGAACCGCTTTACTGCTGATGCGTCGCATGAGTTGAAAACTCCGCTGACGGCGATGCGGAGCGAAATTGAAGTTAATTTGCGTGATAAAAAATTATCATCCAGCGAGGCACGAAAAAACTTCTCGAAAGTAACTTGGAAGAAATTGGTAAATTAGAGTCACTTTCTGACGCACTTTTAAATTTGGCAAAATTTGATGAAGTTAACAAGCTTGAATTTAGAGAGTTAAACTTGGATGAGATAATAGCCGCGGCCTACGAAAAAGTTGAAGGTCTGGCAAAGAAGAAAGAAATTGAAATCGAAGCCAAACTGGTTAAATCGAAAATGCTGGGAGATAAAACATCGCTAACTGAACTTTTTGTTATTCTTCTGGATAACGCTATCAAATATAGTCCCAAAAATTCAAAAATTTTGATCGGGATTAAAAAAGAAAGAGGTCATGCCGCTGTAAAGATTAGAGATCGTGGTATCGGCATTAAAGCCTCAGATTTGCCACATATTTTTGATCGTTTTTACCGCGCCGACCAATCACGCTCTAAGGAAAAAGCCGATGGCTATGGCCTCGGTTTGTCAATCGCCAAACGCATAGTTGAACTCCACAACGGCGAAATTTCCGCCACCTCAACTCCCAGTAAGGGAAGTGAATTTGTTGTGAAGTTTTGATTTAATAAAAATGCCGAGGATTTGAATTGGAGTACAAAGTTGTAAGATAATGAGGATATTATCTTTTGCGTTGTTTGCCACTGTATGACTTGTGTTCTATGTCAAACGCTAAAACAAATGCCATTCTGTTTGTATGGGAAAATCCAAATATTATTCTGAAAGGCATATTGCCATAATCGATTCGATGTAAATTTCCCGGGAAGCTAAATTCCTTTATCAACCTTACACTTTCATTATCAGTTGGCCTGATTGTCTGAACCGAATTACCGATCTTATTCTTTAGAACAAAAGGATTGATTGAATCAATGAGATTCGTAATCAAAATTTTTGTTTTTTCGACATAGACTGAATTCAGATACAGCTTTTCAATAGGATAATCAGAATGATGATATTGAGAAAAGCAAGGCAAAAATCCTCGTTCGACCTTAGCGCTCATCTTTATATGATTGCTTTAGAGAAATATTTTTCCATTTCACTGTTCGGAATAATGATATTCTCACCTTTTGAGTAGTATTTTTTCCATGGAGAGCCTCGTCTGTGTGTCTTTTCAACTAGGAAACTAGCGGCGTACTTACCGTACTCATCCCATACTGATAGCAAAAACTCTTGTGTTTTTTTGTCAAGGTTATCTGATAACTTGTTTTGAATATCAAAAGCAGTGATGGGAAAATTGCCACAGACTTTAAATTTATCATAAACCTCTCGAACCACAGGTCCCAACTCCCAAGCTTCAATTTTTTCTTTAAAGAGTTCTTTGTGGTATCTGGCCAGATATTTGCCCTGAGAAAAATATAGAAGTTTTTGTAGCTTCAAATTTGTAAGATCATTTTCATCAATATCGGCTGAAAGTCCGATAAAGTAATTAGCAACATCCAGCGCTTTAATAGGCATTTCACCTCCCTTTATCAATTAAAGCATAATACGGTCCAGTTTTTTTGTCAAATTTCACGGTCGCATTAAACTCTTATGATATATTTTTCCCATCAAAAATTCTATTATTTTTTGATTGGTGATTTCTATTTCATCAATATTTTTTCGATAATCATGGCCGATGCTGGACCGAACTGCCAATTCTTTCAGCTGATTTGCAGCGTTGTAAAGTTCTTTGACTGCTTCTGTTGCGCAGCAGTTACTTGGATTCTCCGTGCCATCGGTAAGCTCTCCTGAAACCAGCTTTCTCTGCCTCGGCGACTGAGGAGCAATAGAATTCGCCTTTTCTTATTTCAATTTGGGTGTTATCATATTGCTGGTCAAAAGGCAAATGGTATATTTTTTCTTTATTCTTGCCGATGTTACACTTAATACATGGATAACCAGTATCCATTTTACAATTCTCGATTAGCTCAATGTCTAACTCTTTGGCAAATCTCCTTGCCAGATCAGAGAGTTTTGTTGTTGTATAGAAAACAGCATTAATCTTTAGTCCGGGATTTTCGTCGCGGTACTGAAAAAAAGTTCCAAAAAGCTGGAATATATGTTTTTCATGAATTGTTTTGAAGTGAGACCAATTTTTGCACTGTACTATTTGTATATCGTTTCCTTTTTGGCAAATTAAGTCCCGCCCAAGATCTTCGAACCCCTGAAATATACCATGATATTCAACGGCGTAACCTTTCTTTTCGTATAAATATCCAATGTATCTTTCGTACATCCTACCCAATAACCATTTTGATTTAGGTCTTTTCCAATAACGATCAAGTGCCAATTGGTTTTTATCAGATGTTGATAATTTTCTATATTCTTCTTTTGTTAAATAGTTAGAAGCGGGGTCTTCCTTCTCTTCTTGCGTAAATTCCTTGAATGCAGTTTCTTCGTCTTCGATAATGTCTTCTTTAAAATCAAGTAAAAATGGAGCGATCGATTCGTAATAATCTATTATTGCTTGTGTCTTTTTATATAAAAATTCAGCTTCCCGCCTTCTCCCAGCTTCTTCTTTCACGATCTCCGCAGCCTTGTAAGCTGGATTTTTCTTTTGAGTCAGATATTCAGCCAAATAGTCATCTCTTACTTTTTCGTAGGCATCAATATATTGGAGCAAAGTGGGGAAACCAGAGCTTTTTTCTTTTATTGATTTTTTCAATATGTCAAGCTCTTCATTGGCAGCATTTTTCTTTTTTGCTTCTTCATCTAAATCTTGTTGATATTTTTTTATTAATTCTTGGAAAGTAGAGTATGATGCCGCGATGATAATCGCAATTAAGGTTGTTATGGCGATAGATAATATATATTGCTCGGGGATAAATGCGAAAATCCAACCTGCAAGAAATAGAGTACCCAAAACCCATGCAAGTAGCATGACCAAAAATTTTCCAAAATATTTTTCAAACATAATATCTAATATTATTTTACAGGTAGGGATACTATCTATGCAACTTTTTCTTAAGCTTTTTCTCAGTTAGGGTTTCGTAGAATAGATATTGAGGGATTATGAATTTAGGAAAAAATTATCCATACATTATTATTGCTATTGTTTTGCTGGCAATTGTAATTGGCGCCGGCTGGTGGCTTTATAAATCATCGCAGGCGAAAAACAGCCAAAACACACAGGATCAAAGCCAAGACCAATTTGGACCAAGCGGCAGGCAGTGGGGCGGTGGCAACGGGGGCAATCGGGGGATTTTTACTCCGCTTCATGGCACAATTACGGAAATTAACGGCTCGACAATTATTATGAAAGCTGACGATGGCTCAAACAAAAATATCACTATAACTTCGGACACAAGAATTATGAAGACGGAAAATGGTCAGCGGACAACATTAGCGATGAGCGATTTGAAAATTGGTGATGAAATTAATGTTATGTCACAAGATACGAGTGCCGATCCGGTTTCCGCCAGGATGATCATTATCGGCACTTTTTCGCCACCAACAAACCGTGGCCAATGGCAGGGCGGTAGCCCAGATAGCGGTTCAGCCCCAAGCAACTTGTAGGTTGCGAGCTAATCTTTAAGCTTTTTCTCAGGTCAAATTTATAAAATAAAGTAAAATCATTCCCAATTCAGTGATCGGCGTCTTCCCCCTGCGCTGGTCACTGAATTGATAAAAGGAGAAATTAAAATGGAAACTATAACTCGCGGAGTTAAAAATGCTTTCCGCAACAATGTCAGAACAGTTTCGATTGTTTTGATTTTAGCCATCAGTATTGCTATGGCCCTGATAATGCTTTTGTCTTTAAAAACTGTTCAATTCAAAATTAATGATGTCAAAAGTTCAGTTGGTAATTACATTACAGTTTCTCCGGCAGGAATCCGCGGCTTTGAGGGTGGCGGCAATCTCCTCGCTGATGCTGATGTTGCGACAATCAGTTCAGTATCGAATGTCAAGAAAGTGGTAAAAAGTATATCGGATCGAATGAATAATCCAGCTGATACCAATATGGTGATGATTGTTCGTGAACGCCGTCGAGAAATTGGTGTCCTTAAAGCCATCGGCGCTTCAAATGTTTTAATCGTAACCCAATTTGCCGTTGAATCATTGATTCTTACTTTGATTTCTGCGATAGCCGGTACAATTTTGGGAACCTTTCTTTCGAATCCGGTTTTGAATGTTCTAGTTAGCAACAGTGAAACTTCGCTCCAAAACAGCGCTAGAAATGCCGGCGGTCCTGGCGGAGCTTTTACCCGTTTCGCCGGAGGTGTTGGCCAGGGTGCCGGAGCGGCGCTTAGAAATCTTCATGCCACTGTTGGCTGGCAGATAATTCTCTATGGTTTGGCGGCGGCAGTCGTAATCGCAATTCTCGGCAGCGCAATTCCGGCCTTTATTATTTCTAAAGTCCGGCCGGCAGAGGTGCTGCGAAGCGAATAAATTCGCTTCGAATTCAAAATTCAAAATTCAAAATTATGGAATAACTATTTAGAAAGAGGACACGATGCTCAAAGTAATGAATCTGACAAAAAAATTTCAATCAGGCGAGCAGAATGTAATTGCTGTCAGCAATGTCAGTTTTGTTGTCCCGGAGGGGGTTTTTGCCACAGTTGTCGGCAAAAGCGGCAGCGGCAAAAGCACACTTTTATCACTTCTGGGTGCCCTCGATAAACCATCATCTGGGGAAATTTTTGTTGATGGTGAAAATATCACCCGGTTTGGTGACCGGCGGTTGATTAATTATCGCCGAAGCCGTATCGGTTTTGTTTTCCAAAATTACAATTTAATTCCGAATTTGTCAGCGCTGGAAAATGTTATGTTACCGATGGAATTTTCCGGAATCAAAGCCGGCGAACGGAGTAAACAAGCGGTTAAATTGTTAAAAGAAGTCGGTCTGACAAAGGACAAATTCAGGCGCCGACCGACAAAATTATCTGGCGGCGAGCAGCAAAGAGTTGCAATTGCCAGAGCTTTGGCGAATAAACCAAAATTAATTTTAGCTGACGAGCCAACTGGCAATTTAGATACTGCCGCCGGGGAAATCATCGTCAAATTAATGAAGGAGTTAGCAAAGCAGGAGAACACGACAATAATTGCCGTCACTCACGATTCATCAATGTCGGAAAAAGCCGGCATGCACTTCACAATGAAAGACGGGAAATTGATTTAAAGCTTTGTAAAATTAGTTAAGTTGAAAAAATACTCCGACCGGAGTATTTTTTCATTTAGAGGAGGTGAGTTTTTGTGAGGATTGCTAGACTGACTCGTGCCCCGACTATAAGAGAGAGTATCACAGGCGAGTATGTCTGGAGCGGGGCGAATTGGTTTTTCGCCTCAAAACGTCCACCGCTGAAGATCAACCCCGGGGGCCTATCAGAGATGGGTAGGGCGCACAAAATCGATGCAGATCTTTCTGAGGACGACCTACGACTTATCCTTGCTGCTTTTGACTTGGATGAAGAGCTCTGGAGAAGTTATGATCCGTCAAAGCGGCAGGATCGGCATCTCGGAGATGTCAGGTTCGCGTCTCCGGAGTTGCTCGAAGAAACCGCAAAAAAGGCTGGTCGCCCCGCATCCTAGCGGGGCGACAATTTAGTTAATAGATTATCTAGTTTTTTCTTTAGATCTTGTCAAGTAATTAACGCCCAAAACAATTAGTCCTATGATAATAAAAATATCAGCAATGTTAAAAGTTGGTAAGCGACCGATTGAAATATAATCAGTAGCGCCGCCGCGGAAAGCCCGATCAAGTAAATTTGAAGCAACACCGGCAATGAGTAAAATATCCGCTAAAGTATATACTGCCTTTTTTGATTTGGCAGTTAGATAAACAAAAAAGACCAAAAATAAAAGCAAGATAATAATTGCTATATTATTCGAACCGATTACTCCAAAAACAAATTTACTATTGGTTGTCAAGAGCTCGGCATTAATATTTACTGGTACAAGTTGTAGCAGTGTCACAATTGCGGTTTCAATAATCAATATTAGAAATAATGAGCTAGCTTTCATTTTTTATTTTGTTTTTTACAACTGACACAAATAGCAGCATAGGGCATTGATTCAAGCCGGCCTTTTTCAATTTCTTTCTTGCAGTTTTTGCATTTACCATATGTTCCATTTTCAATTGCCTTTAGTGCCGCGTTGGTTTTTTTCAAAAGCGATTTCAACTGAGCCTCAACACTTAAATTACTCTCAAAATCAGAGACTTCTCTGGCATTGTCATCCTCGCCGCGGCCGTAATCTGGATATTCTTCAAGCTCTTTAATCTTTTTCTCTAACTTTTGTTTTTCAGTTTCAAGCGCTTTTTTTTGTTTTTTCAGAAATTTTTCATCTAAAATCATTGTGACCTCGCTTTTCTTTTGTAGAAGTATGACCCATAAGTGACTATAGAAATGATAAATATTGCCAGTGATGTCAGTTGAGAAAGATTCATGCCGATTGCGAGTTGCGGATCAATCCGGTAAGCATCAATGAAGATTCTGACAAATGAATACAACGCAACGAATGAGAAAAAGAGAAAGTATTTCGGTAGGTATCGCTTGTAGTTTAGAAAAAGATAAAAATTGAGAGTAAAAATTGCCATGCCTAGGAATATCTCAAAGGCAGTTACTGGCATATAACCATAAATGGCAAAGATTGAGCTAGTTTTTATTCCGAATTCCCCATTAAGGACACAGCCGACTCGACCGATAGCTATTGCTAATGGGAAGACGATACCAGCAAGGTCTAGCCAGGGAGAAAGTTCTTGTTTTTGATATTTCAGAAAGAGCAAGAAAATAATCGCGCCGACAATGAAGCCAGCAAAGGAAACTAATCCTCCTTGCCAGATTTCTACTACCTGATAAAAACTCTGGTAATATTTTAGATTGATTAAATAAAATAGAATTCTCGAAGCCAGAATCCCGACAATCAGCGAGATCAAATAGTCTGAAAGAAAATACTGAATAGAGAGACCCTGTTTTTTTGCCAAACGATACAAAAGCCAGCCACCAATCGCCATGGAGAGAACGAGAAAAACTCCATGGCTATAGACATTGAAACCAAAAATAGAAAAAAGGACAATCTTCATAGTCTTTAATTTAACGAGATTTATTACTTTTAGTTTAGATTATCTTGACTGCCTCTGTCAATCACTGATAAGATTAGATAGGTATAACGAAATTAATATCAAATGTTTAATAACAATAGCAAAATCGATCAGCCCCAAGGTGAATCTTTGAATAATATCAATCCGGGAGGGAATAATAAAGTCATCAGTTTTTTTTCCTTCCTTTTTGATCTTTTGAAGACCTTTGTCATTGTCGCTCTGGTTGCTTTTGCTATCAGATATTTTGTTATTCAGCCGTTTGTTGTTGATGGTGATTCGATGTTGCCAACTTTTATTAATAATGAATATTTGATTGCCGAAAAGATCTCTTATGATTTCAAAAACCCGTCCCGTGGCGATGTAGCGATCTTTCGTTATCCGAAAAATCCGGAGATTATCTATATCAAACGAATTATCGGCTTGCCGGGCGAAACGGTTGAAATAAAAAATAACAGTGTTTATATCGCCGACTCGACTGAGAGTCAAGCAAAAAAATTATCCGAAAGTTATCTTTCGACTGTTTCGAAGACCTATATTTATAGTGAGAGTGAAAAAGATCAGGAGTACAAAGTTGCCCTGAAGGAAAATGAGTATTTTGTCATGGGTGATAATCGAGAGCACTCTTCTGATTCTCGAGAGTGGGGGGTCTTGCCGCGGACAAATATTGTCGGCCGGGTTTGGATTACAGTCACACCGCTAGAAAACTTTAAGGTTTGGAGACATCAAATTTACTAGTTCTCTACTAACAAATCGAAATACCTCATGGAAAACATTTTTTGATATTCTTTGTAGCAGATCGATTAGTCCCCTAGTCTGATAAGAACTTATAATAATCCGGAAGATAGAAGGTATAGACTAATAGTATCCCAATTAACAATACTGCCAAGAAAGCTATGCCGGAATACTTTAAAATTTCGGGAGACACAGCA
>Ga0210006_1003291_pt1 | contig 10133 bp, 4 predicted proteins | sample CryGey02umfilter_2_FD_185452 | JGI IMG/M metagenome (GOLD analysis project Ga0210006, IMG submission 185452) | Groundwater microbial communities from aquifer in Utah, USA - Crystal Geyser 4/10/14 0.2 um filter (SPAdes) (version 3) | ecosystem: Environmental > Aquatic > Deep subsurface >... | reverse complement strand
GGGTTGCCAAAAATATTTCGTTTTCAGGTTTTGCGATCGAGACGATTCGCGCGAGTTTGTTGATGCTTACTTTTCCGCTTGTGAGTAAGGTTTTCAGGACTGGCGTTTGCTCAAATCTTTTTTCAAGATTTAGCACAAGTCGCACTTGTTCTTCACTCATTCCCGCTAACTTTTTTGCAAATTCAAAGATTGAAAAAAAACCTTTCTTTTCATATAATTTGCGCTTGAAGACTTCCGGCAAAAGTCCCGCGAATCGTTGTCGCCAGATTCTTGCTCGCTCGCCGTAGGTTTTGCAGAGATTGTATAAATTTTCGTCAGGCATTAGGGCTATTTTTGACACCGGTGTATTTTGATTATTCATAGGATGAGTTTTTTAAAAGATATTTAATGCTCGAATAATAGCAGGTGTAAGCCAAAAATTCAACTTTTTCGACTAGCGAATTCTTAAAATGTGGCGTGTAGTAAAACTCGAGTTTTCGGCTTGTGGTAGCGGGGAAACGGCGTTGACAATGCAGGGAATTATTACATGGAATGTGGTGATGAAGTTCGCATTTTCGGCTTAAGTAAGCGAGGAAACATGGTTGCGGGAGAAGATGAGTGTGAATATCATTAAGATTGCTTAGTGATGCCCATTTTACGAAAAAGCCTCACTTCTTCATTCCGATCCATGATTTATTTGATTAGTGATGCCCGTGTGAAGCCGGGGCTTCGCCTCTGCGCTATGCTATACAAAATTTAATGCCCGTGTGAAGCCGGGGCTTTGCCTGCTCGCTCTGCCCGGCGACGAGCTTTTTCAGGTGCAGGAGTGTAGCCCATTCCCAATAACTCCGCGTGCTGAACTATGTTTAGCATTTGTGCTTGCCCATCACTTTCTGTGACTCTGCTTAAGACTTTTCCGAATTTTTGATAAGCATAATTTTTTCTGTCTTGTTTTTTCTTTTCCTCCGGATCACTCATGTCTCCCACTTGAAGGTCTTGAATATCGCTTAAAATTGATATCAGCTCCGAATCCCCATAGGCGTAGACTATTTGTTTCACTATCTTGTTCATCTGTCCTATGAATAATATTGGTGGCTCCGTTGAACATATTGTTGAGCTGCCCAAGGTCTTGTCCCCCATTCTCTGATATGAGTCACGTGATGAATCCGCTTGTTTTTCAAATTTATTTGTCATTATCCCTTCAAAAAGAACATATGATTTTATCGCTTCCGCAAGTTTGTCATTGTATCCATGATGGCTTAAGGATTTCATATATTGGCTGAATCCCGGGAATGCATTCGCGTATCCTTCGATTGTGGCTCCTTTTCTTCCTCCAACGTTTGTTTTACAAATATCTTTCAAAACATCTTCCGTGGCCGGAGGTATATATGCATATAGATCATCATGGTCCACGTTTTCGATAGCTCGTGCCACTTTATTGATACGGTCTTGAGTCTTATCGCTTGGAATAGCATGTTCCCACATAAAATCGTTTACGGCGTTGGTAGGGTGACAGTTATGTTTATCGTATTTACCGTCTATTTCGTTAAACCAGCGAGACCATCTTGCGTAATCTTCAAAAGTAAATCTCGAGCTTTCTTTCCCATCCGGCGGACGAGGCACTATTGCGCACATATATTCCATCAATGGAAATCTTGTAAGCATTTCTCCTTGGACGTGAGCCATTCTATCCAGAGTCAAAATTGTTTCTCCTTTCCCATTTTTTGACGCGACTCCTTCTACGAGATAATAGATTTTGTCTTCCATATCCGCTTTTCCCGCTTCTATGGCATGCAGTAGCAATCCTTCATATTCCATGGGGTCCACGAAATGTCCTTCTTTATGGTGATGCAAAAGGTTTGCAAGTTTTCTGGCATGACCTCCGTCAACTCCTTCCAACTCTTTACCTTCCGCGTAGAAGTTCTTTGCACATGAATCATAATGATTTTTATTTCCCGAGTACCATTCTCCAAAATATCCGTCTCCCCAAATCGAGTTGATAGCTCCTTCCATGAAATCGTATCCCGTTCTGTCATCTGAAACACTAACATGCGTGTATGGATTGTTTTCGTTCGGTGATTTTGGCAGGGGGATTTCTTTTCCATGTTTTACGAATTTATTTGTATTTTTCCAAAGTGCCACATCGTGCCAGTTCATCATTCCTTTTTCCGTGAGAACTATGATACAGGCTTTGAATTCTTCTTTATTTGATGTGATTCTGAGCCTTTCTTTGATAGTTATGATACCTTTTTTCTCAAGGGCTTCCTTGAAATGGCTTGTCTGCTCATTGTTCGCCGCCTGAGAAATCTGTTGCATTTCGGAGCCGAAGAACGGAAGATCTTTACCGACAATTCCGTATCTGTTTTTTTGTCTTTGTTCAAATCTTCGGTCGTAATATTGGTACCCTGTCTTTCCCATTTGCCATAGGTCGTCCAGACTCAAAAATCTTGTATTATTCCATAAGGTTCTGACGAAAGATTGTGAGTCTCCGTGTAGAGGTAGTCCTGTTTGGTATGCTTCTTCATACGTAGCGGCTTCGGTGTAAAATTTTTGTTTTTTCGTCTCGTGGGAGTCTGCTTCTTCGCCACCTTTTTCTTCCGGGTGATGTGGTTTTTCTGTGGGAATATGTGATTCCTGCTCGAGTCCAAAAGGATCTTCTTCCTCAAAATCCGGATGTTCTTCCGCGTGGTGACCGTTTAGGACCGCATCTTTGTCCGCAAGTTCCATGAAGGCTGAAGGAGAAAATTCGCGTCGTATTATTCGCTGTTTTTCTAAAGGCAAATCGGGGCCCGCCGCACGTAGCATTTCTACCGGAATTCCCGATAGGCCCGTGAGATTTGCGGCATTTGCCGCTGTTTCAGCATATGAGATTTCAAATAAATGTTGTCCCGGATTTTTTGGATTCGGTTTCACTGTAAGCGTTGCGTCGAGAACTCTTCGTCCTCCGGCCGCTTCGTCATAGAATTCTATAGGTTCAGTCTTTCCAAGATTTGGGATTTTCACCGAACCACTTGTCGCAAGTGGGGCCGCAAAAAGTTGCTCCGCCCTCTTTCTGCTTACTTCTGTTGCAGGTTTTCCTGTAAGGCTTATCGCCACGCTTTCGTTCATTGCAAGGTCACTTTCTCTCCTTGCTTTAGCCATTTTATCGACCACTGTTTGGACATCTCCATCTGATATTTCTCGATTATATCCGTGTTTTTTTACAAGTCTCGCAAATTCTCCGAGTGAGAATTCTTTTTGGATTCTATCAAAATAAAGGGCTGGATCAACTGAATCAGAAAGCCATTCTTTTGGGATGTTTGTGGCATTGCGGTCGAGTATAATCACAGGTTCTTGGCCTGATGTATCTATTTTTTCAATTCTAAATTCTCTGTCTTCGTAGACTTTTTCCCCGTCTTCGCTTATGGCTGTCACAACTTTTGTTCTATAAACTTGGCCTTCTCTCACTTCACTATATCTTGTATTTCTTGCAATTTCTTTATTTAAGTCGGCGAGATTTTTTATGTCCTGATGTATTGCAAGTGCATTAACCAAGTTACAAAATTGTGTTAATCCTACAATTTCCGGGTTTCCTCTTTCGTCGATATACTCAATATTTAATTCTCCGGCAAATTCAGAGGATTTATCATCTTTTTCCTGAGTAAAATAAGCTCGAGTTACTTTGAGTTTGCCTTTAACAACATTTGCTTTTCCTGTTTTGGGATCCACATTTGGTTCTGCTGTTTCGATGGTTTTTCCTTCGATAATAAGATCTCGAATGTTTTCAAGATCGATTCCGGTTTCTCCAGCTAATTTTCTTTCGATAGCTTCGTGCCTTTCTCCGGCTTTTCTCAAGTAATCAATATATTGTTTTCGGTATGGCAATCTTTCAAATTCCAAGCGATCTATTTCTGTGTCGAGTTTTTCCGTTGACTCGCCTTTTGCATGATTTTCATTTGATTGTGCCATCAGGTCGTACATCTTGGTTTCTATCGCTTCAAGATTTTCCATGAGTCCTTCCGGCGGACGATCGATTTTCCATAATCCTTTGTCGTTTACTTCTGATATTTCCGAGGCTGTTTCCACTTTTGCGTGAACTTCACCTTTTTGTGCTTCACCTTCTTTTTCCAGTCCCATCTTTTCCGCTTGTTCTTCCAATCTGAATTCTTCCAATTTTGCGAGCGATGCCATTTCAGATCTCTCTGAAAGTGGTGAACCTGTCGCAAGAGTTTTCAAAAGTTCTGTCGCATATTCTCTTTCTTTTTTTCCCGGAAATATTTTTTCTTTTCCTTCCGCGAGGATTTTCCCTTCTTTTTCCGGAATCTCAATCGCTTCCAAAAACCTCATCGCACATCTCCCATGATTTGGAAATTTGCCACCTGCGAGAGCAGTCATAAAGTGATTGTAGGGGTCTTCTTTCATTTTGTTTTTGTCTTTCAATGTCTCGAGAAGTTCCATTCTTTCGTCACGAGTAAGATCCAACTCGCCGTTCTCAAGTTTTTGTGCAATTTTTGTGGAATCTGAAAATTCCGCAGATTTACCATCGGCGGCTTTCATCTCATCGAGAATGCGCTGTTCTTCAGCTCGTTCTACGGCTTCGTTTGTGTTTCCTGTTTGTGGATCTTGTTTTGTAGTCATTGTTTATATTTTATACCGATCAGGCAGTTGCGCTAGGGGGATTTGGATTTTCAGGGCTTTGTTCGTTTGGTTTATTAGGTGGTTGTGGTGCGGCGCTTGCTATGCTTGTGCTTGGTGTTACGCCCGGTGTGGCGGCCTGTGGCTTATCTGCGGCGGCTGTAGTGGACTTATCTATTGCCGCTTTAATGTTTGCATCATCTTCTCTGAATAGAGCTTTAAGTTTTGCAGAAACGGCAGGGTCGTTTATGAACGCCTTGAGTTGTGGGACCGTTGCCTTATGGCCATCTACTGCGAATTTCTGAAGGATTCGTTCTACCTCTTTTATATTCTTGTTTGACTTGAATGCCGCGGTGAGTTCATTTGTTGCGTCAGTGATTGCTTTTACACCATTGGCACCTACTATTCCTGCTCCAATTGAGCTATCTGGTGTTACGTTTGGTAGTTTTGGAGCTGGTGTAGCTGGTGTGGTTGGTGGTTTTGGAGTAGGTGTAGTTCTCTTAGCGGTGGCGGCGGCGGCGTTATCCAATTCTTTTTCTATGTCCTCACCATTCTGTCCTTTAACTCTATCAGCTATCTGTACCCTAATCTTTTTCTTATCCTCTTCGGTTGCCCCTTTCTCGAACAATTCCCCTATTAAGCCTGCAAGTTTTGTCCCTTCTATATCTTTCTTAAGGTCTTCAATAAAGTTCGGATTAATATCCTTCATATATTTCTTCAAGTATTTGTCTATTCTTTCCTCATCCCCATTTCTTATCGCATATTCGTTTTCTCTCATTATGCTAATAGCCTCCTTGCTGTCTTTTGCCTCCGTGATTGCATCAAAGTTTTTGGAGCCTTTTGGTACAAGGCCAAACACTTCAGATAGCTTATTGGCATCTTTGGTTTGTCTTTTGCTTCCAAGATCAAAAGACAGTTGGTCGAGCATTTCAGGTGTTACATTTATCTTTTCATCCTTGTCGTCCTTGCCAGGGATTGTTACAGGGAATAGAGGCAGACGTTTGGTAGCAAGACTTCCGACATATGAGCCTGCGCTTCCCAAGAATCCTTTGATTTTGTCTGTGACCGGTGCGGCGATGGATTTGCTTGCGGCGGCAAATACTGCCATCCAAAGGATGGCTATCGCGCCTACCGCCACCATCAAATCCTGAATAGTGTTTAGTCCTGCAACAGGAATTCCGTTTGTAATGTTTGGGATACCACTGCTTAATACATTTACATTTTGGATTGCTCTTAACATGATCCATCCAACTGTCATTGCACCGGCTATCAAAATCGGAGCTATCGCGTTTTGGACAAATTTATCGATGAGTTCGCCGAAACCAAGTTTTTCTTTGAATACCGGCAAAACCATCGCGACTATGATTACAGGCGATGCCACGACTCCCAGCCAAAGGACTACGAGACGGGCCAAAAGCACTACGAAAAGTGCTATAAATGACGCGACGTATATCAAATACATCGCAACCGAGAAAATCGTGTTTATAAATAATTTTGAAATGTTTGCTTCGGTCAAAGTCGTGAGGTCTATTTCAGGGTAGAAAACTATTTTTGACATATTTAATGCCATCGCGAAAGCCGCATTTTGACTGTTGTATTTTATGAGGAATGCTTTTCCTCGAGGAGTCAGTTTTGCATCGTTGGTACAAACACGACTTGCTTTAGCTTCTGTGATTGCTTCTTTTACGGCGTTTATTCCATTAACATCAAAAATTTTGGGATATAATGTCATTATTTCTGCAGGAGTTATGTTTGTTTTTAATTTTTCTCTTAAGGCGACTAGCATTTTGGCTTTTGCCTCGTTATCTGTGCCTACCAATAAAGTTTGATTTTTTTCTGCGAAGGTTAGTACGACCACTTTGAGTGAACTTGGATTTAGGTCTGTTGAGAGGAGGCCTCCTTGCATTTCCAGCTTTGAATCGACGGTTTGATTTGTCGTTCCCAAACAAAATCTTGTCACCATTTCTTCATCTTGGCTTATATTGCCAAGACCATCTTTTACCTGATCAGGCAGGGCAAATATCGAGGTGGTCAGGAGATTTATTCCGTCCAGAAATACTTTTATTCCCATGAATGAAAAGTTTACCGCGATAATCGCGATTATCATTTTCGGGAGAATTTGTTTTATTGAATATGTGTCGTTGTCGTCACCGATTCCGAGAATGTTATAGATCGCTATCGCAACCATTGCCAAGACGAAAAACAGATTTATCAAATTTCTGATCGGAATCCATATTTCACGCAATCGTTCGTCCATTCCCGCTCCGAAAAGGATGTTGTTGTTCATCAAATCTCCGGTCATTACAAGTACCGGCCAAATGACTGTGTTCAAGAATTGTTCGAAGCCGATGAGGAAATAGATTTGTGATTTTAGTGCTTTTTCTTTTTCAGGGTCTTTGTTGTTTACATCCACTTTTTTTTGACAGACTGTGCCTTTCTCGTCTGGATCTCCTACTGGTTCGTATTTTACATTTTTTACGTTAAGTGGATTTACGTTAAGCGTGGCGCAATTTATTCCAGCTGGAATAAAACATGATCCATTGGCACCTAGGTATGTGCCTGATGGGTTTAGTCCCTTACAAAGTTCTTCGGTGGTTGGGTTTGCCGTGTCCGCATATGCTGTTTGAGTCGTTAGTCCGGTTCCTCCAAAAAGGAACACAGTTACGAATGCCGTGAAAATTATCGTGAGCCATTTTTGTAGAAATTTGTTTTGCATTATGCGAGTGCTTTTAGATAATTTTTTTCGGTTTCAATACCTCCTATCGCCAATTTGTCGAATGGAACCGCCAAGTTGTAAATATAGTAATTCAATCTGTCTTCGGATATGTTGAGCGATTTCAAAGATGTAATCACTTTCGTAATCTCCTTTTTTTCTTTTTCTTCCACCTTTGGAAGTCTTGACTCTAGCCATGCCAAAAATGCTCCTTTTGTCATCACTCTTTCCGGAAATGGCATGTCTTCCTTTCCAAATTCTTTATGGACATATTGTAAAAAATCAAAATAATATTTAGATGCGAGATAATTTCTTTTTGGACCTTCTTTTCCTTCAAAAAAATCTTTAAGATCCGGATTCCCTCCGATCAATAGATTAAATTTGCCTTTCGCAGCTTTTTCTTCTTCTGTTGCTCTTTGCTCTGGTGATTTCACGGCTTCAGATACACTACCGGCCAATTCTTTTGCTTTGAACGCCGCGAGTACGCCGGCTCCAGTAAGCACGTATGGATTTGTCGCCATAGCCTTCATGATGTGCGGGATACTGTTTATTTTTCCTCCATAGAATGTTGAGACGGCAAGATTCATGCCTATCGCACCAATCGCCCATGTTTTTGCGGCAAATGTCAAAATTCCGGAAGGACTTAGCATTTGACCTGCTTGATTTACCGCGCCGTAAGAACTTCCCGCCATAGTGTCAGCGGCATCCCTTAAATCATTTTTCACCTGCCAGTTTCTGGCGTATTCTTGCGCTTTTACCTCAAGTTCTTTGGTATCAATCTTTGAATCTTCGAGTATTTTTCTCATTGCCTGCAAGCTGATATTTCCTTGTACACTCCATGTTTCCAGAAATTTCAATGCGTCTTCCGAATTTAGTTTGTTTTTTTCTATGTAATATTTCCCAAATTTAATCTGCAATTTTTCATTCATGAATGAAAGTGCTGTCCATGCGTACGGGAATAATTCTGATTTTGTGGAGATTATTTTTGAAAGTGTATCGAATACTTTTGATTCATCTACTTTTTTTACGTTTAGCGCAAATTGAAGCGCTTCTACTAGCTCCGGAGAACTTTCTTGTTTCAGAGCTATTTCGGCGATTGCAACGGAACTTCTGTTTACGCTATCTCTCATTTCCGCTAATGCCTGCTCGGAAAGTTGCCCGTCCGGTGATTTGGCGGCCATTTCCAAAATATATGCCGTGATCATACCTGAGGCTTCTTGCATTTGTTTCTCTATTTTTGAAGTCTCTTTTGTCAAATCCGCGTATGTCAGCCTTTCTCCTGATTGTACTCTTTTCCAGAATTTTTCTCTCAAAACCGACCAATCGTATTCCAATCTGTTTGCCGAAGAAAGTAATACTTCCGAGGTTACTGATGCTGAAAAATCACCTCTTGAACTTAGCCCTCCTTTTGCTTTTAGGCTAAGTGTGTTTTGAATTTGTGCTTTAGCTTCCTCCGCCGCTTTTTCTTGTCTTGCTGAGTCATCTTCTACCCCTTGTTTATCAAGTAAAACATGCGCCGCATCTCTTTTCGTTTTGGATCCGTCTTGCTTTACGAGTGGCGTGTCTGCCCCTGCTTGCGGTGTTTTTGCATCCGGATTTTCTTTTAGTGCGTCAGACATTTTTAAAGTTTAAATAATTTTAAAAGTGCATTTGAAAGTGCTTCTTTGTGATCGCGTTTTTCAGTTAAGTGCCTCAAAAGATAGTTTCTTGCCTCCGCCGGATTCTGGCTCCAGAGCTGAATTACAACTTCATGAGCCAAATCATTCGAGACTCTCAAATGAAGTTCTGAAGTGTATGGAGGTTCATAAACTATGCAAAAATCTTTTATCAATCCGTATGGATATTTTCTGTATCCCACTTTGATTCCGATTTCGGATAAAACCACTTGCACATCTTTAGGCTCTTTTCTGTTTACCACTCCGTAGACAATCGCAAATACGATTACCGCCAATGAAAATGTCCACGCGTTATAGAAATAACCAAAAAGAATTAAGGAAATCATGACTGTGGCAACCACGATTCTCCACGTTATCCCTCTTTTGTATTTCACAAATTCAGGAGCTGTCCAAGAAAGCACAGCTGAATCGAAAGATGACTCAGAGTTTCTTTCCATTTCACGCCTTTGTGCGTTTTTTATTTTTCTGTCTCGTAGATGAGATGCAATCTTTGAAATCATTTTTGTTTTTATTTTTCATATAATTTTATCACAAAATGCGCAGAAAAGAAAGGGCTTTTGGTAGACCACAGGTTCTAAAATAAAACCGACCACTTGAGATAGAATAGATATGACAAAATATCAACTAACCCAAGTGGTCCCGTGAAGGTGCAAATTTTTAACCTATTGTTCAATTTCATCGAGTTGATCCAAACTTGGTTTCGCACAAAAAAACTATCCTCGAGGATAGTTTTTTCTTATTTCCTCGAGGATAGTTTTTTCTTATTTCCTTTTGCCCTGATTCGATTTTCTTAAGTTCAATAATATATAAGAAAGATATAGTTTAAAGAGAAGATGAAAATATTTTCAGTGAATTTTTTCAGAAAAAACGATCAGAAGGAAAACCTTATCGTGTTGCTCTCTGTGCCGTCATGCACAAAATGGTACATGTTGTTTATGCCGTGTCTGGATTTGCAAAAATAATAATCCTTAAAAACAGCTTTTATCTACTTTATCTCAACACCCTCATCCTCACTTCCCTATATGAAACATCGCTTTTAAACAAATTATTCTCATCAATTTTTAGTTTCCATTGTCCGACTTCTTGGCTTTCATTCACGATTATTCCGTTGTGTGCGAATTCATGATGTATTTTGCAAAGATGGATTACGG
>Ga0210006_1003290_pt1 | contig 10134 bp, 10 predicted proteins | sample CryGey02umfilter_2_FD_185452 | JGI IMG/M metagenome (GOLD analysis project Ga0210006, IMG submission 185452) | Groundwater microbial communities from aquifer in Utah, USA - Crystal Geyser 4/10/14 0.2 um filter (SPAdes) (version 3) | ecosystem: Environmental > Aquatic > Deep subsurface >... | reverse complement strand
GGTTCTTACTTTTGTTCCGAAGAAGGGACAGGACCTGGACTTCAAAAAAATGGTTGTGAAGGTGGATGGGAAGAAGTGGCTGGTAAGACAGATGGTGTTGACTACAAAGGAGGGGGAGGAAGTCATCACTAACATCACCTACAACAAGGATGGTCTTTTTGCAAAAATGGTCTCTTCTGTCGGCAAAGTAAAAACAACGATGACTACCACTTACGGGGAAAAGGGCAAATTCACTGTTCCTGCTAAGCAAGTCATAGAGATGGAGGGGCCGAATGTTCCAGAGGAGATGAAGAGCATGACGATTACTTATTCTGATGTTGAGGTGAATGCCAAGATTCCGGAAGATGTCTTTGCTGAACCGAAAGTTGGCGATGTTCCAAAACCTACTGAAACCGCGGCACAACTTTTCCAGCAAGCACAGGCAGCAATGCAAAAGGGCGATATGGATACAGCAAAATTGAAGTTGCGGCAGATAGTTACTTACTATCCCAATGACCCTATGGCAACCGCAGCAGATATGATGTTCAAGCAGTTGCCCAAATAGCCAGAAAAAGGGGACGCTTCTACTTTTCACCAGAAAAAGTAGAAGCGTCCCATTTTCAGAGCAAACATATGGACGAAATAAGAAGAAAGAAATTAGAGCAATTTCAGAATAATTTAGGAATCAGGTTCAGGGATATTGGGCTTTTAGATATCGCCTTGACACACCGTACTTTTGCAGTTGAAAGCTCTAAAATTGTTGAAGATAATGAAAGACTGGAATTTTTAGGAGATGCTGTCCTTGGGTTGGCCATAGGTACATATCTATACAGGAAGTACAGAGGATATTCTGAAGGCCATCTCAGCATGGCGAGGTCAAAATTGGTCAACGAAAATATCCTGGCAATGAAGGCGAGAGAATTCCATCTTGGAAATTATCTCCTTTTTGGTAAAGGCGAGGAATTGACCGGAGGGCGAAACAAAGATTCAATTCTCGCTTCATCCTTTGAGGCGATAATTGGAGCAATTTATTTGGAATTTGGCTTCCAGAAAATATATAGTCTTATCTACAATTGTTTTAAAAGAGAAGTTGCAAAATTAAGCATAAAATCAGCACTGAAGGATTATAAGGGCGAATTGCAGGAGTTAGCAGAGGGAAGATTTGGAGTAAAGCCCTTTTATAAATTGGTTAGAACAACTGGTCCCGACCACAAAAAGTTTTTTGAGGTAAAGGTAGTTATTAGAGGAAAATTTTTTGGCGTCGGAAAGGGTGGGACTAAAAAAGAAGCAGAGCAAAAAGCTGCAAAAGAAGCATTGAGAAGGGAGGAGGGATGGATTATTTTTTAACTGAAGAACAAAAGATGATTGTAGAATTAACACGCAAAATTGCCAGGGAAAAAATTACGCCTGTTGTTGCTCATCACGATGAAACAGAGGAATTTCCATGGGACATAATGAAATTACTTGCTGAAGCAGATTTGTTCGGTGTTTATATCCCTCAGGAATACGGTGGGTTGGGTGGAGGAGTTTTTGAGCTTTCGCTGGTTACTGAGGAGTTAAGCAAGGTTTGTGGCGGGATAGCAATATGCTATGCCGCAACTGCCCTTGGCACATATCCAATCTTGTTATTTGGAAATGAAGAGCAGAAAAAAAAATACCTCCCTCAACTTGCAAAAGGTGTGAGACTTGCAGCTTTTGCACTGACAGAACCAAACGCAGGTAGTGATGCTGCTGGAATCCAGACACTAGCAAAAAAAGAAGGGGAGCATTATATATTAAATGGAACCAAACAATGGATTACAAATGGAGGAGAAGCAGAAGTATATACTGTCATTGCTATGACTGACCGTGCAAGGGGAGCCCGGGGCGCTACTGCATTTATTCTTGAAAAAGGAATGGATGGATTTGATTTTGGAAAAAAAGAAAAAAAGATGGGAATTCGTGCTTCGGCTACCCGGGAACTTATTTTTACTGATTGCAAGGTTGAAGCTTCAAGAATTCTAGGTAAAGAAGGAATAGGTTTTCTGGTTGCAATGAAAACTTTTGATGCTTCCCGTCCAGGAGTAGCTGCTCAGGCATTAGGGATTGCTCATGGTGCTCTGGATGATGCGGTGAAATATTCACGCCAGCGTGTTCAGTTTGGCAAACCAATTTCATCGTTTCAGGCAATTCAGCACATCCTTGCAGATATGGCAACACAGGTTGAAGCTGCGCGTGCACTCATCTATGCTACAGCCAGGATGATTGATAAGGGCGTAAAGGATATTGCCAGGGAATCTGCAATGTCCAAATTGTTTGCTTCTGATGTGGCGATGAAAGTAACCACAGATGCTGTCCAGGTTTTTGGAGGATATGGATATATGCGGGAATATCCTGTAGAAAAACGTATGCGCGATGCAAAAATTACACAGATTTATGAGGGGACGAATCAGATTCAGCGCAACGTAATTGCTTTGAATTTGATAAAAGAAGCTGCAAAAGGAAAATAGATGGATATAATTGTTTGTATTAAGCAGGTGCCGGATACAGCAAGTTTGCACACTTTAAAAATAAACCCAAAGACAAATACTCTTATGAGAGATACAGCTCCTGCTATTATCAATCCTTTTGATGAGAATGCTATTGAGGAAGGGATTCGCTTGAAAGAAAAGTATGCTGGAGAGGTAACTGTTTTAAGTATGGGTCCACCACAGGTTGAAAAGGCATTGAGGGATGCTTTAGCGATGGGAGCAGACAATGCTATACTTCTGAGCGACCGTTCTTTTGCCGGCGCGGACACACTTGCAACATCGTATACCCTTGCCGAAGCAATCAAAAAAATTGGAAAATTTGACTTAATTCTCTTTGGAAAGCAGGCAATTGATGGCGATACTGCCCAGGTTGGTCCAGGAGTTGCAGAATGTCTTGGTTTACCCCAGATTACATATGTGCGTAAGATAGAAATCGAAAACGGAAAATTAAGGGCTGAGAGAACACTTGAGGATTCATTTGAGCTTGTTGAGGCTGAATTGCCTGCAGTAATTACTGTCACAAAAGAAATTAATACTCCTCGTTATCCTTCTTTAAAAGGAATCATGAAGTCAAAAAAAGCCCAGATTACTATCTGGAGTCTGAAGGAAATGAGTATTGATTCAGATCGCGTCGGGTTAGAGGGTTCATCGACCCAGGTCATCAGGATTTTTACTCCTGAAATGCGCTTGAAAGGTGAAATCCTGCAGGGCACATCAGAAGATGTTGTTGATACCCTTATTAATAAATTAAGAGAAAGGAAAGTGTTGTAGATATGGAAAACATTAAAGTAATACTTGAAAAATGTACTGGATGCAAATTGTGCGTCAAGGCCTGTCTTTTTAATGCAATAGAGATGGTGGACAAAAAAGCTGTAATAAAAGATAATTGTAATCTCTGCGGTGCTTGCGTAGAAGCTTGCAAGTCCCAGGCTATCCAGATTTCAAAGAAATCAGCCGAAAGTAGGCTCTCTGGAAGAGGAAGTGAAGAAAAAGATTTATCTGCGTATAAAGGTGTCTGGGTTTTTGCTGAGCAGAGGGAGGGGAAAGTTATACCTGTAACTTATGAACTGCTCGGTGAAGGGCGAAAACTTGCTAGTTTACTGCAGGAGGAATTATCAGCAATCCTGTTAGGTGATAAACTTGATGGTGTGCCTTCGGAACTTATTGCTTGCGGAGCAGATAAAGTTTATTTTGCATCTGACCCACTTCTCTCTCATTACCGTAACGAATTCTATACAAAAGTTATAGTTGATATGATTTCTCAGTATAAACCAGAGATATTTCTCATCGGGGCAACTACTACCGGTCGTTCCCTTGCACCTCGGATTGCTGCACGCATAAAAACTGGTTTGACCGCGGATTGTACAGGACTGGACATAGATACAGAGAAAAAGATTCTGCTTCAAACCCGTCCGGCTTTCGGTGGTAACATTATGGCTACAATTATTTCCCCTAACCATCGTCCGCAGATGGCAACAGTCAGACCCAGGGTAATGAAGAGATGTGCCAAACAAGATAGCAGGAACGGAGAGGTTATTAATGTTAAACCACAGCTCTCTGGCGAAGGTGCACTTACAGAAATTCTGAAGGTGATAAAGGTTGAAGAAAAAGTGGTAGACCTGCAGGAAGCGGATATTATTGTTTCTGGTGGCAGGGGACTTGGAAGAGCGGAGAACTTTTCAATTATCAGGGAACTGGCTGAGGTGCTCGGAGGTGCTGTTGGCGCATCGAGAGCAACAGTGGATGCAGGTTGGATTCCGTCATATCATCAAGTTGGTCAAACAGGAAAAACTGTTGGTCCGAAACTATATATTGCCTGTGGAATTTCGGGTGCAGTTCAACATCTTGTTGGAATGCAGAATTCAGAAACTATAGTTGCAATAAATAAGGACCCGAATGCGCCTATTTTTAATGTGGCTACATATGGAATAGTCGGTGATTTATTTGAAATAGTTCCACTGTTGACTAAGAAATTGTGAAAAAGGGGACAAAATTAATGGGGTCAGGTCTTGACAAATGACAAATATCAGGACTAAAGTCCTGAGTTACATGTCAAGACCTGACCCCCTAAGGAGGGTTTAATGGATTGGGGTTTGATTTTATCAATTCTTGGAGGAGCACTTGCCGTAGGTTTAGCAGGGATAGGTTCGGCTATAGGGGTTGGACTTGCTGGGGCAGCAGCAAATGGAGTTCTTACTGAAGACCCCGACAAATTTGGAACAATGTTATTGCTGGTTGCATTGCCAGGTACGCAGGGAATCTATGGGTTCCTTACAGGTTTTCTTGTGGCAATAAAAGTTGGGCTTTTAACCGGAAAAATTCCAGTCATTTCTTTTTCTCAGGGATTGAGCATATTTTTCGCCTGTGTTCCAATTATGCTTGCTGGATGGATTTCAGCAATTCACCAGGGGAAGGTTTGTGCCGCCGGAATAGCAGTTGCAGCAAAGAAACCAGAAGCTACAATGAAAGCAATGATTTATGGTGTAATGGTAGAGACATATGCAGTCCTTGGCTTGCTTGCAAGCATTATTCTTTTAACAGGTATTAAATTGTAATGGTAATGGTGTAAAGCACAAAGCAAGACCTGACACCATTTGACACCAAGAGGTGACGATGTCTATTGAGGCAATTATTGATAAAATAATCGGGGATGCCAGGAGGGAAGCAGAGAAAATTAGGACTGAGGCGCAGGAGAAGGTGGATGAAATCGAGAAAATGGGCAGGTCAAACATAAAGGATACTTGTTCCAGGATATTACAAAGAGCTAGTGAGGAATCAAAGCAGAAAATCCAGAGATTAAAAATAGCATCTAACATGGAATTCAGGAAGGGGGAGTTAGAGGAAAAACAAGCGGCAATTTCTCTGGCGTTCGACCTCGCTTTGAAGGAAATACAGAATCTTGGGAAGGTGGAATATCAGAAATTAATTGAAGATGAATTTCTCAACGCTGAGGGAGTTGAGGAAGTGATTATTCCTCCTGATGAAAAAAGGGTGGATGAAGAGTTTCTAACTAAAATTAACAAGCTTCTTACGCAGAAAGGTAAAAAGGGAAATCTCAAATTATCGAATGAAAAAAGGTCAATTCCAGGTGGAGGGTTCATGCTGAAAAAGGGAAATGTCTATATCAATAATGCATTCAATATCCTCCTTGAATCAATCAGGAACCAAATTGAATTGAAGATATCTGAGATATTATCTTGAATTCTAATGAATACAAAAGAAACTGTTTTGAATGATTTGAAAAAAGGAATAAATAAACCTGTATATGCATTTTCAGGAGAAGAGGAATACCTCAAGAGAGAATTAGAACAGAAAATAAAAATTTCTTTAATAGACCTTTCTATGGAATCCTTTAACTATGAAGTTCTTGATGGTGGAGAATTAGAGGCAAGCTCTTTGATAATTAAATGCAGGACAATTCCTTTTTTTAGTTCGATTAGATTGGTGGTAGTAAGAAATGCTGATAAATTATGTTCTTCGCAAGAATTGATGGAATACATTCAGAATCCTTCACCAACTACTTGCCTGGTCCTTATGGTTAAGAAATCAGTTCCTGCATTAAAAGGTTATGAAGTAAAATTGGACAAACTTCGGAATTGGAAACGGATGGAATGGATGAGGAAGAAAGCAGGTGAGTTTAAAAAAGGAATTGATTCTGAAGCAATGCAACTGCTGCAGGAACTTGCAGGAGAAAATTTAGGAAGATTGTCTTTTGAAATAGAAAAATTAGTTCTATTTATTGGAGAGAAATCTTCTATTTCAAAGCAGGATGTCCAGAAAGTTTATCCGTCGGGTACTCAAGAAATGGATATATTTGATTTCATCGATGCTTTAGGAAACAGAAATAAAAAACAGGCACTGAGAATACTGAAGGATTTAGTCTTCACTGAAAAGATTGGGAAAATACTTTTTATGATAGGTCGCCAGCTCAGATTAATACTTCAATCAAAGGAATTGGTGGAAAAAGGATATTCTCGAATGAAGATATCTGAGGAATTAGAGCTCAAACAAAGCTGGTTAGTGGAAAAACTGTTGAGCCAGGCTAAGAATTTTCCCGGTAAATCTCTGATAAATAAATTTGAAGCTGTAGTGGATACAGAATTAGATGTAAAAACAAACAAAATTCTACCTTTGTTCAGTCTTGAAATCCTGGTAAGCAAATTATGCAGTTAGAAGTGCGTGAAGTCGTTTCGCCAGTATTGATTTATGACGAGCAGCTTTGTTTTTATGAATTATTCTCTTGCGGGCAGCCTTGTCGAGAACACTTGTTACTATATGAAAGGATTCAGTTGCCTTTTTTTTATCCTTTGCTGTAATAGCAGTGCTTATCTTCTTCAATAAAGCCTTTATGGCCATTTTGATTGAATGATTGTGTTCTTTTTTCTTTTTATCTTGTCTCGCTCTTTTCAGTACGGAAAATTTCTTCTTTTTTCCCTTAGGTTTTAAGACTGCAGAGGGTGGTGCTGTTGGTTTCTTTTCCTTTTTTTCGTCAGGCATATTTTCCTCCTCTTAATCTGTGATTAATATATTATATATATTTATTTTAAAATGTCAAGTCCGGAGGTTAATGTTTGAAGGAAACAAGTCTTGCCCACTCTGCTTCGAAGGCCGGTCTGGGCACTTTAGCAAGCCGGATTCTTGGTTACATAAGGGATATGCTGATTGCAAGTTACTTTGGTGCCGGTACTTCAGCAGATGCGTTTTATGTGGCATTCAGGATTCCGAATTTATTGCGCAACCTGTTAGGAGAAGGGGCATTATCCGCTTCTTTTATACCTGTTTTCAGCCAGTACCTGGTTAAAAAAGAAGAAGATGCCTGGGAGATTGCCAGGATAACATTTTCAATTTTGCTGGTTTTGCTTTCTCTGCTGACATTATTGGGTATTGCCATTACTCCCTTCATAGTGCGCATTATTGCCCCTGGTTTTATTTCTCTCCCGGATAAATTTTCCCTCACTGTAACACTGACGCGGATAATGTTTCCATTTTTTTTGTTGATATGTCTTGCAGCACTTGCCACAGGCATTTTGAACAGTCTTCGCTCTTTCTTTGTGCCTGCAGTCGCTCCATCAATGCTAAGTCTGGGTGAGATATTCTCTGTGATTGTCCTGGTTCCTTTAATGGGAGGTTCAGTAAAGGGATTAGCGTGTGGAGTTTTACTTGGAGGTCTGGGACAATTGCTTGCGCAGGTGCCATCAGTAATTAAATTCTGGCCAAGGCGGGGCACCCGCACCCACTTCGTGGGTACCCGGCAAAGCGTGGGTACCCCGGGCTGGTCGGGTTATTTCAAATTTGTTTTTTCTCATCCAGGAGTAAAGAAAATAGGAATTCTGATGCTGCCTGCAACTCTGGGACTTGGAGTTTTCCAGATCAATGCTTTTGTTGATACAATTTGTGCTTCCTATTTGATTGAAGGAAGTCCCACCGCATTGTATTATGCAAACAGACTAATGCAGTTGCCCTTGGCTATATTCGCCACCTCAGTTGCAACAGTTTCGCTGCCAACAATGTCTGCATTTATGGCTAATAAAGATAAGGAGGGTCTATTAAAAACATTATCAACAAGCGTGAAAATGATATTTTTTCTCCTGATGCCAGCGTCAATAGGGTTAATTATTCTTGGCAAACCGATAGTTGCACTTCTATTCCAGAGGGGCAGGTTCGATGTATTCGCTACAAATCTTACAACTCAAGCACTTCTTTTTTATTCCATGGGATTGATTTCATATGGAGGCGTAAAGGTTGTTGCCTCGGCTTTTTACTCTATGCAGGACACAAAAACCCCTTTACAGGTGTCGATAATCGCAATGTTGCTTAATGTTGAACTCAATTTCATCTTTATGAGGTTTATGGGAGTGGGGGGTCTGGCGCTTGCAACTGCAATATCGTCAACAGTAAATGTGAGTTTGCTTCTCTTTCTTTTACGCCGGCGGATTGGTAAATTACAGGGTGGGGAGACTTTGAATTTTTTCTGGCGAATGGGAGTGATTTCTGGTGTAATTGGAATTATTTGTTTTATTCTGCTTAAATTAGGACTGAATGTGTTTTTCCAGGTTGTCCTCGGAATCGGACTTAGCATAGTTGTGCTTTTTTCTTTAGGTTTTTTGTTCAGGTTTAAAGAGGCAAGAGAATTGTGGGGTCAGATTGCACAGATTAAAAGATTTACCTGAATTGCCGGGGATTTATGTATTTTTTGATAAGACTGGAAATGTTATCTATGTTGGAAAAGCCCGCTCTTTAAAAAAGAGAGTTAAGTCTTATTTTACAAGAGGTTCATATTCGCCCAGGCTCGCTCAACTCAGGGAAGAAATAACAAATTTTAAATATTTTATTACAAAAAGCGAAGTAGATGCTCTGATCCTCGAGTGCAATCTCATCAAGAGATGTCGTCCAAAATTTAATATAGATTATAAGGATGATAAAAGTTATCCTTTTATTCAAATTACAAAGGAGAAATTCCCTTCAATTTCCTTGATTCGCATTCCTCCTTCTGTTGCTGATGAGGTGGTATATACCTCTGATGATGCACTATTATTCGGCCCATATCCAAAGGTTAAGATTGTAAAGGAAGCAATAAGGAAAATTCGTTCTATTTTTCCTTTAAGAAATTGCCGCAGGAAGATCAGGGAAGATAAGAAAACGCCACTCTGTCTCGATTATCATATCGGACTTTGCTGTGGTCCCTGCCAGAATAAGATTGAATTGGAGGAGTATCGCAGATTTGTTCGCAAAGTGATTTTACTTTTAAGGGGAGAAAAAAAAGGATTAGTAAATGATTTGAAGCGCGGGATGGATAGACTCTCTCGAGAACTGAAATTTGAAGAAGCTGCCAAGTTAAAAAATCAGTTGTTAGGGCTTGAGGAAATTATTGGGACTGGCGGGGGACTGTCCCCATCGCTACAAGAACTCCAATCCGTTCTTAATCTTCCGTTTCTTCCTATGCGCATAGAAGGTTTTGATGTTTCAAACATTGGTGGTGAATTTGCAACTGGAGCACTCGTAATTTTTCAGAATGGAGTTCCCTGTAAAAATGGGTACAGACATTTCAGTATTAAGACTGTTCATGGGATTAATGATGTGCAGATGCTCGCAGAGATTGTCCGTCGCACCTGTAGCGCTGCGGCCCGCCCACCCGACCCCTCATTTTTGCTTCCTGATTTAATCTTAGTGGATGGCGGAATTGGGCAGCTGAATGCAGTGTCAAAAGTATTAGAAGAATATAATTTTAAAATTCCAGTTATCAGTCTTGCAAAAAAACTTGAAGAAGTGTTCAAGAAAGAACACGGAAAGATTCAAAAACTTCACCTATCTCTTAATTCTCCTGTTCTCCATTTGCTTCAGCACATCCGGGATGAATCACATCGTTTTGCCATAAAGTACCACAGGATATTAAGAGATAAGGAAATGAAAAAATCTGTATTAGACGAGATTCCTGGTATAGGAGAGAAACGTAAACAAAGATTACTAAAACATTTTGGTTCAATTGAAAAAATAAGAGAGTCAAACATAGAAGAGTTGAAGGAATTGGGTATACCTTCCAATATTGCCCAGCAAATTCTGGAATGTAACTCAGGACTTCAGTCCTGATTGATGTAACTCAAGACTTCAGTCCTGACTGATGTAACTCAGGACTTCAGTCCTGATA
>Ga0210006_1003284_pt1 | contig 10144 bp, 9 predicted proteins | sample CryGey02umfilter_2_FD_185452 | JGI IMG/M metagenome (GOLD analysis project Ga0210006, IMG submission 185452) | Groundwater microbial communities from aquifer in Utah, USA - Crystal Geyser 4/10/14 0.2 um filter (SPAdes) (version 3) | ecosystem: Environmental > Aquatic > Deep subsurface >... | reverse complement strand
AGTATTATCGTCATTGCGAGGAGCGAGGCGATAGCCGAGCGACGCAGGGGCGAAAGGGTATTGTAGTCGTTGCGAGGAGCAAGGCGATAGCCGAGCGACGCGGGGGCGAAAGGGTATTATAGTCATTGCGAGGAGCAAGGCATCAGCCGAGCGACGCGGGGGCGAAAGGGTATTATAGTCATTGCGAGGAGCGAGGCATCAGCCGAGCGACGCGGCAATCTTGCTAAGTCATTGGGGACGGAGGGGAGAGGTTGCTTCGCCTGCTGGCTCGCAATGACGGACGAAAGATGGCTCGCAAGGACGGAAAGATTATCGTCATTGCGAGGAGCAAGGCATCAGCCGAGCGACGAAGCAATCTCTCCACTTTGTCATTCTGACCCTATCTGTCATTCCCGTGAAAACGGGAATCTAGATACTATTTCAGCAAAACTTCCAAGCCTGGAAGTTTTTTCCCAGCCATAAATTCCAAGCTCGCGCCTCCGCTTAAAGACACATAGCGATATTTTTCCTCTAGCCCAAGCTGGCTGATAAGCGCTTCCGTATCTCCGCCAGCTGTGATAACTTCCGCGCTGGACTTGGCAAGCTTCTGCGCAATTTCAACCGATGCTTTTTCAAAGCCTTTTTCTTCGGATTTACCCAAATTACCATTCCAAAAAATCGACTTAGCGCCCGTAATTTTAGCTAAAAATAATTTTATTGTTTTGGGACCAATATCCCATTTATCGCCTTGCTCATTGGTTAAATAATCAACCGGCAAAATCACATTTTTCTGGTTTTTAATGTTCGCGTCTTTTTCTGCTTCCAGAGCTGTTTTTCCTCCTACCAAAATCCAGTCAGCTTTATCCTCAAAAGCTAAAATCATCGGTTTTTTATCCTCAATCTTTGCTCCGCCGATTATAATCACAAAGGGTTTTTTATGATGATCGCGGATTTTGGACAAATGTTTAAACTCTTTTTGAAGCAGGAGTCCGGCGCATGATGGCAAAATTTTTGCGATCGCAACTGTACTCATATGCGCTCGATGGCAAACTGAAAATGCGTCATTGACGAACGTTTCGCAAAAGCCAGCATATCGTTTTGCCAAAATCCCAGAATTTTTTTCCTCGCGCGGATCAAAACGGATATTATCAAGCACAGTAAATTTTTTCTGATCATAACGCGGATAAATTTTAACAAAATGATGCTTGAGCGGAAAAGTGCGCAGTTTCTCGTCATATCCTTTGGGTTTGCCTAAATGAGTAAAAATATAAATACGACGGCAACCGCGATTTAGCAGCTCATCAAAAGTTGGGAACGACGCGCGCATACGAGAATCGTCTAGAATTCTATAGCCGTCTTTGCCACCCTCTGGCGGATCAATCGGCACATTCCAATCCACTCGCACCGCAATGCGATTTTTCCTAATTTCAATATCATCTAGGGTTTTTAAAATCATATTTTTCAATCTAAAAATTTAAATTTCATATTATCGACCCCATCTGCCCGCCGTGTCATTGCGAGGAGCGAGGCATCAGCCGAGCGACGTGGCAATCTTGCTAAGTCATTGGGGACGGGAGGGAGGGATTGCCACGCCTGCTGTCTCGCAAGGACGGACGAAAGATGGCTCACAATGACGGAAGGGGAAGATTGCTTCGCCGGCTGGCTCGCAATGACGGGAGGGAGGGATTGCCACGCCGGCTGGCTCGCAATGACGGACGAAAGATGGCTCACAATGACGTAAAACCTGTAGTCGTTGCGAGGAGCAAGGCGATAGCCGAGCGACGAAGGGGCGAAAGGGTATTGTAGTCGTTGCGAGGAGCAAGGCATCAGCCGAGCGACGCGGCAATCTTGCTAAGTCATTGAGTGACGGGAGGGAGGGATTGCCACGCCGGCTAGCTCGCAAGGACGGAAAGCCGGCTGGCTCGCAATGACGGAAAGATTATCGTCATTGCGAGGAGCAAGGCATCAGCCGAGCGACGAAGCAATCTCTCCACTTTGTCATTCCGACCCCCTTCGTCATTCCCGTGAAAACGGGAATCTAATCATTGTTTTGAGATATATTTATGCTTTCTTGATTATCTGTAAAAACTCTTTAGCCGACAGCGAAGCATTGCCAACTAACGCTCCGCTGATATGTTCGCAGATAGTGAATTCGCGAATATTTTTCGCATTAACCGATCCGCCATAAATTATTTTTGTGTTAAAATTAAGCGCCAATGTATGCGCCACTTTTTCCACGTAATCGCCAGTAGCTGGCTGGGCGCTTGGATTTGATGAAATCGCCCACACCGGCTCGTATGCAATAACTGATGACGCTATCTGCTTTTGACTTATACCTTTGAAAATTTTGACGACGGTTTGCAGGACTAGCTGGAGGCTATTTTTATTTTTAAACTTTTCACCTACGCAGACAATCGGCGTAATTTTATTTTTCAGTAATAATTTAATTTTCTGATTAGTATCCTCAGGCTTTTCAAAAAAATGAGTTACCCGTTCGCTGTGTCCCACAATCGCGTATTCCACTATGTTTTTTAGCATAGACGCGCTCACTTCGCCAGTGTAAGCGCCTTTTTCAAACTGTGAAACATTTTGCGCGCCGACTGATAAATGCCTGATGGGATGGTTTTGGTTTTTTTCTGCGAGAATTGTAAGCCATAGAAAAGGTGGACAAATTACAACTTTGACATCATCGATTGGCTCGAGTCCGATTTTAATCGCTTCAAAAGCAACGATAGCGTCCGCTAGGGTAGTATTCATTTTCCAATTAGCTACAATGAGTGGATGCGATTGCATAATTTAATTCTAGCTCAAAAATCAAAAAAGAGCAAAGTGGAAAGATGGCTTTGCTCGTAAAATTCTTTAGTCATCAATAAAAAACCATCCTAAAAACTTAATAAATTGGTCTTTTTGGTCTTTGCCAAAATTAAACAAGATTGCCTTTTGCGATCACTGGATTTACAGAATCTTTCTGTGAAAATTATTGGCTGATGGGAGCTCCTGTATTGTCTGCTGGCGCCTCTGGCGCTTCGGCTGGAGTTGCCGGGATTGCGTCTGCTGGCGCCTCTGGCGCTTCGGCTGGAGTTGCCGGGATTGCGTCTGCTGGCGCCTCTGGCGCTTCGGCTGGAGTTACCGGGATTGCGTCTGCTGGCACTGTGGGCTCGGTTGGCACTAAAGTTTCTGCTGGCATAGCGTTAGTGTCCGTGTCTGGAGTTGGCGTAGGGGCTGGATTTTCTGGATTTTGCGGTGGGATAGTTGGCATTTCTGCTGGAGTCTCTGGCGCTAGCATTGACGCATCTGCTGACTCAGCTGGCATAGTGGCTGGATCGGCAGTAGCTGGCGCTGGCTCTGCCATAGGCTCTGCTGGTATAACTGGATCAACTGGTGTTGGTTCGGTTGCCGAAGTTGGATCCATTGGGGCTGGCGCTACTGAATCCATTGCTGGATCAGGCGCTGGAATTGATGCCGGCATTGCCGGATCAGTCGGGCTTCCTGCTTGAGTGGTAACTTGATCGTCCATTGTAAATCCTTTCTTAGTTAACTTAGTTAATTTATTTTTTTAATTAAATCACACATTGATTTTTTTAGCAAATTCTTGCCAAGTTATCAACTCTATTTTTCCGCTTTTTCTGTGTTTAATCTCAAATTTATCGCCAGTCTTTTGACTTTTGACTATTCGGTATGGAATTCCGAGTAAATCAGCGTCAGCGAATTTCTCGCCAGCGCTTATATCCCCATCATCATATAAAACTTTTTGTTCTATATTTTCTGGTATATCTAATTTTTCTTTGGTCAAATTTATCACATAAGCTTTATACGGCGCGGTTTCCAAATTCCAAACTAAACCGCTTTCATCGGAATTTATTTCCGCAATAGTTGCCATTGCTCGACCAGTGCCAATGCCATAACTTGCCATTATTACTAATCGTTCTTTACCGTCTTTATCTTTGAAAAATAGATTTTGCGCCTTGGAGAATTTGGTCCCCAACTTGAATATATTGCCAACCTCAATGGATCTTTTTGGCTCCAGCTTTCCCCCGCATCCATCGCAAAGCACTTCGATTTCGTCAGCGTCAACCCCGACAATTTCTTTGTTTTTAGCAATCTGGCATTTAACGCAATAATAAATAGTATCCTCCCCATTTTCAGTGATAGCTTGAAATTCATGGGAGGGTTCTTGGGAAAACGAACCGCCCGAAGCAGTAGTATAAATCGCGTCAATCCCTAGGCGAGTAAATATTTTCCGATACGCGCCAGCCACCATTTGATAATAACGATCCAAACACTCATTATCTGAATGAAAGCTGTATAAATCCTTCATTTCAAATTCCCGACCGCGCAGTAGCCCCGAACGCGCTCGCGGTTCGTTGCGGAATTTATCTTGTATTTGAAAAATACCTTTCGGCATATCTTTGTATGAATTGATATATTCCTTGGCGATTTTTGCCACTACTTCTTCGTGCGTGGTCGCGAGTCCCAGCTCCTTCCCGCGCGAATCTTTGAATTGGTACATTATATCTTTTAGCTCGTCCCAGCGACCGCTTGCTTCCCAAGTCGCTTTATCCTGAAGTTCATTAAGATATACTTCCTCGGCGCCGATGGCACCCAACTCCTCGCGAATGACCCGCCTGATATTTTGCAAAACTAAAAATCCCAATGGCAAATACGAATATACGCCCGCCATATTTTTATAGAGAAAACCAGCGCGCGTGAGTAGCTTGGCGTTGACAAGTTGCTCATCAGCCGGATCTTGCTTTCTTGTTTTGGCAAATAGGTTTGAAACTAGCATAACATATTTAAAATTTTAATTTGTCAATTTCTACCTTGCCAAACCATCGTATCACATTTAACGCGTATTTCAATTTTTCAAAATCAATCTTATTACATCGCGATAGGTAATAGCAAGAAGCAAAATAATCAAAACTCCAAAACCAATGGTATGAATGATATTTTCAATTTTTTCTTTGATGATGCGACGCCGGAAAATGCCTTCAATGGCTAAAAATACCACTCGCCCGCCGTCTAGGGCGGGAAATGGCAGGATGTTGAAAATCGCCAAATTGATGGAAATTAAAGCTGTTAATTGGATCACAAACGAAAATCCCATTTTCACGGCTTGGGCGGTTATTACATACATTCCCACCGGTCCAGATCCTTCGCTGGATAATTCTCCTTGCGCAAAAAGTGTTTTAAAAAACCCGCCGATAAATTTGAAAATTATGCCGGTGGTAGCTATAGTTTCGCGCTCGCCGTGATAAAGCGCCGGGAAAAATCCCAGATGCACTTTGGCGCTTTCTACTATCGCAACGCCAAGCGGAGCGTCGCCAACGCCAAGTATTAATCTATACTCCGACACAACTTTATTTTCCAAGGACCGCGCCTTGATGATCACTTCCCTGCCTTGATACTGGGTGGTGAAATCCTGCAAATCTTGGGCTGTCTGAAATTCCACCGCCTCTCCGTCAGCCACACCTTGCTCCAGAATCATCGCGCTTTTAATGCCAACTTTTTGGGCAGGCGCGTCCGCCAACGTCTCGGCTACAATTATCATTGGCTCTTGTCGTCCGCCTAAATCTTTGGCGTCAGACACCAATGGCGTCATACCAACCATAAAACCAATTGAGATAAGCAACCAAGCAAAAATAAGGTTCATCGACACTCCGGCGATTGACACAAGTAGTCGCGCGCTCACGGATTTTTTATTAAAACTACTAGGATCGTCACTTTGCTTTTCTTCGCCGAGTAGTTTAACATAACCGCCCAATGGCAACGCATTAATAGAATATGTGGTATCGCCTTTTTTCTTTTTAATAAGACGGGGTGGAAAACCGAAAGCAAATTCTAAAACTTTTATCCCTACTGCTTTGGCTACTAAAAAATGACCTAGTTCGTGAAAAAAAACTAGCAGTCCAAGAATTAAGATAAAAACGAAAATTGTAAGGAATAACATAAAAAATTTCTAATTACTAATTCATAATTACTAATACCACGACTTATCCGCCTATTTCTGTTTCTTTGCTTTTTGATATTTCGTCAATTTCAGAGTTAAATTCGTGAATGGTTTTGTCTAAAATTTCTTTGCCGCGGTATAGGTCGTCCTCGCTGAGCTCTTTATTTTTCACTTTGGCTTGGATTTCTTTAAGCGCTTCTTCGCGCGCCTGCCGTAAAATTACTTTAGCTTCCTCAGACTGTTGCTTTAATAATCTAACCAGTTGCTCGCGCCGCTCGCCAGTCAGTGGCGGAATAGTGATTCTGATATTTACGCCGTCGTTGGTTGGGCTACCACCCAAATCAACATTTCTCAGCGCTATTTCAATTGAGCTCAAAGAATTTTTGTCCCAAGGTGTAATTTGGATTAAATTCGCTTGCGGAATGGTAATGGACGCCAGTTGCCGAAGAGGCATTTTAGAGCCATATTGCTCAACCAATACACTCTCAACCGAAGCGCTGGACGCGCGCGAGGTGCGAAGTTTTTGCATCTCTTCTCGAAACTCCACCACCACTTTCTCCATTTTTTCCTGCAATTTTTTGATAATTTGATCTAACATAATGCTCCTTTTTAATTTTTCGCAAATACCCAGATATTGCAGATTAAACAGATTAAAAATAAATAATCATGTTTGGGGTTTCTATCTGTGAAGTTTGCGCTATCTGCGTATCTGCGTAGGATTGACCATCGTCCCGATTTTACTTCCCTTCACTACTTTTAGAATACTCCCCTTTTTAAATAAATTAAAGACCTGAATCGGTAATTTATTATCTCGGCACAACGCAAGCGCTGGCGCGTCCATCACGCCATAGCCCTTTTCAATCGCTTGTTGGACACTAAGCGTTGAAAATTTTTTCGCGTTTTTGTCAAGCGCTGGATCTTTATCATAAACTCCGTCAACATTGGTAGCTTTGAGCAAAACATCAGCATGAAGCTCGAGACTGCGAAGCGCGGCAGCTGAATCAGTGGAAAAATATGGGTGCCCAGTTCCGCCGGCTAAAATCACGATCCGACCTCTTTTAAGGTGGCGAAGCGCCCGCAGGCGAATATACGGCTCAGCCACTGCCCTAACTTCAAACGCAGTCATCACCCGCGATTCAACTTTGATTTTTGAAAACGCGTCTTGAAGCGCGAGGGCGTTCATCACAGTCGCGATCATCCCCATATAATCAGCGGTGGCTCGGTCCATGCCAAACTGAGACGCGCTTCGCCCGCGAAAAAGATTGCCCGCGCCATTAACAATAATAATCTGGCTACCGGTCGCAGCCGCGTTTTTTACCTCGGTTGCGATTTTAAGCGTGGCGTCAAAATCAATTCCTGACTCGCGCTTGCCAAGAAATGCTTCGCCAGAAATTTTGAGCAGAACTCGTTTGTATTTCATAAATTTGATTGTAGCAGATAGACAGAAAAATTCAAAATTCCCGCCTCAAGTAGCGTAAAATCTAACTATGACGAGACGAGTTGGGTTAAATGGTTTGGCTACTTGACAAGCAGAGAGAGAACAAAAATAGGCAGAATAAAGTATTTAAAACTTTTAATAATCTAAGGCGAAATCGCCTGATCAAAGTCGATCAGATAAATCCTTGGTTTTTTAGAAAAAACAGGATTTCCCCGTTTTCTTTCAAATCTGAGACAGAAATTAGCATCATGAGCATGACCATGGATGATATGCATTTCATCCAATACTTTCAATATCCTGTCTCGGTCTTGCTCTAATTCACTGATAAAATTATCAGGAATGTTTTCATCAGTGATGATTTCATGTGAAATTTTCTTCCAATCAGCCAGATTTAAGTCCAATACTCCGGTATAGACATCAACCAATCCTGTTCGACGGTTTAATCTGAAGGAAAAAATTGGTTCTATGGGCACATAATCAAAGCCATTGTTATGCCAGAGTTGATGATCATCGTAGAGTTTTTTCCAGGTTAAAAATGCCTCGAGAGTTAATTGCCGAACAATAGCTTTACCTTCAAGTTCTCCTCCGAGCAAGGTGGTTTCAGATCCGGTCTTGGTGAATTTTGCTCTTTGAAATCTCCCTGGAGTCATGTTTGACCCTTTATACAAAGGAGGTTCTATCACTAAACTTGTTAAGCCTTTTTCTTTAAGAACCTTAACTAGTTCGGCTTGTTCATTGTTAGGCGTCCGCCAAATCATATCAACGCAGGCGCGCAGGACGGCTGGATCAGAATTATCCAGTCCTTGCCGGATTAGTCCGGCTTTTTCATTGTCAGGCTCCCACTTAATCATATCGGCGCAGGCGCGCTGAACGGCTGGATCAGGATTATCCAATCCTCGCTGGATGGTTTCCAATACTTTAGTCCGAAGTCCGGCTCGTTCATTTACAGGCGCCCACTCAATCATATTGGCGCAGGCGCGCTGGACGGCTGGCTCATGATTATCCAGTCCTTGTCGGATTAGTCCGGCTCGTTCATTGCTAGGCGCCTGCTTAATCATATCAACCCAGGCGCGCTGGACGGCTGGATCAGGATTATCCAGTCCTTGTCGGATGATTTCCAATACTTTAGTCCGAAGTCCATCTTGTTCATTTAAAGGCGCCCACTCAATCATATTGGCGCAGGCGCGCTGGACGGCTGGCTCATGATTATCCAGTCCTTGTCGGATTAGTCCGGCTTGTTCATTGTCAGGCGCCCGATTAATCATATCAACGCAGGCGCGCTGGACGGCTGGATCAGGATTATCCAGTCCTTGTCGGATGATTTCCAATACTTTAGTCCGAAGTCCGGCTCGTTCATTGTCAGGCGCCCACCCAATCATATCGGCGCAGGCGCGCTGAACGGCTGGCTCATGATTATCCAGTCCTTGTCGGATTAGTCCGGCTTGTTCATTGTCAGGCGCCCGATTAATCATATCGGCGCAGGCGAGCTGAACGGTTGGATCAGGATTATTCAGTCCTTGTCGGATGATTTCCAATGCTTTAGTCCGAAGTCCGGCTTGTTCATTGTCAGGCGCCCGATTAATCATATCAACGCAGGCGCGCTGGACGGCTGGATCAGGATTATTCAGTCCTTGTCGGATGATTTCCAATACTTTAGTCCGAAGTCCGGCTTGTTCATTGTCAGGCGACTGCCAAACCATACGGGCGCAGGCGCGCTGGACGGCTGGATTATGATTATCCAGTCCTTGTCGGATTAGTCCGGCTCGTTCATTGTCAGGCGCCCGATTAATCATATCGGCGCAGGCGAGCTGGACGGCTGGATCAGGATTATTCAGTCCTTGTCGGATTAGTCCAGCTCGTTTATTGTCAGGGGTTTGCTCAATTTGATTTTCCCACCAAGCAAAACTTTTGTCTTTTTTCGCTTGGTTTTCTTCCGCTTGGGCTACAATTAATGGAAGTTGGTCTTCGTTTCTTATATATCTATAATAACCTTTGGGAGAAATTGCCTCATATCCGGGAATTGCATACATTCCAATATAATTGGGCAAAGACGATGCTGTTTCTGTTTCTTGGTGACTATGTTCTGGGTTCATAATTTTTATCCTTTTCTTGTTCACCTAAAAAACCCTGATCGGTTTCATATTCCAACCATTTTTCCGCTTTTAAAGTATTATTCGTTTCCATATTATTAGCTTATCAAAATCTACCGTCCTTGACATGGGCGCCCGCGACGCGGGCTCTTTTTTAAAATACAATTCTAATCTAACAAGAGGCAATTTACCTAATTCCCTATCCGATAATTCATGCCGTATTTTTTGGCTTTGTAATTCATCTTAGCGTTACCGGTATTCATCGTGGCTCTGTCAGCATCGGTTGGACTTTCTAGCTGGGCATAAAACGAATACTCTTTGTTAGTCCCGCCGATACCGCTATAATCGTGGCGCCAGTATTGATAAGTAATACCAGAAGCGCAATCTTTGTTGGTGTTAAATGGATCACAGGGGATTTTGTCAATTGATTTAGTTGGTAGAAGCGTCTCTGCCAAACTATCGTTTGATCCGACGTTGTCTTTGGTCGCTATCCAGCCGTCGGAAGCGGGCAGACCTTTAGTTTTTGAATAAGAATTTAAGGAAGGTTTTGAGTTTGGCATGAATATCAGCTTTTCTCTGGTCGTTTCGCTTTTGGGTATCGCGTTTTTGGGTGTTGGCGACTCTAACCGCATTTCCACCCTCGGTGATTGATCCATTGCCGTATTGGAATTGTTTTCCATTACAGGCTTT
>Ga0210006_1003274_pt1 | contig 10160 bp, 11 predicted proteins | sample CryGey02umfilter_2_FD_185452 | JGI IMG/M metagenome (GOLD analysis project Ga0210006, IMG submission 185452) | Groundwater microbial communities from aquifer in Utah, USA - Crystal Geyser 4/10/14 0.2 um filter (SPAdes) (version 3) | ecosystem: Environmental > Aquatic > Deep subsurface >... | reverse complement strand
AAAATTCATCCGGTGCTTTGATGCGCTGAGCTTTATAATCCACAAACTCTTGGTGGCGAAAAGTCGGTGCCGCCAAATCAAAAGTACAAGCCAAATAATCTGGTTGGTACTCGCGAATAATTCTTAATAATATAGAAGTGAATCCATAGACAGCATTGATCATCTGACCGTCTTTGGTGATTAATGGTGGTAGGGCGTGAAAAGCTCGATGCAACAGTGCGTGACCATCAATTACTATTAATTTTTCTTGTTTTTTTGTCATAGCTTATTGGTTCATTTTAGCATTTTATGAGCAAAATTGAAACCATAAAAAACACTGCTTTTTCCAATAAAAAAGCTCGAGATTTAACCCGAGCTGAAATTCTAAAAAATGTTTTTTTTGTTAGTAACTAATGCATGGCAGTATAACCTTTTTATTATTAATGAATAAACTGGATCTAAAATGCCGTTCTTTTTCTACGGCTATCAATCCAGCAGATAAGTAACGGAAAAACACCGATCAGTAATATTCCACTGGCAACTTCTGAAGAACCAACTATAAATACAATGCAGGATAGTATTAAGCAAAGTACAAATACTTTAAAGCACCAATAAACTGCTGTTTTTCGACGTTTACTTTCATTTTTTTTCAAACGCGATATTGGGTACTCCTTTTTTAATGAATATAATAATTATGACTATATTTAAAAAACATTACTGCCATTTCTTTAATTAGTAAATAACATTTAATAAAATATATTAGCAAAATATACTTTTCTTGTCAAGCATTAACACTCTTATTCTTGCAGTGCTAATCTATCATTAATTACACGAACCTTTACAACTTTCAATAGGAGTCAATGTGAGTAGTTTAATACACAAAAGGATTGCGCCGTTAATACTATCATTAGTGTCGCGTGGACTGACATTGGATCTAAAAACTATGGAGCAGTGTAAAAAGATGGCTCAGGAATTCATGACCAGCCAACTAGTTAAATGGCTGATTGCTTTTGAATATCACGGTGCTGTTCTCGGTGCTTCTTGGGAATTAGGATTTCAACCAACCACCAAGACTGATAACTCGGGTAAATACAAAATATTGATAACGTTATCTGTGTCCGGTTCATCGATATTTGGTTCCTCGATCACAACCTGTTCCCAGGAAGTGATCAAACGGCAACGCTTTCACTACGCCATTGAGGTAGAGCAAAGAGAGTTCCTAAAAATCATCAGTTTAGATAAAAAAAACCAACCACTAAAAATAAACTATAACGGCGCTTGCCTAACCCGCTATGGTCAATACTTAATTTTTCCTGGTGTACGAATTCCTTTACCGCTAAATCTACGTATTTGTTTAAAATTAAATCACGAGACAAGAAGGCGGTTCATCGACTTAATCAGAGAGATAAACTCCGAGGAATTTCGCACTATCGCCCGAGTCGAAAGTAATTTACAAAAATTAAAATTAAGCGCGTTTGGGTAACAAAAAATAATCCTAAAAAAGTAAAACCGTCGGTAATTATCCGGCGGTTTTTTATTAACCTTTTTTTCCTACCAACAACTCACGAATAAAGAAAAATAGCAGACAACAAAGTCCTACCACTCCAGAAAAACCACCAACAACCGATAAGAAAGTAATCTGATTTTTCTGAAAATACTCGATACTGTAAAAAATTAGGGAAAAACAACTGAAAATAACGAATAAATAAAAAATCAGTGAATATAAATAGATTGATTGCCACATCTTTTTTTGAACAGAGCTATGATTTTGTTGCATCTTGGCCTCGAAATAAATGAACGATAAATCAAAATAATTTTACCACTTATTATATTCTTGTCAATGTTGTGTAATATTCCATATTGCCTTAATATATTAGTAGTAAAAATTAAAATCACATTCTTATGAACGACTGCATTTTTTGTCAAATTATTGAAGGGAAAATTCCTAGCTACAAAGTGTACGAGGATGAAAACTATTTCGCTTTTTTAGACATCCACCCGCTTAATCCCGGACATGTTTTATTAATTCCCAAAAAACATACTCTTTGGGTTGATGAGGTAGAAAGCTTTTCCGAGTACTGGTCAGTGGCCCATAAAATTAGTGGGGCGATTAAAAATGCTTTGCAACCAGAATTAACCGGCTATGTTACTTATGGCTTGGGTGTTAACCACGCTCATATTCATATTATCCCAAAATATCCAGGCGATACTCACGACATTGGCTGGCGACCAGATCATGTTAAAGAGGTAGCTCCAGAGGAGATGATAATAATCGCCGAGAAGATTATTCAGCAATTAAAATAAATGAAATTATTAATTACCGGCGGAGCTGGTTTTGGCGGCACCAACTTTATTAAATACATCTTGGCGAAATATCCTGCTTGGCAAATTACCAATCTGGATAAACTAACCTACGCTGGCAATTTGAATAATCTCCAAGATATTACGGATAATCCCAACTATCATTTTGTTCGTGGCGATATTGCTGACGCAGAAATAGTTAATAAATTATTACCAAACATTGATATCGTTATTAACTATGCTGCGGAAACGCACGTTGATCGCTCCATCCTTGATCCTGATGCTTTTATGCAAAGCAATATTATTGGCACCTATACATTATTGGAGGGATTAAAGAAAAATCCAGTGCAAAGGTTTATTCAAATTTCTACTGATGAGGTTTTCGGCTCTATCACGACTGGTGAATTTTCTGAGGAATCACCATTCAAACCCAATAGTCCCTATGCCGCAGCGAAAGCTAGCGCCGACCTCTTATGCCGAGCTTACTATCAAACTTACCAGCTACCAATTATTATTACTCATAGCTGCAACTACTATGGACCCTATCAATATCCGGAAAAACTAATTCCCCTTTTAATAACTAACTTACTTGCAGATCAAAAGATTCCGATCTATGGTCAAGGTGACAATATTCGTGAATGGATTCATACCAACGATCATGCTAGTGCTATTGCTACTATTATAGAAAAGGGACAAGTTGGCGAAACCTACAACATCGGCACGGGTGATCGCTGTGACAATTTAACCATGGCTAAGTTAATTCTCCAACTTCTCAATAAAGACGAAAGCTATATTAACTATATAGCTGATCGACCAGGTCATGATTGGCGCTATGCTATTAATAATGATAAAATCAAGGCCTTGGGCTGGCAACCACAAATTGAATTAACGCCAGGTATTACAAACTTAATCCAATGGTACCAAGATAACAAGTGGTGGTGGCAACCAATCAAATCAGGTGAGTATTTAAACTATTATAATCAACAGTATGGTAACAAAAAATAACGAACTGGCAATATTTATCAACTGCGCACATCTGGCAACCTATGCTACTGGCGTTAAACCAAATATTGATAGTGTTGGTAACAAAACTTTTTATTATCATGAGGGTGAACAAGAATATCTTGACCAATATCAAGATGATAAAAATTTCATTGGTTTTGAGATTGTAAAAAAAGAAAAGAAACCAATCTGGGGTATGAATTATTATGGTCAGGTGACTGATGAAAAAATTGATACTGCTTTGGTTAATTCTTTCCTGCGTCAAATGCTAATGAAGAATAAGCCCGGTATGTTGCTACGCGGACCGAAAGGTTTTAAGAAAAAAAGTTGGCACTATCGCTATGTTTATCGGGGGTCGCTAAATAATTTTCAAGCTCACGAGATTATTAAATACCAAGGTAAAATAGTATATACCTGCTATTTGAACGGCGGACGATTATAAATTATTAAGTATCAAAATTATGCGTGGTATTATTTTAGCTGGTGGTCATGGTACTAGACTAGCACCCCTAACCAAGGTTACCAGTAAACAACTACTGCCGATCTATAATCAGCCAATGATTTATTACCCTTTACAGACTTTGCTGCAGGCTGGCATTAAAGAAATATTAATCATCGTAGCTCCAGAAAAAGCCGGTGAGTTTTTAAATTACCTGGGTTCCGGTAAACAGTTTGGTGCTAAATTTACTTATGAAATTCAAGACAAGCCAGCGGGTCTGCCCGAAGCCTTTGTCATCGGTGAAAACTTTATTGACCAAGACGATGTAACTCTTATACTTGGCGATAATATTTTTGAAGATGATTTCTCGCAAGCCATTCAAAAATTTAAAAATGGCGCCACCGTCTTTGCTAAACGCGTTACTGATCCTGAAAGATTTGGCGTTGTCCAATTTGATGAACAGGGACGGGCTTTAAAAATAGTAGAAAAACCACAGCAGTTTATTAGTGATTACGCCTTAGTGGGTATGTATATTTATGATCACCGTGTAGTGGAAGTAGCAAAAAATTTGAAACCATCCCCTCGTGGCGAAACTGAAATTGTTGATCTACATAATTGGTTCTTAGAAAAAGGTGAACTGCAAGTAAAAACAATCACTGGTGAGTGGATTGATGCTGGCACCTTTGACTCACTACTGAGAGCCAATAACTTCATTGCTAATAAAATTAATCATCAATAAAAAAATCGAACCTTTTGAAGATTCGATTCCCCAACTGCTAATTTACAACTTTGATTGATAATTTGCTCATTGGTACTGATTGTCATACCATCAGATAACATTGATATATCCTTATTATTATTAAATTACAATTAAATTAATAATGAATGATACCATAAAAATAAACATCTGTCAATACATAAATATACATTATATTAGCCACTTTTAATCTATTCTTGATCAGTAAATACTACCAATCGCTGAGAGTAACTTTCAACCTCCTTATTCCATGCTCCTTCGCAGGTAATCAGATTAAGATGCGCCCGACCATCAGTTGAGGTAAAAACGTCTAGCCTATTAGCCGCTGCATCAAATCTCTGACTTTCGCGAACGATAAAAGTAATAATTCTTCCCTCGTTATCTTGCACGAAAATTTTATCGCCTGGTTGGAGTTTATATAAATCAGTAAATACTGCTGTGGCGCCATTCAGCCAATCTACGTGTCCGGCCATGACTGCGCTTCCTACTTCTCCGGGCCGTGGTCCTGATTCATACCAACCAACATTAGTCTTCTGCTTGGGAACGTCCATGTCACCCTTGGTTGTTAAAGCTACGTTTTCAATAGCCGCATCAACACCAATACTTGGTATTTTGATTTGCACTGGAGCTCCAATATCTTGTTGATTTGATGAATAATTATTTAATAAATCCACTCCCTTAACCGTACCGTTGTCAGTAGCTACGAACAAGTTGTAAGTATAAATACTACCACCAAATAAAACACCAAGCACCATCAAGAAAATCAACGGTGTTGGTAACTTGTAAATACTATTTAATTTTAATTTTGCTTTGAACATTATACCTACTTGATAAAAGAATAGTCGCGCGAATCTCGCCCGACTATTCTCCATAAATGTTTATGATAATAAATTACTCGCTTTGTTTTTTTTGCCTAACATAAAGAAAAAACAAAACTACAAAAATTCCCGCGATACCAGCAAACCATAGTATTGAATTTTCTGCTGGCGCACTACCGGTATTGGGGAGTCCAGGAACGACAGCTGCCACGACAACGGTCGCCACAGCAAAATCTCTCGCTGTTAAACCATTAGCTTCGCCACTGGCTACAGCTGTATTAGTTGTTGTTTTATTCAGGCTAGTACGACAAGTATAAGTCCATGTTTCTGTAGTATCCAATTTTGCATCATTGTCCGTGTCACCAGAAACATACTTTGTTGGGGCACGTTTGTCATCAGTCAAAATAACGTTATTTAAAGCCACTGTTCCAGGATTAGTAATCTTTTCTGTATAAGTAACTGTTCCACCAGCTAATACAGTTGGTGTACTGGGAACTTTTGTGACATGAATTAACGGTGGCACTATTGGTGCGCCAACAACAACTGTGGCACTAGCAATATCGGTCGCGCTTAGACCATTGGCCCAACCAGTAGCTACCACTGTATTAGTATGAGTCTTTGTTAGTGTTGTTGAGCAACGATATTCCCATGTTTCGCTGACATCAAGCTTACTATCAGCATTGCCATCACCACTATTTAAAACTATGGGGCTACAGGTGTCTCCCACCATTGTTATGTCTGTCACTGGTACTGTACCAATATTTCGAAGTGTATAGGTGTACATAACTAAACCCGGACCGAGCGGTAGTGATAGGGGGCTAGGAACCTTCAATACCGCAATTAGCGGTGGTGCGGCTGGACCAAAAAAAGTTCCGCCTGATCCACCCGATGACGGCGCAGTATCATTATTGGTAATAATACAAAATTTATTAGTCCCAACAGCTAAAATTACCTGTCCATTAACATCACAATCTCCAGAAAATGATTGGACATAATCAGTATTAACGGTTTCAGTTACGGTATATGTTGCTGGTGCTGCAAAAGTGTTGGTCACACCAGAAATAACCGCAACGCCATTAACGAATAGTGGAAAATTCGCAATTGTTTTTGTTCTACCATTATCGTTAACTACCACCTTAACAACATTGATCGTCCCCGTAAGTGCTGCGATGTCATCGTTGGTAATTGTACAGGATTTATCATTACCGGCAACTAAAGTAATATTTCCACCGGCGTCACAATCGCCACTAAAACTTGAAGTGTAAGATGCATTGACGTCTTCACTTACTTTATAGGTACCAGCGGCGAGTGAATAAGAAGTTCCTGGCGTCACAGTACCAACTGCTGGGCTGCCAGCAACATCAACGCCGGCGAGTTTAACGTGTAAATTAAAAAGTGCCGCAGTTGCTACACCGCCATTATTATTTATCACTTGCTTGATGATATGAAGAGTAGCCAAGGACGAAGCACAAGAGGGCGCAGTAATAGTGTCAGTATCTGTTGTGACTGTTCCACCAAATGCCAGAGCTCTACCACTCCAGATAGTATTAGCACCGATAGTAATACCAGCATCACTAATAATCGTTCCTGCAAAGGTTGTGTTAGCTGCTAGGGTCGCAGCTTCAGTTGGTGTCCAAAAAACATCACAGGCCGATGCACCGGTCAAAGTAATAATAGAACCCGCGGTAGAAGTAAGCGCGCCAACAGATCTGAAGATATAAGTACCATTACCATTAAGCGTCAGTGGTCCGCCAACATTCATGGCGCCAACGCTACAATAAACGCCGGGCGTATACACGCCAGCTGGTCCATGTGTTATATCGGTTGAGAGATTGATAGCGCCTGGTGCAAAGTCAAATGTACATGGTTGCAAAGCCAAATCTGCTAAAGCGATTCCCTGATCAGCTCCAGCCGAGGCATAAGGAGCGCCGGAACCATAGTTAATATGGGCACCACCGGGAACAACCGCTGGTCCAGTAGTAAACCCAACACCGCCACTAATCGTTGTACCGATGACTGTGTTCGTATAAGTACTGGCTAAAACGCCATATGTTGCTGCCATTCCTAAAGTTGGCGTCGTTGCGGAAAATACTGGAATTGGTCCAAAACCCATAAACAGCAACGCTAAAAGCAGTCCCATTGCCAAGGATTTGTTAAAATTTCTCATAAATTTGAAAATAATGATTATTAGGTCCTTTTTTTGATCATACTCTCTTATTAACAAATATGCAACTTTTAGGCGATAATTTGATGTTTTTGTTTAAACTAATAACAAAAATATTCTTCATATTTTAAAGAGCAAAACACTGATCCTGAATTTTACTTAATGACAAAAAAAATGACAAAAAAATTGAATACACAATAAAGAGCAGATTTTTCAGTAACTTTTTAATTGTTCAGAAAACCCCGTGCGAGAATTCCTCCTATGACTACCACTTATTTGACTAAACTACTTTACTATAGTAAAGTGGAAATATGCCCAAAAAAATAAATCAAATTATCGGAAAAAATGCTGGATCTGTGAGTATTATTCTTGCTGGTATACATGGTAATGAAAAATGTGGTGTTCAAGCACTTAGAAGTGTTATGCTCAATCGGGAGATAGAAAACGGGCGTATTTTTTTTGGTTGTGGTAATCCGCTGGCTATCAAAACCAATAAACGCTTTGTGGAATCTGATTTGAACAGAATATTTAAAAATGATCAGCAACTCTCCGTAAAAGAAAGAACAAGCTACGAATACCAACGCGCTCAATTTCTCAAAAAATATTTAAAACAAGCTGATGTGCTTTTGGATATCCACGCAAGCACCATTCCGACGCCCAAGCCTTTTGTTATTTGCGAAAGAAATGCTAAAAAAATCGTACCCTATTTACCAATTGATCTGGTAGTATTTGGTTTTGACAAGATAGAACCAGGAGGAACAGATTATTATATGAACAATATAGGCAAAATAGGAATTTGTTTAGAGGCTGGTTATCTTAGTGACCCGCAATCAATAAAACTAGCGGAGGAAAGTATTGTGGCCTTTCTTAAAACCCAAAAACACATCAATGGTAAAGTGGTATCGCGCCGACAAGCATATATACAAATGTATAAAAAATACTACGCTCGGACGAATAGCTTCACGCTAACAAAATCTTTTAACAACTTTGATATAGTAGAAAAGGGTCAAGTTATTGGTATTGATGGTCAGATAAAAATAAAAGCCAATAAAAAAAGTCTGATACTTTTTGCTCATAATTGCCAACGCATTGGTGCTGAAGCTTTTCTTCTCGGGGAACGAAAAAAAGCCTTATCCGGTTGATTGGCCAGATAAGGCTTTTATACATTAGGTACCAATAATATCTAGCACCATTTTTAATTGGCGAAGAATTTCTTTATCTTCTTTTCGGGCCATTGGTCGCACCTCTATACACAAACTATTGCCATAACGTTTCAGTCGAAAATACCACCAAATGCTTCGTAAATACAGAGGAATATCAATATGAGAAACCTTAGCAAATGGCACCAGGTGCGAGCCTTGAACAACGTCATGTTGAATAAGCGAACAACAATAGTCACCGAGTGAGGAAAATGCCAGTGGCCCACCATAACGATCTGATCGATACTTAGCAGCCGAATCGCGAATATATCTTTTCCAGACTTGATCTTGGGGATAATCTTGCAAAAATATATCAAGACAACTGCTAAGCTTGTTTAAAATATTTATGGCGTTGTTCGGTGAAACTGAAATAGTAAACTGAACCGACGCTATCCGCGCTAATGGCGCCAAGGCAGTGCGTCCATCGAGCTCCAACCAAATCGCATCTCGCTCGTCTGGTATCAAGGATCCCTGACGATGCACTACCTGCCATCCGTTACCTACCAAATGTGCAAACATCTGCTGTGACGTATGAACAGAAATAGGATCGTTGTTTTCATCCAGGAACTGTGTTTCCACCTCAACACCAATAGTATCCAGCATCTGTGATGTGATGCTATCATTAAAATAACTAATGATTCTTTTCATGACTGATCTCCTTTTTTTAAAAGAACTTCGTTTGTTGTTTTATTTTTGGGTAAATAATAACCCCCTCCAATTACAGAGGGGGCCAGTTTGATATAAAATATAAATTACATTAAAACAATCCTCTCCGTAATTAGTGAGAGTTGTCGTGATGAAGCCTGCTAATAATTGTTCGGTAGCCACCGCCCTTACCATTCAACCACTTAGCAACACGGGCAATGGTGGTTGAGCTCAATCCTGTCTCTTTTTCAATTAAACAATAAGGTATTTTGTTCGTCAGCATTTCTGCTGCTTTTAGACGATTAGCAAACTCTCTAATTTCTTTCTCCGTCATCAAATCACGCAAAAACAATCTAGCCTCACCATCGGTTTTCACGGTTAGAATTGCTTGGATTAATCTTCTATTTTCCTTATCTTTCCAGTCCATACTACTACTTTATCAAAGTAAAGTATTGTCGTCAAGTAAGCACGAAATGTTTACTCGATCTATTTATATGATAAATAAAAAATTTATTGGAGGCCACGAGCGGATTCGAACCGCTGAATAGAGGTTTTGCAGACCTCTGCCTTACCACTTGGCTACGTGGCCATAACATGATTTTAGTATCAGCTATTATGGTCTTGCTAAAATATTATTACCCACTTGGCGGAGCCTGTCCCGCAAACGAATGAAATGAGTTGAGCGGGATGGCCATGAATAAAACTTGAATACAATATAATAACTACTTAGATTAATAAACTGATACACCTGGCGGAGCCTGTCCCGCAAACGAATGAAATGAGTTGAGCGGGATGGCCATAACATGATTTTAGTATCAGCTATTATGGTCTTGCTAAAATATTATTACCTACTTGG
>Ga0210006_1003271_pt1 | contig 10172 bp, 3 predicted proteins | sample CryGey02umfilter_2_FD_185452 | JGI IMG/M metagenome (GOLD analysis project Ga0210006, IMG submission 185452) | Groundwater microbial communities from aquifer in Utah, USA - Crystal Geyser 4/10/14 0.2 um filter (SPAdes) (version 3) | ecosystem: Environmental > Aquatic > Deep subsurface >... | reverse complement strand
GGCAGTCAGTCGAATCTATTGACTGCATTGAACGTTGCAAATAAGGATCAGTACGGAGGTTCGTTTACTCTCGCCCAAGCCACCGCCTTCGTCGCCGAATGGAGCGTAGTAGATCAATACACCGCGAGCGGATTATTCGGGCTGACGGACGGCAGCGGCTTTTCCGCAACCCTCTTCAAAAACAAATCCGGGGAATACAGCTTATCGATGCGCGGCACGGCGGGATTGACCGATCTGTCTGCGGATGCCGGTGACGTCCTGGCGGATGGTGTTGCGCTCGACCAGATTGTGGATATGTACAACTACTGGCAGAGCCTTACCCACACTGGCGCTTATGATGCAGTAAAGCTCGATACCAACTTGCTTATGACAGCGGAATTGCAGGCGAAGTATCTCCTCAACCCCGTTGCAGCTTTGATCTATGAAACCACGCTACGCGCCGATGGCTACATCATCGACAATCCTTCTCACACGGTAAGAAGCGTTCTGCCTGTGTCATCAACGGAGCTATCCGATGCCCGTTTGCAAAACGGCATCGGCCTCTTGCCGGTTGCATCGGCGGTGGAAGTAAATGGGCATAGTCTTGGCGGACATCTCGCGATGGCCTTTTCGCGGCTGTTCCCGTCGGCAACCATAGATGCGACAGCGGTCAACGGCGCGGGGTTTAATTTCGGCAACAGCAACCTCAACAACCTGTTCACCCAACTACACGGCACACCGGGATTCGATGCCGGTAAAATCACCAACGTAGTCGGCTCTGCCGCGATGGACGTCGTGTCGCAAGATTGGCTGTTCCTGCAACAGCCAGCGGGACGTAAGGAGATATATACCGAAAGCGCAAGTCTTTCGACCGTGGCTGGCCACGGCAGCAGCCAGATGACCGACTCCCTCGCCCTCTACAACCTTCTCGCCACCCTCGACCCCTCGCTCAACGACGCCACCACGGACAACCTCGCCAAACTCACCGGCTTCCTCAAAGCCGGCAGCAATGTTGCGGCTAATAGCTTGGAATTTACCCTCGATGCCCTACGCACCCTGCTGCAAACCGATTACACATTGGGCTCGGCAAACAGGTTTGCCTTGCCTGCCACCGTCATCGACGACCGCGAATCCCTCTACGCCAACTTGCAATCGTTGCAAACGTATCTGGCGAATTCATCCTTCAATCTGGGCACAGTACAAGCACCGCAATACAACTTTACCCTGTACACCCTCGCCGAAGTTACGGGTAATGTAGGCTTGGCTGAAACTGCCAAGACAGACATCGCCACACGTTACGCACTTTATGTAGGCAACACCTTTGTGCTTGATGCGCCCGGCTATGATCTTTACCCAACCATCAATGCCAACGGTGCACTCGACCTGTACGAACCCGTCACCCACACTGGCAACCTCACCGACCAATATTTCAAAGATCGCGCCGCCTTCGTTCTCGCCAAACAAAAGGCCAATACCGATGACAAACAGATCTTGGATATTGGGCTATATCCAACCAACACAGCTTGGGCTCAGCAGGGTGACGAATATGTCCTTTATCTGGACAAGCAAGGCAGCGGGCTACCGGATTACACCACCGCACAAATCTACGAAGGCCAGCAAATAGATGTTGTCACCAACATCAAACAAATCCAGTTCGGCAGCCTGATGAACGACACGCTCACCGGGGGCGACAAGGGAGACGATCTCTACGGCATGTGGGGGAATGACACCCTCACAGGCGGCAAAGGCAACGACTACCTAGAAGGCGGCAAAGGGCTGGACACCTACAGCTACGCCACCGGCGACGGCTTCGACACCATCCTCGACACCGATGGCAACGGCAGCATCGTTATTGACAACGCACCAGCCCTTTCGGGCGGCGCCCAATACGGCGACAACCGCGTCTTCCGGGGCACGGACGCCAACGGAAACAGCCACCTCTACACCTTCGTCAGCGGCGACAAGACAACTGGCGGCGACCTCATTGTGGACGGCGCGATGCTCGTCAAAGGCTACAGTCCCACCACAGGCAACCACATGGGCATCAGTTTTGCCGATGCGGTGGAGCGAATGCGATGGCGCATTCGACAAGCAGCGAACGATGCGAGCTATGCGGCGCAACTTGCATGGAGGATCGCAGCATGAAAACCGATCACCTGTGGCTGAAGCAAATTACGAAGCTCGGGTTTCTACTGATGATGGGGGTGAGCATGAGTGCCTGTTCAAAAGGTTGGCAAGAGGAAGTGTTGTTGCATGATGGCCGGGTGTTGCTGGTCGAACGATCCTATAACTTGGGCGGGTATCCAACGCTGGATGCAAGAGAGCGCAGGCTACTCGACGAAACGATCACTTTCACTCTGCCCGAATCCAAGCAAAAGGTTGTCTGGAAAACCGAATTCGACGACAGATCACCTGAACCCAATAGCCTGGGCTCATTGCTGCTCGACATCGTAGGAGGCGTGCCTTACCTCGCCACCAGCCCGGCGGGTTGTATCGCCTACAACAAATGGGGCAGACCGAACCCGCCCTATCTCTTGTTCAAATACGTGAATGCCGCATGGCAGCAAATTCCCTTGAAAGAATTTCCGGCTGAACTGGTGGAAGCCAACTTGATGAACATGCCCGATTCAAGATTGCTCAAGCCTTACTACACCGTTGCGGCAGTCAAGGCGAAACTGGCAGATGGCAATATCTCTGCGTATGCGAAAACCATCCTGCGGGAGGCGTTTCCGACGGGAAATATGGGATGTGGTGAAATGATTCGCACAGGAGATGGCGGTTGGGATGGAATTGGCTGGTTTAGCGAACAGCCATCCAAAGAAGCCTGTTTGAAATACTGCGAGCGGGAAGAAGTATCTGCACAAAATTGTCCATGTAACAGACTATTTAGGGGAGCGAAATAATCATGACGACACCAACACAAATTGAATACGCTTTGATGGCAGGAGCTTCTTACATTTCAAATCGTGACCCGAATAACCGCTTTCCAGCCCCGGATGTCTGGCTGGAAAGTATTAACCAAAGGAAGACCAAACCCAGTGGTTTTGAAGCTACCTATTTCACCAATGGCAGCAACCTTGTCATCTCCTTCGCCGGCACCGACTTCAGCAAAGGCATCCCCGGAGCTTTATTCACCGGCGATTTCTGGCAAGGCAACATCCCCCTGATAACCGGACAAAGCATCAACGGAGCCGACCAACTGGTGGATGCGGTGGAATACTACCTGCAAGTCAAAAACGATCCTGCTAATGCCGGAAAGACGATCAGCCTCACCGGCCACAGTCTGGGCGGCGCACTGGCCTCCTTAGTCGGCGTATTCTTCGGGGTGCCTGCCACCACCTTCGACCAGGTTCCCGCTTACGCAACCGCCTTGGCTGGCCCCGCATTCCGCCTGCGCGAAGCCTTGGCAGCCAGAGGTCACACCTCGGCTGAACTTGCTGGTTTGGACAGCTACATCCAGCAGCAACAAACCGACGGCGGTATTTTTGGCTTACCCAACATACCCAACCAAGGCTTGGTCACCAACCTCTACGTCAATGGCGAAATAACCCGCTTTCTTCCAGCATTCAACATCGGTACAGGGGCAGGCATCAGCAACAATAGCTCGGGAATTTTTTCAGGGGTTAGCTCATCCGACCTGCACTCCCAAGCCCTGCTCACCGCCATGCTGCAAAGCGGTGATACATCTACCAGCACCGCAGCCAACCACACATTGGGACAAGTCACCTTCAAGCTCACCGATCTGTTGAAGATGATATTTGATCCGCAACTTTTCTATCACGACCCGCTCAGTCTCGTACCAAACGCCCCTGTCAACTTTCTCGAACACCTCGTCAAACACGAAGCCACCGTCATCAACACCGCCACAGGTGAAACCGACGCCATGGTCACCCGCTTCACCGCCGACCTGTGGAAACTCGCCCAGGAAGGCGGCATGACCATGAACGAGGGTGTCTGGGCTGCCTACAGCAACTACAACAACATCAGCAAGGCACTCATTGCATTTGCCATGCAGAAGTACTACGAAGAGAACAATCCGAACATCACTTACGGCACCGAACTATTTACCGACCTTACTAAGGCAGGCACAGGCAGCAACGGCATCCAGTTCGATATGCACGATGTTTCCAAAGATGTCGCAACCGCGATGGATTCACTCGATCCCAACGTCAAGGTTGATCTCAGCAAAGCCAAAGGCTACCAATACTTCCAAGCCTACCTCGACACCACCAGCATCTTCACCCCGCAAGAACGCGCCATCATCAAATCCATGCTTCCCGCCATGCGCGACTGGTACGTGCAAGCAGGTGCAGGCGGCATGATCGCCACCGACACTTTGAACCGGGGCGCATTCATGCTCGGCGGAGCGGGAATTGACACCCTCACCGGCGGCACAGCCGCCGACCTCCTTGTAGGCAATGCCGGAACCGACACCCTGCAAGGCGGTGGCGGCAACGACACATTATTGGGCGGCGCTGGCAACGACACCTACAAATACACCACCGGCGACGGCCTCGACACCATCCTCGACACCGATGGCAACGGCAGCATCGTTATTGACAACGCCCCCGCCCTCACCGGCGGCGCCCAATACGGCGACAACAAAGTCTTCCGAGGCAAAGATGCCAATGGCGTCAGCCACCTCTACACCTTCGTCACAGGCGACCGCAGCACAGGCGGCGACCTGCTGGTGGACGGCGCGATGCTCATCAAAGGCTACAGTCCCACCACAGGCAACCACATGGGCATCAGTTTTGCCGATGCAACCCCATACCAGGCCCCGCAACCCATCGCCCAGCCGCAAGCCCCCACACCCGTCATGCCCACCACCACGCGCGACATCATCGGCGATGCGCAAAAGGCGGAATTCACCAACACGCTGGCAGCGGGAACGGTTATTGATCCCACCTGGAAGTGGGACATCCTGCATGTACAAGAAAACGCCCACGACGAGAACCGCACCGACGCCAACGGCAATCCCTACACCGTCCGCATCGTGGATAGCCATACCTACACCTACAACCAACGCGACGACCTCAACAACTGGATACTCGACCCCGGCCAGCCCGACCTCACCCGTGCGGATACGCTCAACGGCAGCAGCGGCAACGACCACATCGTGAGCGGTGGCGGTGGCGACAGCATCAACGCCACCCAAGGTGGAGACGACCTCATCGAAGTAGGCGATGGCAACAACAGCGTCAACGCAGGCAGCGGCAACGACGTCATCATCGGCGGCATCAACAACGACACCCTCAACGCGGGCGCAGGCGACAACACCATCCTTGCCGCAGATGGAAACAACACCCTCATCGCAGGTAAAGGCAACGACACCATTCTCACCGGCAAAGATGTCGACACTATCAACGCGGGCGAAGGCAACAACACCATCAACGCAGGCGATGGCCTCAACACCGTTACGACAGGCGACGGCAACGACACCCTGCTGACGGGTAAAGACAACGACATCATCCATGCCGGCAGCGGCGACAACTACGTGGATGCCGGTGCGGGGCGCGACATCGTCGATGCCAGTGCAACAGGGCTGACTCCCGGCGTCGACCCCACCCAAACCAAAAGCATCCTCATCGGCGGCGCGGACGCGGACATCCTCACGGGGGGTGCGGGCGAGGACAAACTCTATGCCGACAGCGCCATCGACACGGCCCTTGCCAACGCGCAGGGCGAAACGCAACCCGGCGCCACCCAACAAGGTGATTGGCTGGCAGGTGGGGCGGGTGATGACATCTTGGTGGGCGGGGCGGGCGATGGGCGGATGCGACGGCGAACCCGTGCGGCAATCATCAACAGCCAAACGGCGAACGATGAGACAACCTACGCATGGAGGGATGCAGCATGAGAACCAATCACCTGTGGCTGAAGCGAATTTCGAAACTTGGATTGTTCTTGATGCTTGGTACAAACCTAAGCGCTTGCGCTGGGTTGGGTGGTACGAGTTGGAGAGAAGAAGCGCTGCTACACGATGGCAACAAGATTACGGTGAACCGCTCACAAAGTTATGGTGGCCGTCACGAACTCGGTCAGCCGGAACCGATCAAGGAGCACATCATTTCGTTCAAGCTGCCGGGCTCGGGACGAAGCCTCACATGGACGAGTGAGTTTAGCGAAGATGTTGGATTCACCAACTTCACCTTACTCGCCGTGCATGTGCTGAATGATGTGCCTTACGTGATTGCAGAACCCAATGGATGTTTGTCCTACAACAAATGGGGCAGGCCGAATCCGCCCTATGTCATCTTCAAGCATGACGGCAAGGAATGGCAACGCATTCCATTAAGCGAACTGCCGCTTGAATTCAAGACCTTCAATATCGCCATCAGCATGCCGTGGGACATACGGCGCGGGCCTTTATATCTGGGCGAGAACAACACACTTTCTGCAGAGAGCATCAAGAGTACCAACGCGAATATCCGAATCCCGCAAAATAAAACTCTCCTGCGGGAGGCGCTGGCTAACGCAGGAGCAGGGTGCATCAAGACGGATTACTACGGCAAGGCAGGTTGGTTAAGCCCAGATTGGTTTACTGATCAGGCATCCCGCGAGGCTTGCTTGAAGTTTTGTGATTTCAAAAAAATTAGTGCTGAAGAATGTCCATGCAACATAATTTTTAAGGGAGCGAAATAATCATGACTACCATAATCGAATACGCATTGATGGCTGGGGCTTCTTATATTTCCACTCGGCCTGACATCAACAAGTTTCCAACTCCATCAGGCTGGACTCAAACAAAACACGAAAATCCACAGAATGGGAGCGGCTTTGAGGCCGTCTCATTTATCAACGGTGCTAACCTTGCCACCAGCACCGAAATCGTCATCTCCTTCGCGGGTACAGGCTCCTTTGGAAGCGGCGACTGGCTGCACGGCAACATCCCTTTGGCATTGGGTGCGTTACCCGACCAGCTCAGGCAAGCTGCGGATTACTACCTGCAAGTCAAAGCCAGCGCACCGGCAAATGCGACCATCAGCTTCACCGGCCACAGCCTGGGTGGCGGCCTGGCATCCCTGATGGCAGTCATGTTTGGTGGCAGCGCCACCACCTTCGACCAAGCCCCGTTCCGAAATGCGGCGCTCAGCATCACCCACTCCGTCGCGCAAGACCTTCTCGCTTACCTAACAGGTGAAACTACGAACGGTCAGCCAACCTACAGCACAGCGCAACTACAGGGACTCACCGGTTTTATCAACGCATCGGCCAATGCCGCCTCTGGCGTCATCCCTAACGAAGGCAACGTCACCGACATCAACGTTCAGGGAGAGATATTGTCTTCCCTGCCGTTCAGCCGCATCGGCACGCAAACCGACATACCCAACAACAACCCGGGAGCATCGGCGGTTGATCTGCATTCCCAGGCACTGCTCACGGCTTTTTTCCAGAGCAACGTAAGTGCATCAGTAACCGGCGATACGCTCAACAACGTCACCTACAAGCTGACTGATTTGTTGCGGATGGTTTTTGACCCGAGCTTATTTGCGCATCCGACCTCTGATCCGCAGAATCTAAACTTCTTGGAACTCATCGTCAATCACGAAGCAGGACGCGATCCGCTGACGAACACAACCATCACCCCCGACGCCATGGTCACCCGCTTCACTGCGGACATGTGGAAGATCGCGCAAGACGGCGGCCTCACCATGCCGGGTGCAATCAGCGACATGCTGCCGGACGGCACACTGCTCAATCCGATACGCACAGCACTCAACCGGACGCTCATCGCCTTCGCCATGCAGAAGTACTACGAAGAGACCGGCACCGGACAGGGACATGGGCAAGCGCTCTATACCGACATCACCACTGATGGCGGCACAGGCGGCATCCGCTTCGACATCACTGATGTCTCCACACGCCTGCAGAACGAATACGCCAACCGCAATGAGGGAATGAACTTTACTGCCACCGATGACAAGACTGGACAATACCTGCTCAAGGGCTACCAGTATTTACAGCAATTCATCGGCAGCAGCCTGTTCACCGCACAAGAACAGCAGATCATCAAGTCCATGCTCCCTGTCCTGCGCGACTGGTACGTCCAGGCCGGCACCTCCGGCATGACCGCCACCGACACCCTGAACCGAGGCGCCTTCATGCTCGGCGGCAACGGTGCGGACACGTTGACGGGTGGAACGAAGGCCGACCTGCTGGTGGGCAACGCAGGCGATGATGTATTGAATGGCGGGCAGGGCAGCGACACATTACTGGGCGGCATCGGTGTGGATACCTACGTCCTCAACAGCGGCGCAGGCCAAGGCATCGATACCGTACTCGACAGCGATCACAAAGGATATCTGCGCGACGACACCAGCAATCCCATCGTCCTCACCGGCGGCGCGCAATACGGCGACAACCGCGTTTTTCAAGGCAAAGATGCCAACGGCGTCAGCCACCTCTACACCTTCGTCAGCGGCGACCGTGCGAATGGCGGCGACCTGCTGGTGGATGGGGCGATGCTGATCAAGGATTACCGGCCCAACACCGGGAACCACATGGGCATCACCCTCGACACCACACCCGTTTCCGATCCCGCCCCGGCGCGCACCCTCGCGGGCGATCAGGCCCCGATCCCTTCATCCGGCTATTCCATGTACGACTGGCTGAACCAGCCTGTCTACTACAGCTTCGATACGCTGGGCAATGTCGTGGTTGACCCCGGCACACCCCAGCCCGGACGCGCCGACGCGCTCAACGGCAGCAGCGGCAACGACCTCATGTTGGGACTTGGCGGTGGTGACATCCTGTATGGCGCAGCGGGCGACGACCGCATTTATGCCGACAACCAAATCAGCGTTGCATCCGCCATTGCGACGGGCAACCTGCCGAATACCGGCACGGGGCAGCGCGGCGACTGGCTGGCTGGCGGCAGCGGCGAAGACATTCTGATCGGCGGCAACGGCAACGACGTATTGAGCGGGGGCGGCGGGGCGGACCTGCTCATCGCGGGAGCGGGCGACGACGACATCCTGGGCGACAGCGACATAGTTGCCTTTGCCTGGGATGACTGGAAAGCCCCCAGTTTCGACTGGACGGTGACAGATCGAACGGACGGCGCACGCTGGTACTCTCCGCTCAACTACGGTTCAAACTGGGATCCGCAGGACAGCGCAGCGGATGTCATCTACGCAGGGGCAGGCAACGACCATGCCTATGCCGGCCAGGGCAACGACATCGTGTTCGGCGAAGACGGCGCGGATACACTTTACGGCGGAGAAGGCAACGACATCGTGTTCGGCGGGTCGGGCGACGACAAACTCTACGGCGATGCCTCGTATATCAATGCAGCGCAGCATGGCGACGACTACCTCGACGGCGGCGCGGGCAACGACACCCTGTGGGGCGAAGGCGGTAACGACATCCTCATGGGGGGCGCGGGCGACGACACACTCCATGGCGAAGAAGGTGCCGACTATCTGGATGGAGAAGCAGGCGATGACACCCTGTGGGGCGGCAACGGGGATGACAGCTTGATTGGCGGGGCCGGCAGCGACAAGCTCTACGGAGAAAGCGGCACCAACTATCTGGACGGCGGCGACGGCAACGACATGCTCAACAGCGGCGGCCCCGGTAGCAGTCTGTTCGGCGGTGCGGGCGACGATGACCTTGCCGTGACTGGAGGCAGCAACTACCTCGACGGCGAAGACGGCAACGACACCCTCGCCGCATCCGGCGGCGACAACACGCTGCTGGGCGGATTTGGGGACGACACCCTGACTGCCACCGGCGACAACAACTATCTGGATGGCGAAGACGGCAACAACATCCTCTATGCCGCAGGCAGCAACAGCCAACTGTTTGCAGGCACAGGCAATGACAACCTCGCCGCAGCGGGTGGCAACAGCTATCTGGATGCGGGCGACGGAACCAATATTCTCATCGCGGAAGGCGGCTTCAACACCCTGTACGGCGGTGCCGGGATCGACAGGCTCACCGCGCGCGACGGCAACAACTATCAGGATGGCGGCGCAGGGGACGACTTGATCTGGGCTACGGGCGGTAGCAACACCTTGGTGGGCGGTGACGGCAATGACTACCTCGATGCCGCAGGCGGCATCAGCACACTCGACGGCGGGGCAGGGGACGATAGCCTGTTCGCCGATTCCGGCAACAACACCCTGCATGGTGGAGAAGGTGCAGATACCTTGGTTGCGTACGGCAGCGGCAGCACGCTGGAAGGCGGA
>Ga0210006_1003268_pt1 | contig 10174 bp, 11 predicted proteins | sample CryGey02umfilter_2_FD_185452 | JGI IMG/M metagenome (GOLD analysis project Ga0210006, IMG submission 185452) | Groundwater microbial communities from aquifer in Utah, USA - Crystal Geyser 4/10/14 0.2 um filter (SPAdes) (version 3) | ecosystem: Environmental > Aquatic > Deep subsurface >... | reverse complement strand
GACCAGCGCAGGCATCAATCTTTAAACAATTTAACTCCCCGGGAAGTATATTTTCAATAATTTTTATTTAATTAATTTTACCTCTCATTTTACTAATTTACGTGTCTTGACAAACCCGACCATTATATTTGGTGTAAACATTGAATACATATTTTCGAAAGCTCTAACATCTTCATGGTATAACTCTTCTAACCAACCTGAGATATTTCTTCTAACCAAATCCTGATCAGTTTCCTTATTTACCCAGAATTTCAAAAAGGGAGGGACCATCTCATCAGCATATTCATATTCAATTATTGTACAATTTTCTCTATCGCAAGTCTGAAAAGGGTCACCTATTACCATAACACTTTTATCTTTAGGCCATACTTCTTCTTCTGGCAAATCAAACAATTCTGGATACATCCACATTGGTCTAGATTTCACAACTTTTGTTGAAGAAGAAGTTTCTTCTAGCCACATACTAACTTCATTATTTTTGTTTTTTACAAGTTGTAAAATATATCCACTTATACTATCTTTATATTGAACAATACCATCTTTTGAAAAATCCAAAGTAACCCAACCTTTTTCCTGTGAAGCATCCTCTTTTTTTGTACAATAATTGGCACAGCACAAACCTGCCCATCGTAAGAAACAATTTCTTCTAATCCATGACTATCAATATCTATCCAGTCATATCCTAATTTTTTAAGAGACTCAGAATCATTATTTAAATCCAACAAAAAATCTCTTAACTTTTCAGAAGTATACAAATCTTCAACAGTTTCTTTTCCCAGTGACTTTTCATTTAAAGATATTCTACCTTTTTTGTTATCAACAGAAATATCTTCCTCACTGAAATAATGATCAGTCTCATGATATTTATTCATACTTTCAATATATTACTTAAATTACATAAATATTATAACAAAAATATAATCAAAAAACCAGTCTTTTGTAAGACTGGTTTTGTTTTTTCTATTTACCTAAAAACCTACGAACATCCCAAACTATCACCACAGTTCAAACACTTATAACAACTTCCATTTCGGACTGTAATATGACCACAAGTCGGACAAGCAGGCGCATCCCCCATCATCTCAGAAAGTGCTGCGTCAGATGCACTTACAGCTTCATGCTTGATTTCTGAAACTACTGGCAATTCAGCTTGCAAATCATCTACTATGACTGGTTTTTTCTCAACAACAGTTTTCAATTCAAGAGTTTCTTGCATTTTGTCTCCCTCTCTCATCTTCACCATGTTTTCAAACTTGTTTTTTTGGATTCCTTTTGGTGGAACTTGAACAAAATCTGTTCTTCCCAAATATTCCATACCAAGGACACGGAAAACGAAATCAATAATTGAAGTACAGTTTTTGATATTTGGATGATCAGTAAAACCACTTGGTTCAAATCTCGTAAAGACAAAGTTCTCAACATATTTTTCAAGAGGTACACCATATTGCAAGCCCATTGAAACGGATATTGCAAACATATTTAGTAGACTTCTGACTGTAGCACCCTCTTTGTACATGTCAATAAAGATTTCTGCGACTTTGCCATCTGGATATTCACCGGTACGAAGCCAGACTTGTTGATTGCCAATTTTGACAGCCACTGTGATACCACTACGCTTGGAAGGAAGTCTGCGTTTTTCACCGTGAAGATACACCCGACGTTCGGCCACTTCACCATCTTTGGTATAGGATTCCATAGGAGTAGCAATACCCACGTGATTACTAAGAATTTGACTGGCTTGAAATACTGCCGAGTTCACTTCTTCTTCACTTGCTGGCAACATCTTGGCAATTTGTAATACTTGTTCTTTGTTTTGTTCAATAATTTTTTCTTCTAGAGTTTCTTCCTTGCCCGCCAAATCGGAGGGTTTCTCCTCTTCTTTATCATTATTCTTTGAAGAAGTTGCTAGAGGTTGGCTGAGCTTACAACCATCACGATAAAGGGCAACAGCTTTTAGACTAAGCCTCCAACCTTCTTCATAAGCATGCTTGACATCTTCTAGACTTACTTCATTTGGCATGTTGATAGTCTTGGATATTGCACCAGAAAGGAAAGGCTGAACAGCAGACATCATATAGATGTGACCCATGTATGGAATAAATCTAGTTCCTTTTTTACCATTTTTGTTGGCAGTATCAAACACTTTGTAATCTTCTACTTTCAAATGTGGGGCACCTTCAATAGTCATCGTGCCACAAGTATAATCATTGGCCAATTCTATTTCTTCTCTAGTGAATCCTAATTCCTTCAATAAATCAAAATTTGGATCATTGTATTTAGCTTCGTTGAAACCAAGTCTTTGCAAAGTCTCTTCACCAAGAGTCCAAACATTAAAAATAAATTTTATTTCAAAAGCACCCTCCAAAGCTTTGTTGATATTTTCCATATCTACATCAGTAAAACCTTTGGCTTTCAAAGTCTCAGAATTGATACTTGGTGCTTTACTAATGTCAGCTGTACCACGCATGTAGTTCAAGATATCTTTGATTTCATTTTCAGAATATTTCAAATTACGTAATGCTTCTGGTACTGATTCATTGACAATACGGAAATAACCTCCACCAGCTAATTTTTTGAATTTCACAAGAGCAAAGTCTGGTTCAACGCCAGTAGTAGCACAGTCCATAAGCAAACCAATAGTTCCAGTAGGGGCTAGCAAAGTCGTTTGAGCATTTCTAAAACCATAATTTTCACCCATCTCCACCGCATCATTCCAACTTTCACGAGCGGCGGCGAGCAAATAAGCAGGAGCATATTGTGGATCAATGGCCACTGGTTTGACTGTTAATTTTTCATACTCAGTCACAGGAGCATTGAAAGCAGCACGACGATGATTGCGCATTACACGTAACATGTCTTCTCTATTTTTTTCAAATTTTGGAAAAGTTCCTTTGAACTTAGCAATTTCTGCACTTGTTTTATAACTCTCGGCAGTCATAAGAGCAGTCACTGAGGCAGAAAAACCATAAGCTTCATTTGATTCATAGGGAATACCAGCTGTCATAAGGACTGAACCTAAGTTGGCATAACCAAGACCAAGTGTACGGAAATCAAAACTACCACGAGCAATTTCTTCACTAGGAAATTGAGCCATAAGTACTGAAATTTCCAATACTGTTGTCATTAGACGAACACCGTGTTTGAATTCATCAACCAAAAAAGTATTGTTACTATTTTCAAAAAAATGAGCAAGATTAAATGAGGCAAGATTACAAGCAGTATTGTCTAAAAACATATATTCAGAACAAGGGTTGGAGCCATTGATTCTACCAGATTGTGGACAAGTGTGCCACTCATTGATATTGTCATCATATTGTAATCCTGGGTCGGCACAAGCCCAAGCAGCATAAGCGATTTCATCCCAAAGTTTGCGAGCTTTTAAAGTCTTACAAACACTACCATCTGTACGCCAAGTAAGATTCCAACTACCATCATTATCAAGAGCAGTCATAAATTTGTTTGGCACACGTACTGAATTGTTGGAATTTTGCCCAGAAACTGTTTGGTAAGCTTCACCTTCATAATCTGATGGATAACCAGCAGCGATAAGCGCAGCGACTTTCTTTTCTTCTTTTACTTTCCAATTGATAAATTCTTCAATATCTGGATGATCAAGATTGAGTGTGACCATTTTGGCAGCACGTCTAGTAGTTCCACCAGATTTGATTGCGCCAGCAGCCCGGTCACCAATACGAAGCCAACTCATGAGACCACTGGATCTACCACCACCTGACAAAGATTCACCTTTGCCACGTAAAGCTGAAAAATTGGTACCAGTACCAGAACCATATTTGAAAAGCCTAGCTTCTCTAACCCACAAATCCATAATTCCACCTTCACCCACCAAATCATCTTTGATAGCTTGGATAAAACAAGCGTGAGGTTGAGGATGACTATAGGCATCTTTGGCTTTTGTCATTTCTTCCGTATCTGGATCTACATAATAATGTCCTTGTGCACCACTATTGATACCATAAGCCCAATACAAACCAGTATTAAACCATTGCGGAGAATTTGGGGCAACCATCTGACGCAAAAGCATTACTACGATTTCATCATAAAAAATCTCAGCATCTTTTGGAGAAGCAAAATAACCATACTTTTCTCCCCAATATCTCCAAGTACCCACAAGACGATGAATAGTCTGTTTTACACTGGTTTCAGGCCCAAGCACGGGCGACCCATCAGTATTTAGCTTTGGTGTACCATCGTCATTGTGTTGTGGCACTCCTGTTTTACGAAAATATTTTTGAGCGACAATATCTGTTGCAACTTGAGACCATTGCTTTGGAATTTCAATATCTTTCATTTCAAACACCACGGTGCCATTTGGTTCACGAATGATAGAAGTACGCCTTTCATATTCTACCATGTCAAAAGGACTCTTCCCTTCTTGGCTAAATACCCTACGAAAGTGTAAGCCGTTCTCTTCGTAAGAGAAATTTACATCTGTCTCTTGTCCAAGACAAAGGCCTTGAAAAACTTTGGAACTAGTAGGACCCATATTTATAAAATTTTAGAATTTAAAAAAGAAAAATCTATACCTGTAAATTTTTCTTTTCCAAAATTCTAAATACTATATATAGTAGCCTGATAGTCATCTATACACAATATGTTGTGTTTTTTACATGCACTACATATTATAGCACATAAACAAAATTTGCTCAAAACCCCCAATCCGTGGCTAAAATTAGCTACAAAAAAGACTACTTTATTTAATAAATTAAGGACTTATCCACACATAGTTTTTTGAATAAAACAAAAATTGATTAACTTGGCAAAATAGCGTAAAATATAAGTATCCAGATTTCCGGATAATCCGGATATCTTTATGTAAGATTTTATACTAACACAGATTTTGACTGTGAATTAACCCTGTGAGTCCTGCGGGACATCACAGGGCGTCTATTCATTATTGTTAGTTTATTATAATTTGAACAGTTTCAGTTGTTTGATATCCTCTATTCGCCCCTGGTTCTCAATATATTTCTCTACAACATATTTAACTATTATTTCAACGTCTTGGGCGGCAATTCATCCCTGTGAGTCCTGCGTCGGACATCACAGGGAGTTCTTGCCGTCCTTTCCTTAAAAAAATTTTATAGAATACATCCGGAAAATCTGGATTCCACCCCAGGCGGACAGGTATCTGGATATCAGGATTGTTTGAACCAATCTAATAACTATTTAAACAGCGCCATATGAGCTACGAAGTCTACGAACTAGATGATGAACTAAATCCTTCATTAAAAGATGCTTCCTCCTTCGCTGAAGCTACGGCGGACAAGGAGGAACGTTTAGTTACCCCAAAAAAAATAGAAGATACGGAAGAAAAATCTATTGAAATTTCTTTGCGTCCCCAAAATTTGACTGAATTCGTCGGACAAAACCATATCAAAGAACCTCTCCTCATTTCTATTGAAGCAGCCAAAAAAAGACAAGAACCAATTGAACACATCTTGCTCTATGGCAATCCCGGTCTTGGCAAAACTACTCTCGCCAACATCATTGCCAAAGAAATGGGCGTCAATATCAAAGTCACAGCCGGCCCGGCTCTGGAACGAGTTAGTGATCTTGCTGCCATACTTTCTAATCTATCAGAGGGTGATATTCTTTTTATTGATGAAATCCACCGCATCAACAAAACTGTAGAAGAAATCTTGTACAGCGCGATGGAAGATTATGCTTTGGATATTATTATTGGCAAAGGTCCAACAGCGAGAACTTTGCGTATGCCCCTAGAAAAATTTACTCTGATTGGTGCTACCACAAAATTGAATCTTTTATCTTCTCCGCTCCGCGATCGCTTCGGACATGTTTTTCATCTCAATTTTTATGAAGATAGTGACATCGAAAAAATTATCAATCGCAATGCCAAACTTTTGGAAGTAGAAATAAAAAATGATGCTGACAAAACTATTGCTGTAAGATCCCGCAAAACTCCTCGTATTGCCAACAGATTACTCAAACGTGTTAGAGACTACGCACAAGTCAAACATAATGGTATAATAGATAATGAAATTGCGAGGTCAGCTCTTGAGATGCTCAATGTTGATGAATATGGACTTGATGAAATTGACAGAAAAATCTTGCATTTCATTATTGATAATTTTGCTGGTGGCCCAGTTGGACTCAATACTTTGTCTTCTGCTATCGCTGAAGAAATGGATACTGTGGAAACTATTTACGAACCTTTCCTCTTACAAATTGGCATGCTGGAAAGAACTCCAAGAGGAAGAAAAGCTACAAGCAAAGCCTATGCGCATTTGGGAAAGAAAATGCCAAAACAACAAAGTGAACTTATGTAAATTTTCAATTCTTTATATACTAACATACGAATTATGAATCCTTCCGAATTTTCGAATTCCTGCCTGCCGGCAGGCACGGCGTACATTCGCAAGTATTCGCAATTCGTATGTAACAATTTTTTATGATCTCAATACCATTTTATATAATCCTCTTCGCCTACTTAATATTCTTATGTATTTTTGTAATTTTTTCACTTATAAATTTTTACCATATTATCGCCACTAGCTCGTTGACCTTTGTGAGCTTCACAATTACTTTCTTAGTTTTTGCTTTGACAATATTGACTTTATATTTCACTTGGCAAATAATTAGTCAGGTAAATTGGTCACAAAATTTAATTTTATTTGATACTAATTGGTTTTAAAAAAACATATGAGCGTCTCCAATGTCATACACCAAAAGGATTACGAAAAAGTCGTATTTATCTTGCACCGTCATTCCCTAACTTTTGTACCTATCATAGGACTTTTTACTATCCTTATGTTGGTACCTGTGATCCTATATTTTATGCTAAACAATTTATTTCCAGATGTGTTGGCTAATCCTGAAATACACACTTCTTTTATGTTGTTCGGCAGTGTTTATTATCTTTCTACTTATTTATTTTTTTATGGAAGATTTATAGATTTTTATCTGGATATGTGGATTGTTACCAATGACAGAATTGTGGACATTGAGCAACACAGCCTCTTTCACCGCGAAATCACCGAACTTGATTTGTACAGAATTCAAGATGTGACAGCTTCAGTCCGCGGAGTTTTTTCCACACTTTTCAAATATGGTGATGTGACCATAAAGACTGCTTCCTCTACAAGTACTATAGTTTTTAGAAATGTTCCAAATCCCAATCATATCCGCGAACAATTGATAAGCCTAGCCGACGAGGACAGAAAATACCACATGAAGGATATAACCTTGGATGGTAACTAATTTAAAATAGAGATACGTTGAGATAAATTGAGATAATTGTTTTATTTTTCTATCTCTATATATCTCAATTTATATCTTTATTTTTTTATGATAGAACTCTCAAAAATAAATCTAGTATTGATTGTCTATTTTACTTTAATAAACTTAATTACTTTTGTTACTTTTGGTCTAGATAAATCAAAATCTATAAATAATTCCAGACGTATCAGTGAAAAAACTTTGTGGACAATGTCTCTTGTTGGGGGTTCACTTGGTGCTTTACTAAGTATGAAAATGTTTAGACACAAGACCAAGAAGCTAAGTTTTCAAGCGATGATGGCGGTAATTCTGGTGGTGCAAATTTTGTTGGCTTATTGGTTGCTGAGTTAAAAAATCCCGAGGTCGCCGGGATTTTTTTTATTTATATAATTCACTATGCGTACCCAAATCCACAAATTCCACCCATTCAATTACTCCATCTATTTCTCTATAAATCGCCCTCCAATCACCATTGATATTAATACTATGATATTTTTTCAAATCACCTGCCAATTTATGATTATTCAATCTAACATCATACTTATTGGCACGAAAAATAAACAACCTGTCATTAAATGATTCTTTTATATTTTGTGGAGCCTTGTCATAACGTTTACTAAACTTTTTATTAAAGGTCACTAACATATTTTCGCTTAGGATTATTTAACCATTCAACAGCTTCTTTAATGTCACCAAAAGTAGGAGAGACATTACCTTTTTTTCTCTCTTCTTCAGCCTCTTTTAGAGAAGCCAATAATTCTGGGGTAGGCTCCAAAAGTTTGGCAGAAAAGTGTACAGTCTGATTTTTTACCAAATCAATGAGATAAGCATTGACAAGAGCGCTAATACTAAATCCTAAATCCTCAGCAATGGTCATGGCTTTTTCTTTTATCTCTGGTTTTATCTTGATGGTGAGTATATCTGTTTTCATATTTTTGTATTTATATTATTAACCTTATATAAATAAAGTATATACAAAGTTAATACTTTTGTCAAGAACATTGTGTATTGGCTAACAAAAGCCAATGATTGTTTAACTTTGGATGAAAAGGGTTCATCTGAAACATCGCTAGTGTTTTTTCTACAGACAGTTGCAATTTTATCGGAAGTCTTAAATATTGTTTTAAAAAGTTCTTGTGGTATCTAATTTTCATAATTAGTCCCCCTTATTTTTTTAGATGTACAAGTGCCTTTTTGGTATCATCAAAATCCACTGTGTTGATACCTTTTTTTGCTTCTTTAGAAGCTAGCAGAACCTCTTTTTCTTCCAAAAGTGTCAGCCCATTTTTCGTAATAGGCCGAAAAGGAAGTGCTTCCAAAAGAGTTGTTTGCTGAAAAAAAAGCTTGACAGCACTACTCATATCTAGTCCCATTTTTTCAAAGATTTTTTTTGCCTTTTGTTTTTGTTTTTCATCGATTCTAATTTGTATTGTAGCCATATACTTTATAATTATTTTCTTATATTTATATATTAACACAATGTCATTACTTTGTCAATACATAAAAATAGACTTTTTTTATAATTTAAAAATCCCAAAGCTAGTTGCTAAGGGATTTTTTGTTTGTTTGAATTTTTTGAAAGTCTTTTACCTCTTTTGAAAGTATGTTGAGGTAATTACGATTACCTTGAGAAAGATCCCTCGTCGTGCTTCGCCGACTTCGGGATGAACTAAACCACTCTACCACCATATTCACCAGTCTCGGTATTGACCAAGATTTCTTCACCTTCTTTGATAAAAATTGGAGCGTAAATAGTAAGACCATTATCAAGAATAATTTCTTTGGTCACGTTGCCACCACTACTATCACCTTTGACAGCGGGTGGAGCTGTCACTACTTTGTAAGTGACTTTCTTTGGTAGTTGGATAGCTACGATATTACCATCATGAAGTGAAGCAATCACGTCTAGACCTTCTTTGAGATATTTGACATCTTCACCAATCACACTTCCTGAAACTTCAACTGTCTCATAAGTACTTTGGTTCATGAAAGAATAAACATCAGAAGTTTTGTACAAAAATTGCATATTGGTATTTTGTACTTCCACAGAATCAAGAGTTTCCCCACTTTTGAAAGTAAGTTCCATACCTTTGTCACCACCAATACTCTTTAGTTTACATTTGAAAAAAGCCTGTCCTTTGCCAGGATTCACAAACTGAAAAGTGTTGATGACATAGAGTTGTCCATTGTGACGAATCACAGCACCTTTTTTGATATCGGTTGTATCGCCCATATAATTTTCATTAAAACATTAAAACACAAGAACATTAAAACACTCTTTTTCTAGATGTGTTTTTATGTTTTCATGTTTTAATGCTTTCTAGTCATTAAACAACTTATCCGCTGGCAATGTTAACACATTATCTATGTTTTGGCAAGATGTCAGCACCTGTACGAGACGATCCACACCCAAGGCAATTCCCGCTGATTTGGGCATTTGTCCGACAGCTTCAATAAATTCCATATCTATTTCATAGACCTTTTTTCCCTGTCTTTCACGTTCTTTTTGTTCTGCTTGCAAACGTCTCAATTGTTCGTCTTTGTCTGTCAATTCAGAAAAAGCATTAGCAAGTTCTAAGCCATCAATATAGACTTCAAAACGCTCAGCATAATTTGGATTTATTTCTGACAATTTTGACAAAGATGCCATTTGGGCTGGATAATTGTAAACAATGACAGCTCCCATATCTTTTAACTTTGGTTCAATTTCTTGCAAAAAAATTCTATAAAATAATTCTTCATAACTTTCTTGCATTTCAACATTATATTTTTTTTCTTTGCACAATACCAACATTTTTTCTCTAGTCAAATATTCATCTAAATTAATATTAATTGTCTTTTGCCACAAGTCTTTCATTGAAATTCTTTTGAAAATTGAAAATTGAAAATTGAAAATTCCAGAACAATTTTTAATTAT
>Ga0210006_1003266_pt1 | contig 10176 bp, 7 predicted proteins | sample CryGey02umfilter_2_FD_185452 | JGI IMG/M metagenome (GOLD analysis project Ga0210006, IMG submission 185452) | Groundwater microbial communities from aquifer in Utah, USA - Crystal Geyser 4/10/14 0.2 um filter (SPAdes) (version 3) | ecosystem: Environmental > Aquatic > Deep subsurface >... | reverse complement strand
GCTGATTTACGCCGATAAACAATGGAGCAACAGGAAAGAGTATTAGATATCAGCTGGGCAACAATCTTAAAGATTGCCGCTGCTCTTTTTTGTTTTTATCTGATTTATCTAATCAGAGACATTTTAATCTGGTTTATTTTTGCTTTGATTATTTCAATTTTATTTGGTCCGGCTGTTAACTTTCTCAGGAAAAGAAAGGTACCGAGAGTTTTATCTACCATTTTAGTTTATGTAAGCATCTTCGGGATATTGGGAGGGTTAATTTATTCAATTGCCCCACTCTTTGTTTCGGAGATTCAGCAGTTTACTCAATTTTTCCCTCAATACTTTGAAAAAATTGCCCCTCCGTTGAGCGGGTTAGGGATAACCGCTTTTGAAAGTTTTGAAAACTTTACGGAGGCAATAGAGGGATGGTTGACCAGAGCTTCTACTAATATTTTTAGCGCCATTTTTGTTGTTTTTGGAGGAATTTTCTATACGCTTACTATTTTTGCCATCGCTATTTTTCTTTCATTAGAAGAAAAAGGCGTGGAAAGAGTGATAGGGTTACTGGCTCCCAAAAAATATGAAGTCTATGTTTTAAGTTTATGGGAGAAGAGTCAACTAAAAATTTCCAGGTGGTTTGGGTCAAGAATTTTACTTTGTATTTTTGTTGGCTTACTTACCTTTGTTGCTTGTTATGTTTTAAATATAGAATATGCGGTTTCTTTTGGATTATTAGCCGGAATTCTGGATATCATTCCCATTATCGGACCGATTATCACTGGAATGATTATTATTGCCTTCCTTGTCCTGGAGGGACTGTGGATAAAGGCTTTATTTATTTTGATTATTTTTATTCTAATTCAGCAAATAGAGGGGAACATTCTGAATCCAATTTTAACCAAAAAATTTATAGGGATTCCGGCAGTTTTGGTAATAATTGCTTTAATAATTGGAGGAGCCACCATTGCGATAACTTCCCCTAAAGCATATCCAGCCGCTATATTAATAACACCGCCTACTAATGTAGTTCCTGAAAGAGCTACGTCAACAGCTGCACCAAATTCTATGCTAGTCGTAACCTTGCAAGTATTGGTCTTGACTGCGCCACTGACTACTTTGTTGTATGACCCTAGGTTCGATGTAATTTTATTGGCTGGGATAAACTGCTTGTAGTCGTCAGTCGATGGTTTTGTAGTGCTATTAATGGCATTATTCATACCAAATGAATCCATCGCAGATTTTCCATTGGAGCCTATTTTGGTCAGCTCATCACCAATAGTGCTTGCTTCTGCGGGCGTGGCATCTCCGGCCTTGATAGCGCCAAAAGCCGATAGAAAAACCATACTATATTTAATTAATTGCGCCATCTGGAAAGCCCTGACTGCTTTTGTAATAAGTTTAGGTGCGTCCGCCACTAAACAAACACCACCTGCTACTAGGCCGACTAACCCTCCTTTACCGGATTTAGCGAGTTTTTTAGATGTAGTCTCAACCTCTTTTTCTAACAGATTTTTAATTTCAACTTCTGCACCCTTTTCGCCCTTGGCGAGTGCTTTTGCGGCGCTTCCCTCAGCTTCTAATTCGTTGCCAACCTTTTTTGTTAGATCCTCTTCACTTTTCGCGCTTTTGAGCTTATCTGTAATATTAAAACCGAACTTATTCTTAATACTAGTAAAGACAGAATCAGTTAGGCTCATAAAACGTGAGTTAGATGCTTTGTGAAATGCGGCTCTAAACTCGGCATTGTCTAGAAGTTTACTAGACAATTCTTCTGCCGTAGCGGTTATCTTTTTACCTGCGCTATCTGTAAATTCATAAGATTTCGGACGAGTGTTTGGAAATAGCAGATTTTTTTCAACTGTGCTACTACCGCTACCCACCGCTTTAATGCCATTCTTTTCGAGTTGTGACAAAAACCGATTTGACGGTCTTGTGAATTTACACATAATAGTTATCGGTTTACATATTCCTTGAGTCGCATTACCTGCTAGCTTGCTTACCAAAAGCTTGTTGGCCCGCATGGTCATACTGGTTTCTTGGAGGTTGAATTTCTGCACAAGATTAGCCAAGATGCTTTGTGTTAAAAGGGCGGGCGATAATAATCCACCAATGCCAATACTGCCACCCACAACCGTCAGTATAATCGCAGTTAATGGTCCCTTTTTTTTAACAAAACCAAAACGTCTGCCTGATGTTGCGGGTTTGTCACCGGATACATTATTTTGCCAATCCCCACTTGGGTTTTCTTCGGCATTTTTGACGTTGTCTGAACCACCACTATCGTCATTATTCGAACCAGCAGTGCCGTTCGACTCGGCTTTTTTGAGATCATTAAACTGATTGTCGGAGTGTTGTTGTCCGGGGTTTAATGTTGGGTCATCATCTGCGGTTCGTAGTGCCATAACTACCCTACATTATACCTTAAATTTTAGAGCCTGGGTCAATATAACTGCTTACGCCTGAATCATCAATTGGTATGTTTTGAGTTGGTTGATTTTGACCAGCGGGGGTTGTTGTTATAAGTTGTTTTTCGGTTTGGCTAGCTTCGATTTGAATGTGAACGTGACTTTGGCCAGCAAAAAATAAACCTTGTCCAACTGGGAAGTTTGCCAAGCGTTTCTTCTCTTCCTCAGTTAATTTGAACACATCCGATAAAACGTCGACGGCACTGGAAGATTGTTTTAACAATATCTGCATAGAACTGTTGGCGACAATTGCGCGACCCATTTTGCTGCCCATAAAGTCTTCGACGTCCTGAGTAATTGTGGTTAATCCCAAGAAGTATTTGCGGGCGCGTTTAGCAAGGCTAAACAAGAAGTTAGCCGAGTCATCGTATTTCATTAATTGCCATGCTTCATCAACAATCAGCATTCGCTTTTTTTGTTCGGTTCGGATTATATTCCAGATGTGGCTAAGGACAATATACATCGCAACTGGTCGTAACTCGTCTTCCAAATCGCGGATATTAAACACCACCATTGGGTTATTTATTTCGGTATTTGATTGTTGGCTAAATATGCCGGCAAATGTTCCGGTTGTGTATTTGCGTAGTCGTTGAGCCAACTGTGGCCCGCTGCCACCCATGTGCAACAATGTGTCATATAAATCACTGACTGTTGGCGGTTGCGAATTGTGAGTTAGTGGATCGCTGGTGATTCCAACACGGGCGTATGTATCAATTAATGCCTGATCAAGGTCGGCTTCTTCGGCTGGAGTAAGTGCCGATAGTGGTATGCCAGCGGCGGTTGTCTGTGTGCTACCTAGCATCAATTTTAATAGCCCGTGCAATGTAATTAAGTTAGCGCGCAAAGCATTGTCAGCTTCGTCTGTATCAATAACTCGTGGCAAATCAAATGGATTAATGCGAGTGTTTGAATTAAGACTTAGTCGAATATAACTACCACCAACGGCGTCTGATAATTTCTGATATTCGTTTTCAGGGTCGATAATGATAATTTCACTGCCGGTCATCATACTGCGCAAGGCTTCTAATTTAACAGTGAATGATTTACCTGCACCAGACTTCGCAAAGACCACCATGTTAGCGTTTTCCAAAGTGAATCGATCGAAAATAACCAGGCCGTTATTGTGCATATTAATACCATAAAGAACACCATTTTGTTGAGTTAAATCGGCGCTGGTGAATGGGAAGCTAGTACTAATCGCGCCAGTATTCATGTTGCGTCGAATTTGTAACTGATCGGCCATTTGTGGAATCGTGCTGTTAAGCCCCTGTTCTTGTTGGCTGCTGGCGACTTTACTGAATATCATTTGTTGACCAAAGATTGTTTCGATTTTATGTTGAACAAACCCAAGTTCATCTAAACTATCAGCGTACAATGTGACGTATAAACCGTAACGAAAGAATCGTTCGGCTCCAACTTGTAATTGGTCTCGTAATTCCTCGGCATCATTAATAGCCGCCTCTAACCCTGGGTCTCGTGTCCGTCCTTTATCGCTGTTGACCGACATTGATGCTTGCAACTGAGTTACTTTTTTGCGCAAGTTATTTAATACGACTTGGCTTTCAACTGGGTAGATAAACATACTAACATCCAACACTTCGTCGATGTTAATTAGCGAACTTAGCCAGCCTGTGTATATTTGTCGTGGGTAACCGTATATATAAAGTGTTCGACCGTATTTTGTCCCCAAACGGAAATAAGCAGCGTGAATTTCAAGGCTGCTTGGAGCAATCAAATCGCGTAATGTAGTTACGCCCTTCAAAAAGGCTTGTTCTACTTCGGTTTGTTCGCGAGCGCGCTGTTGGGCGGCGATATCGACGACATCAAGTTTTTTACGTGCCATTAAAATGTGCCCCCTGATTGATTAACTGGTGCTTCACCTACACCTTTTTTGACAAAAGTGGCCGTCACATCATTAAAGTCGCCCAAAGGTTCGCGTACGGCAGTATCGGGGTTGTAAAAGTTGTAATATAACTCACCTAGTGCTTTGGTATCCAGTTGAATACTTTGAACGCCTAATTGAAACAAGCCGGCCATAACGCCATCAACACGATTTTTTATTTCGGTCTTGGCTTTTTCATAGGTTATAGTATCAATTTTTGTAACGTTGTTTTGTGATTTAGAGAATATCTTGCCAAAGAAACCTTTGCTTTGCTCGACTAAGTTGGTCATATCGCCAGTTGGATAATACGGAATAGCGATAAAAAATGATTTATCCATAATGTTGGCTTCTTGGGACAATACGTCGATAAAGTTAATATAATCATCCATTAATACGTTCAGCAGCATGTTGTCTTGGTTGTGGCGGATTTGAACTAGTCTATCGATGTATGGGCCAATATCGATTCGTTGAGATCTGACCAAAATTTGTATAGGGTGGTTCAATGCATTCAAAAAGTTCTGATAACTATATTCAACACCTTCGCGTTCGCGGCTACTCATTAGGTCAAAATTGATTGACTTACATGCTACAACGGCGCGGAATGATCCGTCGGCCATAATAACCATATTGTCGCGGACCTCAGATAATAACAGACTGTTTTGAGTAGAATTTGGGTTGCGTGGTTTTGCAGCGGGCTGCGCAGTTTCAGAGCCTCGTGGAATAGAGCTACCTGCATTGGCGACATCAGGTGTGTTGATTGGAAATTGATTGTTTGGTGGCATGTCCTGTCGCTCCCCACTCCCTTTTTGATTGCTGAATAACTAACGCAGCGAGATTATTACTTCTTCGCCCAAGTCTTGTTTGTCATGAATTCGATTAGCTTCACGCGCTATCGCTTCAATCGACAAATCTTTATTACTTGCAAGGTTTAGTATATCAGCAGCTACCACCTTTTCGCTAGTGGTTACTTCGGGTTCATGTATCTGTTCGGTTGGATTAATTGGCTGAACGACTGATTGTTGTATGTTTTCGGGGTATGGATTGTATTCTAGTTTTTCTGGCATAACTGTGTCGGGCACCGCGCCTGGCGATGTTGCGGTGCTACTGAAATAATCATATGAATTTGTTGATGGTTTTGGTTCAACGGCTTTCCCGCGTACCATGTCCATCATTTCTTGATGGCGCCGCGCATCGCTTTGATCTAATTTGTAGTTCAATGCTTGGGCAACTGTGTTTTCATCATCTAATACGTCTTCTGTCTGTTGAGCCGCAAAATAAACGTCACTTTTCATAGCGCTATTTGGAGCTTGAACGCCTGGTCCGCGTACTGCCCAGCCTTGGCTGTCGACTATTTCAGCTAAATAACTAAAACGACGCTGAGCTTCGTTTTGGGATATGTCTTTGGTACGTTGTACATTAACGATTTTAGGTACTGTTATTTCAATTAATGATTCGATACCATCAGGCTCCCATAATCGTTTGCGAGCCTTTAGATAGAACGACAACATTGCTGCCATGTATATTTCCATCGGCTGGTCTTTGCGTAGTGGTAGGGCTAATGCGCCAAAGAAAATAATAAATGGCAAAGGGATTATAGCCAGGGGTATAAATAATTGCGCCAATCCCCACGCCAACGCAATCGCAAGTGCGACAATAATCAAATAAACAAATTGCCGAAAACTAAACGGACCGATTAACTTATCATCAGCCTCGACGTCTTGGGGCACTTTGTACACTGCCATAATGCTTATAGTATAACACTATAAGGTACTAGCTAATAACCTCGGAACTGATTCTTTGGGTCGTTTTTGTCGTTCCAGTTTTCGGGGTTGTGGTCTAGTTTTAGTTCTTCAGGGCTTGTATTGCTAGGAGCGCTTTGGTTTTGAGCTGAAGCTCCACCGGCAATTTGTTCAAAGTATGCACGTTCGCCAGGTTTTAGACCAACAGTAAGTGCAGGTGTTGCTAAAATGCGTGCAGCTTGGGATGCGTCTAGTTTTCCCGCAGCAGTTGCCATTTTTAAGGTGGCCTCTGACTGACCTGCCATGTTTGCATCGGTAATCTTGAATGTTCCAGGGTCCTTTTCTACGGCATTTAAGTCGCCACCAACATGGCTCCAGTTGCCGAGTGAGGCATCTTTGTCGCTGAGTGATGGGTTTGTGCTTGCGATATGTCCTTGTAATTTCGATAAGTTACCAGAACTTGCAAATTGTGAATTTGCGGCTGCATCCTTAATTAACTGGTGAGCCCTGTCTCTACCTCCACCAGACTGTAGCTGTATAGACATAGCAGCCCTTGCCCCGACAGCATCGTTCTTTGCCACAGCATCTTTGAATGCTTGGTCGGACGTGGTTTTACCTGCCAGTATTTGACTTTCAAGCAACGACTGTTGCGCTGATACGTCTTCGGTATCGGCTTTGTTAGCTGCTGATAAAGCAGCGCCTTCCAAGCTCCTTCTTACGTATTTAGCTTCTGCGCCAGGCATTGGTACCCCGCCAGATAGTGTTCGTGTTAATCCACTTGTACCCAGCCTCTTGGCGTAGTCTCGATCACGGTATTTCTGCTTTAATTGGGTGCGGGCTGCCATACCTCGTGCCAGGTCGGTGTTCTTCCATGCGTCCCCTGCTTTGGAGCTGACTCTTGAATTCGCTTTATCGCTCCATTTACTTGCAAGTGATCCAAGTGCGGGTATTGTGTCGAGCGATTTCTTTAATAATCCAGGGATGATAAATAATGGCAATATTGACACAGCCGCTGCGGCTATTTGTCCAATCCACTCACCATTAGCTAGCCCGCTAGGGTTTACTTGATTGAAAACGGACGTAAGTATTTTTGCAGCAAAACCAGAAGCACCAATTACTAACGCAACCACAGGGAATAAAACTAACATAGCTGTAAGTGTTTTTCGCCATTTTTCAAACAAGCTGCTTGTATTCGGCAACAAGAAAGCAACGAAAGCTAACGGTGAAATTACTACTAATAAAATAATAATTGCTTGACGAGCTACTAGTATGAATAAGATCATAACAACAGCAACGATAGCGGCTAATAAAACTGGAATTAAAAGACCAAGTGAAGAATACATTACAACTATACCTGCTGTACCCGCAAGTATAAGCCCCACTATTCCTGCCCCGCCATCGCCAGTTGTGGTATTAGTCATGAATTGTGGAGGAGTGGCAGACCCACCCATGCCATCCAACATACTCTTTACCGAATAACCTAGTATATTTGAAAGGTCGACGACAACTTGACATACAAAGAAGGACACGTTAACTAGGATGGCCGCAATAACAATTCGTGGTAATAATTTTTTTATACCATAATTACTGATGCCGACGCTGGTAATTTGTGAAAAGATAATTATCAAGAATACAATAACAAATGCCACGTTTGCTATACTTCTCATGGCAGTCCAGGCCTGGTAGGTTGCACTGTCTTGGGCTACAATGCTTGGGCTTGTCTCTAGAAAATCTTGTAGTATATTCCACGAGCCATCGACAATATATCCTAATAAATTAACTACTGGGCAAATAATCCAACCAACACCGCTGATGCCGCAGGAGCTTGAGTTTGCGCCTTCATTGGTCAAATCTCCAACGGTTGTTAGCTTGCTGTTAGGATTGGCCTGTTTAAACTTATTTAGTAGGTCAACATAGGCATTCACGTTCTTGTTATTTTCGCCGTCCATGCTTTTAACTAAATCAGAGCAACTTGGTGCAAGCGCTTTATCAATTTGATTTGCTGACCACAAGATTCTACCCGGAGGCGTGAAGAACAGAGCTTTTTGATACCAAGTGTATTCGGGCTTATATATAGTGTAAGAACCCGTATCCGGAAAAGCCATTCCATCGCTTCCTATGCTTGCTACAGTGACACCTTCTAGCCCCGTCTTCCCATTATCCGAACCGTATTTTGTAGTGCTTGGAGGACCATCGATGCCTCGGAGGCAGGTATTCTTCAGGACACGTTTATAGAAGTAGTATAACTCAGCTTCGCTAAAACTCTGCTTAACACCGTGTTTTTCGGCATATATTCCAAATAATCTTACACTCTCATTTCGGCTGCCAGCAAATTGATAGTTAAATTTTTGCTCTGTGCTACCCAATATTATACCTGGCGTACCATCAGCGTTATTTTTTGCTCTATTGCCCTCGCAACTATTAGCATCGCCACCATCATCACGCTCAAATCCAGAGGCGCACAAGGCTTCAATCGGGTTAGAGATCCCCAGCGAGCTCATTGCAGCCATTATCATGCTCTCGTTGCCACAATTTACTTCACCATTTGATACTCCTGTGGTGCCATACATATATGGGTTAGCACTAAATGTTGTTTCTGAAGCAGCAGCAACATTCCAGGCACCGTTATTTGAGAACCATCTACCATACTTTGCGTCGTCATACGTCATAGTTCTGTTGGGTACGCCGAAATTGAGTAGATAACTATTCTGAATACAATAACTAACCATGTAATAGTACATATTTCTTTTAATCTGCTGGTCTAGAGTGGTGTTGGGATCGCTATCTGCGGCGGACACATTGGAATATTGCAAAATAGGCATGGTCGTAGTTGCGGCAACTGATAAAAGCATCAAAAAGAGCAACAAGAATGATTTGGCTCTCTGTGGTATATTATCTGTTGTTTTGGAGCCACCAAACATCACTAACTTTTTATATTTAAATAGCATATTTAATACTATTAAAGCATAGGGATGATCATATTAACAGTGTTCCACTGTTTATATTATAAAATTACGGTAGCAGTCTATTTAACCACTTTGCCGAAAATTATATTGCTTATCTTTGCCTTACCGTTAATCTCCGTGATTTCAAGAGTCGGGTTCATTTGTCTTGTGTCTATATTCTCAGATAAGTCTTCACCCGCTCTGTTGTCGGCTTCGTTGTCGTAAGAGTGTCCTATTATTGTAATGGTCATAGTTTTTTTTGATTTATCAAAATTAGAACTTGTAATCTCGTCTACTACATATCCTCTTTCATAAGGCTTTTTGTCTTCACTGACAACTCCGGACGAGGTTAAAAGGAATAGTGAGAGAACAGTGCGATGTTCAATTATTCCTTTCTCAACAAATTCTATTAGTGGTGCTTTAGATTGCCAATCTGGCACCAAAAGTGCACTAATATAGTTCTCGTCATATTCGTTAGCCATCTTTGCTGCAGAATCAGCAATCTCATCATGTGAGGCGTAGGCTACATCGACATTCTCTTGAGTGTTGCCGGCATTGTACCATTGGACGAAGCGATCTTCCATCAACTCCTTAATTAGTTCTTCCGGATTTGACATCAAAGAAGCGTCGATTTCTAGACTTTCGACAGTTGGTATCGTTTCAGCAACGGTGTCTGCAGACTTTTCGACGGCAGGAACAGCCTCAATTACCACTTGTGGAGTGTCAACTGGTGTAGTTGGGGTTTCAATCTCAGTCGCAACCGGCTGGTTTTTATTAAAAATTTTATTCGCTGTGTAACCACCAATAACAACCAATAGTGCAATGCCAGACATAATAGCAATAAGTCGTTTATTTTCTATAAAACCCTTTTTCTCGGGTGTGGGTGCTGTTTCTTTCTCTTTAGCTTTGGCTTTGGCTTCTTCGTCCATCTGTTTATAGCGGTCGATATAGACCATTTGTTCTTCTGGTAGCACTTGGTTTTCTGGCAAAGTCATTTGTCACTATTTATACACTAAATAGCGGTAAAATGCAATAGACACGTAACAACTCACCACCTTTGCAACCTATCTAAACAAAAAAGCAGGCACTCCGTATACTGTATTTACAACTACATAATTACAGAAAGGAGGCCTGCTATGGCCTATTCTACCAACCCTAAC
>Ga0210006_1003265_pt1 | contig 10177 bp, 11 predicted proteins | sample CryGey02umfilter_2_FD_185452 | JGI IMG/M metagenome (GOLD analysis project Ga0210006, IMG submission 185452) | Groundwater microbial communities from aquifer in Utah, USA - Crystal Geyser 4/10/14 0.2 um filter (SPAdes) (version 3) | ecosystem: Environmental > Aquatic > Deep subsurface >... | reverse complement strand
CAACATATTTTTCAAGGAGAGATTAAAAGACGCTTTAGGATTAGGTCTGTAAAATGCCATTGGCTAGCATTTTTATGATACAATTTTAAGAGAAATTAGGTGTTGACACAGAATTTATTACACTCCCTCTTTAGAAAAGTTGTCTTGATTTTTAGGGGCATTATACTATTTCTGAAATTTAAAATTTGATCTTTATCATAAATAGCCATTAAATTTTCAAATCCAGCTTTATTTGCAATAAGGTTATGTGTTAAATTCAGCTCTTTTACATTTTTACTATCTTCAAAATCCCAATTAAGATATTCTCTAACTCTATTTAAATCTGGATTTGTAGAGTAAATAAATTTAATTTCTCCCTGCTTAACAGTTCCATCCTCCATAATATTTGGTGCAGATGTATCTGTAGATGCTTCTTGTATAACTCCATCTGTTCTAAGTCTATTTGCTAAATTTATTATTAATTGTGGACTTCTTCTATTTTGTTGTTTTATGACCTCATTAATTAAATTTTCATTAATGTAAACATTAATATCATCAACTCCATTTTCATAAATAGACTGCATTGCATCGCCAAAAAAACCAATGATATTTTTTCTATTACTTTGTTCTAAATGCTTAAGTAAGATATCAACTACCTCTTTATGAGTGTCTTGATACTCATCTACAAAAATAAATTTATATTTATCTTTTAGAATATCCGATAACTTTTTATATGTTCTAAACATATGTTCTGATAGCAGTATTATTTCATCATGTGAGATAATTCCATCTTTTATTTTTAAAAACTCTTTGTACTGTATTTGTTCAATATCATCAAAGTAATTTTCAGGAACAGGCTCATTATCATTTTCAATTTTAATATTTGAATTTTCATCATTTGCTAAAGCTATTAATGAAACTTTCATCTCTTTTTGAAAATGTTTTATATTATTCCATAAAAAATCATGTATTGTAGCAACTTTAAGATTCTTATGATTTACTCTTTCTTCAATTTCTTTTACTGCAACATTTGTATAAGTCATACAAAAAACTTTTTCAGCAGGATATTTTTTTATAACTTCATTAATTACTTGTACTAAAGAATATGTTTTTCCACTTCCTGCACCACCACTTAATAAAAAGTTGTCTCCATTTTCAATATGTTGTAGTATTTGTTCTAGTTCTTCCATATTAGTTGTCTTTTAACCAAATTAATCCTTCTTTTATATAAGAAGGTATGTTCCAATTTACAAATGATTTTTCATCATCACTTTCACTACTTCTTAATATTTCCATTGCAAAAGAAGGTTTTTTATTAATACATTCCTCTGCCCATTTATAAGGATTATCTACATATTCCTTATGAGTTTTATTAATGAATCTTGGATTCTTAACTCCTATGGTAAATTGACTTAAGTTATCATACATAAATTGTTTATTAACATGAAAAAAGCTATCTTCAAAACTTCTTCCATTGTACTCTATACTATCAGAGTTCGTTTCTTTTGTTTGGTATACAATCAATAGAAACCCATCATCTTTTTTTAATTCCCACTTTTTAGTGGAAGAATTTTTTATTAATATCTTATCTTTTAAATCTCTATTTGTGTAATCACTTAAAGTTGATGTATCAAAAAAATATTTTAGTGAACTATTTGAAGTGCTAGAAACATTTGGTGCAGATACTTCACAAGCATTACTTGCCGTATCTATAGAATCTATATCAGTAATAATTAGTGTTTTCACTCCTACAAAATCAATAAATCTTTCAAAAATTTGAGAATATGCTCCTACTTCAACTATTGAAATATTTTGTGACAAAAGTTTTTCATCTTCATCATTACTTTCATCATCTATCTTTTTCATCATAGCAGGAATAAGAATTCTTTCTGTATCTCCCTCTATAAGTATTGCTTTGTCAGCAAAAAATAACTCTGCACGATTAAGTGTCAAATATTGTTTTAAGAATCTATAATTTAGTTCTTCTCCATCTTCTATATACTCTTTTTCTAAGTCTTTTAAATTTTTTGAAATAACACTATTTTTAGTCTGTTTTTTTAAATATTTTATATCATCAAAATCACTTTCTGAAACAATATGTGATGAATGAGTACTAATTATATATTGAAGTTCTCTATTATTTCCATCAGCTCTTTTTATACCATCTTTTAATAATGATTTAATATTTTTTATAAAAATATATTGCATTTGTGGATGTGTATGAGCTTCAGGTTCTTCGATAAAAAGTAAATTTATATCTGCTGGTTTTTCTTCTAAACTTTTTTTGAAGTCAATCAATAAAGTTTCTATTTCAAAAATCATACTAATTAAGTTCATATATCCTAAACCATTATAATGTTCAGGAAGAGAAGCTCCCTCGTGAGAGTACATAACAGTAGTATTACCTTTTAAAAGCTCTTGATGTTGTAGTGTTGAATGAATAGAAATATTTGATTCTCCAGTTTTTATTCCACCAAACTTTCCTACTTTCTCTATAATATTTTCAAAGATAATTTGATAATTGCCATCAAGTTCTTTATCAGTATTTAATAGATCTAATTTAAATTTATCGATAGCTTCTTTTTGTTCTGGTGTAGATTCACTTTTTTCATAAATTTTTGAAGTTTGAGAAGATAAAGTTTTATCTACATCTTTATTAGATACCTCTCTCTTTGCTGAAATATATTTATAGTTTAGTATATTTTTTAGATTGATATTTTCTTTTTTCAAATCTATGAAATCTACTATATTATTATTTTCATCTAATAGAATTGATTGTTCATTACGATGATAATATTCATCAAATTCATTTTTAAAAAAATATTTAAATCTTTCTTCATTTGTACCATTAAAACCTGTCAATGTATCAAAATCTGATTTCATTTTTAACAATTTTTCGTATGTTAGTACATACTCAAAATGAAGAATAATTTGATTATTTTCTTCATCTAAATCCATCATAAGCTCATTGATATTTGATAAATCATCGCACTCGTTATATTCTATAAAAAGTTTTAAATAAATACCATTGGTAATATAATTATCTTCACTTGGTAATGTATTAATTATAAATTCAGACAATTTTTTTTTATAATCTATATTGAAGTCATCAGGTTTAAATTTTCCACTATTTAAAAACTTATTCAATACCAATAATAATGAAGTTTTACCACAATTGTTTTTACCAATAACTAGTGATAACTCATTCTCTAAATCTAATGAAAAGTCTTTTAATAACCTATAGTTTTTTACTTGTACTTTTTTTATTTTCATTATTTTTCCTAATAGAAATAAGATAATTGCTATGATTGTAACTAGAATCATTAATAAAAGCAATTTTATATTTATTAGCCCAATAATATCAAATATTTATAGCTTATTTTAAAAATATTGTGAATTGTCATATTTTATTTTAGTGTTCTAAAGTTAATTCTTTCAAGTATATAAAAATATTTATCTATAACTTTCATGAGATTTTGAACAGATTTTTTTAAATCATTTGTGTGATAGCTTTGAGGATTGGGCTGCCATTTAGAATTTAAGGAAAAATCTCCATTTTGGGGATTTTTTTTTGGCTTAGCTAGTGGATTACTGTGAAAGTAGAGTGTGTGAGAGTTTAAGTTGTCATACTCTATTTTTCATCAAAAAACTATGTCAAAAGCAAGGTTTATAATCTCTGGTTTATCCGTCTGTAATGCTAGTTTATCTGTGTGTGAGAGTAGCATTTTTCCGTAATGGCTATATTTGCCTAAACTACTCATATTTCAAGCATTTTTTCTTTTTAATTCTATTTTAAATTTTTCTGATTTGATATTTTCAAGTTCCTTGTTCTGTGATTCAAGAAGTTCAGGAAAATTTATAATTTTATTGATATTGGCTACAATATTTTTTTCTTGTAACTCTAACTCTTTTAATGATTTATCATAATTTTCACTATCATTTTTAAGTTCCTCTTTTCTCTCCTCATATACCTCTTTTAGTAAGACATCGTAGACTTTTAGTAAATCATCATTAATTTTGATATTACTAAATATTGTATTGATTTTTTTATGGCTCTCATCTCTTTTTATTGTATATGTTTTATGTTTGGCTCAATTTTTTCATCTACATTGATAATAATGATGATAAGTTCAATCTCTTGAAGTAGATTTATTTGCTGTTAATTCTCATTCACAATGAGGGCACTTAAATACTTTTGAGTAAGGATAATCTTCGTTGTAATCTTTTCTTTTTTCAACTATAGGGAAGTCTGTTTGTATATCTTTTCAATTATTGTATTCAATTTGCACCTCTTTATCATCAATCTCTACTATTTTGATTTTTCACCTATTGGCTTTGTTCCATACATTAACGCTTATTAATCATTGGTAAGGTGTTCTAATAGCTTTATATCAAGTCCATTTAGTAGTTATAACACCTGCATAAACAGGTTTTACAATAATCTCTTGCATATATTTTACATCTAACGCTTTTCAAGTTCTTTTTTTACATCACTTAAAATTTAATTCTTCAACTATCTCTTTATCTGTTAAAGCTCATCTTGCTCTATTTTCAAACATCTCTATAACCAATTTTCACTCTATAGGATTTTCAATTTGTATAGTTTTTTTACCAGTTGAAGTAGTTATTTTTTTATTCATATAACCATAATGTGATTGTCTCACAACATATCACTCTTGCTCAAGTTGTATTTCTCTTGGTATAGTTCTTTGAATTATTTTGTTTCACTCAATTTTTGCTTGTGCTGAATATACCATTTCAGCCATTTCACTTTTATTTTCTATATTCCATTTGTACTTACTCATATCAACAATATCATTTTCCATAACAATTTGATTTACTCAAATGATACCTTTGCTATCTTGTAGCTGTATTCATTTATTGTATAAATTTTCTTTAAGTTCTGTATAGGCTCAATATCATTCTCTTGAAAATCTGTCTATATCAAATACTAAAAAAAAGTTTACTTTATTTTTTATAGCACTCTTTTTTGCTTCATTAAACACTGGTCTATTACTTTGTTTTCAAGTGAAAGCTTCTTTGAAAACTCATATAACTTGTATATTGTTTCTATCGCAATATGTTCTACAAGCCTTTTCTTGATTTTCTAAACTTTCTCAGTCATTTAACTGTTTAATTGTAGAGACTCTACAATATATTAGTGCTGTTTTATTCATACTAATTTGATTATCGAAGTAAATTATTTTCTTTATAATTATGTTCATATATATTCTTATAGTTTAACTTTGTCAAATTTTTTTACATAACTATCAAAACTCAGATGTGCTAATTTATAAAGATTTTCTATAAATTTTATTTTAATTTCATCATCATAATCATAGTTTTCAAAGTATTTTAATTTTTCGAGAATCTTTTCATTTGTCATATTTTTTTTGTTAAATATAACTTACCGGTAAGTTTTTTAATTATCAAAAGGAGCGACCTTTTGAATTGTAGTAAAAATTATTTTATTAATTTTACCTTGTAGATATAAGGGGAGTGGGAACGACTATATTTTGTAGTCAACCGTAGAGACCGAGGCTCTACGGTAGCAATCAGAGATTATAGCTCTGATTTTATTTTTTCTGTTTCTTTATTTCATCCCAAGCATTATTTATCAACTGTGTAATTTCTGTATATTTTTTCAATACTTCAGCACTTTTATCATAGTTTTTATCAGTGTGATATTCCTTTTGTAATGTTCTCCAAACTGTTTTTATTGCCTTTAAATCATCACTTCTACTAACTCCTAAAACCACATAAGGGTCTTTTTCATAAAATCTTCCATATTTACCATAATCTTTTTTTGCTTCACTTTTTGGAGCTTCTTTTTGTTCATAAGTATGTTCCTGCTTCTGCTCTTGTTTTGGTTCTTCATAAGCTTTTTCTTGTCTCTGTTCTCGTTTAGGCTCTTCATATGTATAATCATCTTTATAAAATTTCTCATAAGCTTTTTTATTTTTTCTTCCATAGAAAAACGCTTGTATTTTCTCATAAAAATCAATGAACCAGTAAAAAGTATTTCTAACTTTGTAATAAACAGTTATGAAGAAGTAATAGGTATCGACCGTGATAAGCTTTACAGTGTTTACAACCTCTTTTACCCACCAATATAAAAATATTAAATGAGGAAGTATAAGACCTAATCCAAAGTATGTAGTAAGATTATAAATCACACTACCACTCTCTACTGCTCCAATTATTATATATATACCTATACCAATCCATATAAGACGAGGCATATTATTTTTAGCATAATGAGATATAAACCACCCAAAGAGTGCAAACATACTCATATTTAAGATTGTAATCATCATCTAGTGTCTCTTTTGCTTCATTAATTTTCTAAATCTATATACTTAATATCCATAGTCATATGAGATTTACTCTTATATGATTCAATCTGTGCATATCTCTTAAACATAAAATCCTTATAGAATGGTTTAAATTTAACTATTAAAGGCTGTTTATTTCCCATAATAAATAGAGCTTCATTATCTCTCATTGTTCTAATCTCATGAGCTTCCATAACTCTCTTATCTTTGAAATGAAAATTACCATTAGGGTCAGGTGTAATTTTTTCACGACTCCCTAAAATCTTTGATAACTTTTCTGTTGTATCAAGGTCAGCACCATTAAAATAGAGTTGGCTTGAAATACCACCATTTAAAATAGTTGAAGCATTAGACTTTCCATATTTTTGTTCAATCTGTGCAACATCTTGAAAGATGAGCGATAGGGAAATATTGTACTTTCTAATTGTCGTAACTGTGTTATCAAAATTAGGTAAGTTCATATTTCCAAACTCATCTAATAAACAGAATATTGGTAAATCTTTATTGGTTGGTAGTTTTTCCATCATCTGGGAAAAAAATTGATGATAAAAAGTGTTAAGTAAAAAGCTGTATTGCTTTTGTTTTTGCCCTGGTATTTTAATGTAGATAGCTGATTTTTCTTCTCTGATTTTATTAAAATCTATACTATGGTTTGTAGTAAGCTTTTCTAAATTATCATTAATACCAATAGCGGAGAGTGCAATATTTGCAGAAGCTACCATACTAAGGATTGTTTGAGGATTACCTTTTATAAAACCTTTAAATTCATAATATGTTTTATCATCAGCATATTTATCAATTAAGCCAAATAATGCTTCTCCATCAGAACCATAATTATTTATGAGATACCTTACATTTGCAAGGTTTATGTATCTGTAGTCTTTTGTAGACATTAACACTCTAATAAATATAGAGATTAATGATTTTGCTCCACTATCCCAAAATCCATCTTTTCCGCTCTGTTGAGATTCTTTAGATGAAGAAACAAGTAAACCTGCTAACTCATCTATTTTTGTGCTGTCAGTGGCATAATATAGGGGATTATATCCTATAGACTCATTTAAATTTTCAGGATTTAAAACATATATTTTATAACCATTCTTCGCTAAATATCCGCTAGTGTTTTCATATAACTCGCCACTAATATCTGTAATAACCATAGAGTTCTTTTCTGTGGCAAGTTTAAAGATATTTGGGATTACATAAGAAGTTGTTTTTCCTCCACCAGTTCTTGAAATAAGAGCCAAGTGGTTAAAGCTATCTTTTAAAGAGAGTCTTTTATTCATTCCATCAAGTAATAATCCTTTATTACTTGATGAGAATAATTTGTGTTGATCCCGTTCGTTCATCATTCCATTTGAAGAACTAAAACCTTTTGCTAATATCCATCCAAATTTTAAGAGTGGATTTAATGTGTTGGCTGTTGCGTCTTTGGTGCTAAATAGTGCAAAACCAAATAACGAAAAAGCTTTTTTTAATACTGCTATCATAATTATTATAAAAATTATTAAACCTAAAAATTCCATTTCTTACATTAGGAGCATTGAGTCCAAAATAAAACTTAAAGAGAAATCGTTAACAACTGAATTCTCGTTTTTTTGTTCTCTTAACGGCGGTCTCCCTCTACTCCTTTTCTCGGTCTGTTCACAATTATCGTTATTATAGCTAAAAGATTTTTTAGACTCTTTTTCTTTTTGTGCTGTCTTAACTTGTTCAGACTCTTTATCCGCATTTTTATCTCTTGAACTACTGTAAGATTTATTTTTTTCTCGCATGATATATCCTTTTTCATCTTGAAAATGATGAGTCTTTAGATGAACTATTTTGTCTAGAATTTTCTTTAGTTTTAGAAGTGTTTTCTCTAGTTTTAGTTCTCTCTTTTTTAGACTCACTCCGTTTTTGTTTTCTTGCTAAATCTCTATCAAATTTATTTAATGTGTTTTGATATGAGTTTTCAAGCCCTAAAGTATTTAATCTGTAGTTTTTACCATTCACTTTTACACCAATAGTTTTACCTCTAGTATAAAGTTCATAGCTTCTTGTTTTCATAGCGTTATGTAACTGCTCTTTAGATAAAGATTTTTCAAATATGCTACGAAGATTTTCTCTAATCTCTTCTTTGAGAGTCTGTTTTTTTCTAGAATGTTTTATCTCTTGTTCTTCTTGTTTAGATTTTGAGAAATCTTTTACATTTTGGTAGTGTTTTGTGTGGTTGAGTTCTTTGTAGGCTATATTTTTATAGTTCTGTATGTTTGACTGGATTTGAGCAAATTCTTGTTTTGATAATCTTGTTCTGTTATTAGCATAAACTTTGTTGCTGCTAATAACTAAGTGGATGTGCATATTTTTTGTATCATTATGAACAGCACCATAAACTAGATGATTATCAGCTCTTTGTTTAACATATTCATTCGCCAAATCAAAAAGTATCTCTTTTTGTCTTGATAAACTTAAGTCGTTTTTTTCAATAGATAAAACTTCATGGTACATATAAACTTTGCCTTTGGCTTCTTTTATATGTTCAGCATTACGCATAAACTCTTTTTCTAGCTCTTTTTTACTTAGTTTGTCCGCATACATATTCCAAGAGTGCCTATCTAAAGTTTCTTCCTTATCAAGATACTCTAACAATTGATTAAAACTGCTAGAACTCCTGCTCATTGATTTTATAATCATAATCAATCTTTAGAGATAAACTTTTTAAATTCTTCTTCAAAGTGATGAAGAGAATTTATGAGAATATTTGTATCAATATAATCTCCAATATTAGTTTTATAAGCTATCTGATTTATATTTGTAGCTATACCTCTTGAAATTCTAATATATTGATTTATGTATTCTCTTTCTTCTTTTGTAAAAACTGATATTCTCTCAGTTGAGAGAAAATTTGTCACTATGCTTTTTGCATAAGAATTTGCACTCAAATCGTGTAAAATACTTCTTTTACGAAGTTCATCATAAAAGATATTTTTAATCGGAAAGGTTACAATTTTATTTTCTTGTTTGTAACCTTGTTTATAAGTTTTTTGATAGTTATTTTCTTTCATAAGAAATATCTTTAAAAAAATAAACTACAATGTTTTTATTATTGATTGACAATAATATTTAGCGAGTTCCATAAGGGGATAAAATACATCTCCCTGACCTTGCTGTAAATATGCACATCCTAAACCGCTTCGTCTCAATCTATCAAGACTAGAAATACTAACCCCTGTTTCTCGAGACATCTCCTTTTTTGAGATTGCTACTTTTTTATGTTTGGCATATAAAGCCTCAAATAAAACTTTTTCTTCATTAGACATAACAACTCCTTAATATGATTTGAGTAAGTATAAATTAAATAAACTTAATTTAATATAATAATACTTAGTATTAATTAGAATATATAAAGAAAAATTGATTTGATTAGATATGAATAGCTATACTTTTAATTAATATTAATACTTAGTAATATATAATAAAAGTAATAATTTAAATAAAGGTTTTACCATGTCAGAGAAAAAAGCAGGTCGTCCACCACTTAGAGATGATTCAGATAAACAAGATAAAAAAGTGATGTTGTCTTTTACAGCTAAAAGATATGAAGAGTTAAAGAAAATGCAGACACTTTTTAATCAAGCAACTCTTACAGCAACTATACTTATGTTTATGGATAGAGGTATAGAGAGTATGCAAGCAGAGCTTGCGAATATTAGATAGTTGGAAAACTATCTACTTTACGAAGGGATTTAATAATGGGACTGTAAATAATTCTGTGTCAATTTGGTAAAATTAACACACAGAAGGAAATACAGATGAAAATAGAAATAGACGTTGCGGATTTTGCAGAAAAGATAAAATCAGGCAAAGGCTTGTCAGGCAAA
>Ga0210006_1003264_pt1 | contig 10182 bp, 6 predicted proteins | sample CryGey02umfilter_2_FD_185452 | JGI IMG/M metagenome (GOLD analysis project Ga0210006, IMG submission 185452) | Groundwater microbial communities from aquifer in Utah, USA - Crystal Geyser 4/10/14 0.2 um filter (SPAdes) (version 3) | ecosystem: Environmental > Aquatic > Deep subsurface >... | reverse complement strand
CTCTTTCTTTTTACGTCTCCCATATTCCAAGCGATCAATGGTGTCATCAATGAACTGATATTTTTCATCTATGGTTCCCAAACGAACAATGAGCTTTTTAGTTCCCGTGAGGAACTCTTGTATCTGATCAATGGTTTCAATGTATGTATCTTCCATAATGATCTGCATGTCCGTTGATTATCTGTCGATGATGGAAGAAGTTGCAACCAATGGGTTCATTCTGGACTACTTTTTAGTCCCATTTTTCCTCTGGTTGCACAACCTCATTCAGTACCATTATTGGTTAGGTAAGACTAAGCGTTGTTGAGGTTTACGAAAATGCTACAATGAAATACGTTCTATGGCAAACAACTACGACGCAAGCGCAATTCAGGTTCTAGAGGGTCTCGAACCTGTTCGTAAACGTCCCGCAATGTATATCGGTGATACGGGTACGTATGGCTATCACCACCTTCTTACCGAAATCGTAAATAACGCGGTAGATGAAGCTCTAAACGGTTACGCAAACACCATTTGGGTAATTCTTAACCCCGAAAATACCGTTACGGTTGTTGACAACGGGCGGGGAATTCCCGTCGACGATATGCCCAAATACAAAAAAAGCGCACTCGAGGTCATGCTTACCACACTACACTCGGGCGGGAAATTCTCTGGTGAAGGGTACAAAGTAAGCGGTGGACTTCATGGGGTAGGGCTCTCGGTGGTAAACGCAGTGAGCGAAAAAATGAAGGTTGAGGTTAAAAAAAACGGTAACACATACATACAAGAATACTCACGTGGCGCAGTAAAATCCAAACTCATCCCCAAAAAGATCACGGGCAAAAGTGTTCAAACTCCAGCATATGCCAACCCTTGGGAAACAATTCTTTCTAACTGGGCATATGATTCTGGAACCGCGGTAACGTTTGTTCCTGATCGCCAAATTTTTACGATGGTAGAGGGATTCGAATACCAAAGTATTGTCAACCAACTCCGGGAATATGCTTTTTTAACAGCAGGACTTACGTTTCATTTAATCGATAATAAAGACACCACGCGTGAGGCAATCGATTATCAGTTTTACTTTGAGGGCGGCATTAAATCCTTTTTAAGACACCTTAATCGAAACCACAAACTGTTATTAAAGGAGCCTTTTTACGTAAACAGGGATGTTGACTCTGGACAAGAAACATTTAACGTCGAGATAGCACTTACGTATCACGAAGAATTTCATTCAGACCTTATGTCGTTCGTAAACAACATAAATACGTATGAAGGCGGAACTCATGAGGTTGGATTTAAAGCTGCCATAACGCGCGTCATTAACGATTACGCTAAAAAAGAAAATCTTCTCGACGATGTAAAAGACGGAAACCTAAGTGGAGATGACATCCGCGAAGGAATGAGTGCAATCATTTCGATTAAAATGAATTCACAAAACCTTCAGTTTGAGGGCCAAACAAAGCGCAAACTCGGAAACCCCGAGATAAGAACCGCTACAGAATCAGTACTTGGAGAAGCGCTTGCAACATTCCTTGCCGAACATCCAGCAGAAGCAAAAATTATTATTGGTAAAGCCCAACTGGCTCAACAAGCCCGTAATGCAGCCAAAAAAGCACGCGAGACGGTGCTGCGAAAAAGCGCACTAGCCTCGGCGAGCTTACCCGGAAAACTGGCAGATTGTAGGGAACGAAACCCCGAAAAAGCCGAAATCTATATTGTTGAGGGTGATAGTGCAGGAGGTAGTGCAAAACAAGCAAGGAATAGTCAATTCCAGGCAATCTTGCCACTTACGGGTAAACCTATTAACAGTGAAAAAAACCGCATTGATCGAGTACTTGCGAATGAACGGTTACGTGAAGTCTTAATTGCACTTGGGTCCGGAATAGGGGAGGAGTTGAATCTTGATAATTTACGATATCACCGGATCATTCTCATGAACGATGCTGACGTTGACGGAGAACACATCACGACACTCGTTCTTACCTTTTTGTATCGACAACTCAGACCACTTATTGAAAATGGGTATGTTTATATTGCCCAACCACCACTTTTTAGGATCAAGGCAGGCAAAGAAGTTCGTCATGTGTTCTCGGACGAAGAAAGAGATGCAACAATACTTGAACTTACTAAATCAACTAACGTAAAAGCCGACAGCATGACCATACAACGTTTTAAAGGATTGGGCGAAATGAACCCCGAGCAATTGTGGGAAACAACCATGAATCCACAAACACGTACCATCAAAAAAGTTACCATCGTTGACGGAGCAAAGGCGGATGAAACGTTTAGTACTCTCATGGGTGAAGAAGTACTTCCCAGGCGCCGTTTTATTCAAACACATGCTAAGATGGCAAATCTTGACATATAATAATTAGATGACATACATAATTGGACACCAAAAACCTGATCTTGATACCGTGGTTTCTTCGGTTGCTACGCAGTATTTATTCGACCAGAAGGAAGGTTTTGGACACGTAGGCGCTCAACCTGTGTTAGCCGGCACTCACAACGAAGAGACTAGTTTTGTTTTTGAAAAATTCGGCGTTAAGATTCCACCAGTGCTTGTAAACGAACAACTTTTGCCAGGAGACTCGTTTGTTTTGGTTGACCACAACGAGAAATCCCAACGATTCGACACAATCGCCAACGATGCAATTATTGAGATTATTGATCATCACCCCATTGAACTTTCGACAAACGCCATATTTGTAACCGTTAAACCATGGGGTTCTACGGCAAGTATCATCTATTTTCTTATGAAACAAAACAACGTAACACCACCACAAGAAATTGCCGGACTTATGCTATCTGCGATACTATCTGACACCGTTGGGTTTCGCTCATCAACCACAACACAGAATGACAAAGATTTTGTAACCGAGCTCGCTCACATAGCAGAGATTAATGATGTTGAAGCATATATTTTTGAACTATTTAAAGTTAAATCAAACGTTACACATTTGAGCCCTCAACAAATCGTTACCAAGGATTACAAAAAATTCAACATGAGTGGAAAACAGGTTCTAATTAACCAAGTCGAAACAGTTGAACAGAGTAAACTTGTTGCACAAAAGGCGGAACTTACATCGGCAATGCGGGATGTTAAGCAACTTGAAGGTGTTGAGTATATTTTTTGCGCGATAAGTGACGTTCTTGCCGTTAATACAAAAATGCTGTATTCAAATGAGAACGAACGTCGGATTCTTGAAGAAGCTTTTGATGTGGCTCCCATTGAAGATGCAGTTTTTGACATTGGACCACGACTTTCACGAAAAAATGAATTTGTCCCGCCTATTCAAATGGCAATTAAGCAACTAGATTTAGAATAATATGTCAGAAGAACCATCAAACAATAACCTAATAACAGAAGATACTGAGTTTGGATTAGTAAAACACGTGTCGATTGTTGAAGAGATGGAAAAGTCGTACCTTGACTACGCCATGAGCGTAATTGTTGCCCGCGCACTTCCTGATGTTCGCGACGGGCTTAAACCCGTCCAACGACGCATTTTGTATGCCATGCGCATACTTAACCTTAACCCGGGAACCCCATACAAAAAATCAGCTCGTATCGTTGGAGAAACTATTGGTAAATTTCATCCACATGGAGATACAGCCGTGTACGATGCCATGGTTCGTATGGCGCAAGATTGGAGCTTACGGTATCCAGTTGTTGACGGTCAAGGAAACTTTGGATCCATGGATGGAGATCCTCCCGCTGCAATGCGATATACCGAAGCTAGACTTCAAAAAATCGCTGCTGAACTTCTTGAGGAACAAGATAAAAACACCGTTGACTTTGCAAACAATTTTGATGGCTCTGAACATGAACCACAAGTTCTTCCTGCAAAATTCCCTTTCTTGATTACTAACGGAGTTGATGGCATTGCAGTTGGTATGGCAACAAAAATCCCACCACACAATCTAAAGGAAGTTATGAACGCGCTCATTTATATCCTTGATAATTCGAAACCCAAAACGCTGGAAGGACCAAAACTTGCCGAAGAGATGCCCGAACTTGCAAAAAGAATGGGCACATTTTACGATCAGTACAATCAAGACGCTCCGTACTTTATCAAACCAGAAATTACCCACTTTTTCTTAGACGACTCCAAAATAACCGTTGAAAATCTTTATGCGTTTATACCTGGTCCCGACTTCCCAACAGGAGGAGAAATTTACGACAAGACTCAAGTTTTACAAATGTATGCAACAGGTAAGGGAAGTGTGTTGATGCGGGCAAAATCGTCAATCGTTGAAGGTAATCAAGGCAAAATGCACATTGAGGTTACTGAACTTCCGTATCAGCAAAACAAAGCTCATTTGATAGCAAAAATTGCAGATTTGGTTAAAGAAGGACGCATTACTGACATTTCTGACCTTCGAGACGAAAGTGGTCGAGACGGGCTAAAGATTGTTATTGAATTAAAACGCGGGGCAAATCCACAAAATGTGCTCAGCCAACTCTACAAATTCACCCCAATGCAGCAAACGTTTCATGCCAACATAGTTGCGCTTGACAACCAAATTCCACGCGTCTTCACCTTAAAGGGAATTTTGATCGCATACCTTAATCATCGCCAAGAAATTATCCTGAGGAGAACGGCAAACGAACTCATTAATTCACTTCACCGAAACCACATTCTTGAAGGTCTAAAAATCGCGCTTGATAATCTTGACGAAGTTATTGCAACGATTCGAAAAAGCTCTGACTCAGACGAAGCACGTATCAATTTGATGAGTAAATTTGCACTTTCAGAGATCCAAGCACATGCGATTCTTGAGATGCAACTTAGAAGACTTGCTGCGCTTGAAAGAGAAAAAATCCTCAACGAGCTTAAAGACATCACAACCAAAATTAAGGACCTTAAAAAACTTCTTACTGATCCCAAACGAGTTGTTGAACTCTTAAAAACGGAACTTACAGAGATCTCTACCGCATATGGAGATAGTCGACGAACAAAAGTCTACAAAGGCAGTCCAGGCGAAATCAGTGACGAAGAACTGGTAAAACAAGAGGAAACCGTTGTTCTTCTGAGCAAAAGCGGCTATATTAAACGCGTAAGCCCATTAAGTTTTAAAACGCAAGCCCGTGGAGGAAAGGGAGTAACCAGCGGAAAGCTTAAAGATGAAGATATTATCAATCACATCGTTAGCGCAAACACTCACGATCATGTGTTATTCTTCACCAGTAAAGGACGCGTGTTTGAAAAACGGGTGTGGGATATTCCCGAATTTGCTCGTGCAGCACGTGGTACACCAATTGTAAATATTATTGGAGTTGACCAAGATGAATTTGTGACGAGTATTTTGGTACATACATAAAAAATGGACTACTTATTATTTGCAACAAGAAACGGAACAGTAAAACGAACATCCTCAGATGAATATGGAAACATTCGGCAGAGCGGATTAGTCGCAATAAATCTTTCGGCAAAAGATGAGCTACTAACCGTTAAAGCTACAACAGGTAACAGTCTCGTACTGCTTGTTTCCCAAAAAGGAAAATGCATTCTATTTGATGAGGAAGACGTCAGGCCAACCGGACGAAGTACCCAAGGAGTGCGCGGGATTTTACTTAAGAACGACGATAAAGTTGTAGGGATGGCAACGATTGAAAAAAACGAATACAAAGATAAAACAGCTGGCGAGCTGATCATTATTACGGCAAATGGATACGGCAAAGCATCAAAACTTTCAGGGTACAGCGTGCAGGGCAGGGGAGGGCAAGGGGTTTTTACAGCTAAGGTAACCTCAAAAACAGGCCAAGTAGTTGCAATGCGGGTCATCAAACGAAACGACGCAAAAACTGCAGCAACTAAACGAGCCGAAGAAACAACAGATATCGTTGATGAATATGAAATAGGTGCAGATCTATTGGTAACATCGGCCCAAGGACAAACAATCCGACTGCCACTCGATGATGTTCCAACACTTGGTAGACAAACGCAGGGGGTAAGAATCATAAAGCTTAACAGTGGTGATCAAGCAAAAGCACTCGCTATTTTGTAATGCCCCACACACACCTCTGATTGCGCCACAAAATCCGCTTTCTGATCCATACTATCGTCCATAGAGACACACTCTAAATCTTCCTATTACATCACAGAAAACTAATGGTTGCATACTAAGTATGTATGGTTACAATGAATGTAGTAACAACACTCGTCGAACATTTTCAATTTAGAAAAGGAGAAACATTTTGCCTGTAAGTCAAGAAGTACACTCGCGTAGTTTCGTCGTCGTTTCTTTTCAATTCCTAGGAGGAAAACTATGAAAAGCAGAAACCGTTGTTTGTGGTTGACCGTTGTACTATGTATGTTCCTTGCTATGGTTGGGCTAGGCTCAAGCACTGCGCTTGCCGCTCCAACGAGCCCAACGGTTGTCGATGTTTCACTCTCGTTTAGTGCGCCGGCATCAAAAGCGGCAGGTGAAGCATTTGATGTTACGGTCACGATCACACCGGCCGCAACACATTGCTTTGAGACCGTGGGCATCTATATCGACATCTCTCCAGATACCGCAATACTGGGTAAAACCGTACTCAACGGATTTACCATCCTCACCGGATCTGAGGAGTCAACGTCATCTGCTTACGGCGTAACTTTGTACGCACCAAGCACACAAATAGCAGCTGTCGATGTGCTCAAGTTCACCATCACATCTAATACTGCCGGAACACTAAGCGGTATTACAGTCAACGGCAGCGGAGTGAATAAATCCGCTGCGTACTGTGGCGGTGATATTGGGTACCTGGCCGGCGTCAACTTTTCAACTACCATTACCGGAAATACCGTAAGCGGTAAAGTAGTTGAAGATTTGGTTGAACCCTATGGCCAAGAAGACGTCGGCGACCTTGCTCTAGCAGGTGCAACTATCGAGTTTTTTGAACGTCCCAGTGGAACAAGCGTCGATAGTGCAACAACGGGAGCGAATGGTCTATATAGTATCGTATTACCAAATATCGCAACATACGACTACGTTGTTACATTCCCGACAAACGACCCACCGTACCTTCCAACAACAGGGGTAGGGACAAACACAGGTTCGGTAACTATGATAACCGGCGGCGTAAGTGGTCTCAACTTTTATGCCAAAAGCACTACCAAAGCTACCGCTGAGTTCGGAAACCTCACGGCAAATCTCGAGGCAACGGGCGAAACGGCAACCGTGCACTTTGAACCCGTAACAGGTCCAGCACTTTCTATGGACCATACGCTTGGACCTGATCATGTTGTGGTACAAGAGTTACCAAACGTTCCTGCATTGAAAGTCATGATTTTACAAGAAGGACGCGCCAACGTATACGGACCCACGTATGCAGGGGCTAATCCAAGTGCAATTTACGATCTTGGGTTTGTCCAACCTTGCGTAAGTACCGATCCCATAAATCGTAACTTCACCCAGCTTACTGATGCAGTGAGCATCATCGGGCATTATGGACAAGACAATCCACTCTATAACCCGGTAGACACCGCATATTCCCCTCTTGTTGATGCCGCTGATGTTTCGGCAGCTCTGTCTAACTACTTTACCGTCTGCATTGGTTCCCATCCAAACCCGAACGCAATAATTGGAGGTGGGCGTGCGGCAGTGATGGAGTATGGACCTGAAAATCCCGCAGCGACCGTTACATACCGTATCTCAAACCCTGTGGTATTACGGCGAATTGCAACAGAGACCCCAACGGGCATTCAGTACACCAATGTGGTCGATATTACTGTCATGGTCTATGCAGATACGGCACCAGGCGTTTGGATTGCTGGCGTTGCACTGAATAACATTATCGACGTACCCCAGGATCCAATCACTGGAGAACCAGGCGGTGGAACAATCAAGATAGAGCTCTACCCACCGGAAGGTATGTATGCTGCCTGGAATGAAGCGTTCAAAACGGTAATGCTTCGTGTCGGTGAGAATATTCAGGCTGCACTGCTCGATAGACCAGGAGTAGGAACACCGTTGGATCTATACACGATGGATGATCTGCTCATTGCAAAATACCATTATGTTGGCACGCAATGTCCGCAGTTTCTTCCTGTCACAGCCGAAAACACCGACAGGCACACAGCAATAACAACCGTGGCAGACGGAGGAAGTGACCTTTACACCAAGGTTGTTGTTGACTGGGGTACGTGTCCATCTCAGGAACCTCCGCAACCCAATCGATCGTATCTACCCTTGCTTAACAGAACCAGATCACGTTAAGTTCTGTTACGCAATGTGTTAAATAAAGGCATCAATTAGAAATAATTGATGCCTTTTTTCTTTTTATATACCAGATCGCTTCTCAAGGAAAATGAAATGCTACTAATTACGGGAAAATATATACTTTTGAGAAAACACTCACGAATTTCTTATACCCCAAAGGGTTCCTTGCAACCTTTAAGGGTTCCTTGCAACCTTTAAGGGTTCCATTGCAGAACGCGCTCGCCACTCTGAATCAGGTAATAACAAAACTTAGCCATATTCGGATTTGACGGCGCATAGGTAGTCACTCCATCGGTGGCTTTGAGACATGCCGCATCACTACGATTCTCCAAATGCGCATACAACACATACGAACCAGCAGCATATTCAAGACCAACTCCACCAGAAGGTTTGACTCTCATATTTTCATAATAAATATAGTATGGATTCCCACCGTTTACCGCATCACCAGTTTTTTCGAGTGGATCGTGAGGAACAACTTTTGCAACGCTCTGCGAAATTATTTCGTCTAAAAAGCTGTCTTGAAAACTATAATCGGTATAATAACTTCCGCCAGAAATCACGTATGGACCATTAGTACCTCGGGGGAGCGAACCTTTTGTGAGAGTAAAATACGTCTCAACCGCCTGTGCGATTGTACCTAAATCCTGTTTTCTTTGGGCATCTCGCGCTTCCTTAATTCGTTGTCCGGGATCGATTGCCACAAGAACAACTGCTGCAAGAATGCCAAGCACCGCAATCACCACTAAAAGTTCAATGAGCGTAAACCCAGATGTTTTATATGTACTGTATGTCAAACTCTTACGCATTGTATATACAGGTTACGCGAGATATTTCGTTGGGTCAATACACTATTTTTTACGTAAAGATAAACCAAACGTTACTTATTGAGATCCAATACGCCAAGTTCATAGCTATCACCGTATTGAAGTTCTTTTCGAAGCAGTTTTTGTGCAAGCGCTTCTTCAAGTCGATCCTGAATTATTCGCCTCAAAGGACGTGCACCGTAATCTTCGTCATAGCCTAATCGCGCAAGCTCATTCACTAAAGAAACCGTCCAACTCAGGGAAATTTCATGTTGTGACTGTAAACGTTTTTTAAGCTTAGAAAGTTCCAAAACTACAATTTTGCTCATATCATTTTTGCTAATTCGCTCAAACATAACAAGACCATCAAAACGGTTAATAAGTTCCGGAGGAAATTTTGCCTCAAGACGTTCACGTAGCAATAATCCGTCTTCTTCGGTTACCACTTGCATGTCGGTAACCGCATTCGACGTTGCGATGATGATAGTATTTCTAAAGTCAACCGTTTGTCCTTCTTCACTCGTTAATCTGCCATCTTCAAGTATTTGCAAAAATAGATTGTGTATTTTGTTTTCTGCTTTTTCGAACTCATCGAGCAAAATAAGACTAAATGGCCGCTCATTCACCAGCGTGGTCATCTGAGAAATAAACGATACTATCGCACCAAATTCTGCAAATTCGCTCATATCAAAACGAACGAAATTATTTTCAACCATCTTAGTAAGTGCCGCTTCAGACGTTGTTGCGTCAAGCGTCGGGGTAAAATACACTTGCGCTAAAACTTTTGCAGTAAGCGTTTTGCCCACACCGGTTGGACCCAAAAACAAAAAGGATGCGATTGGTCGCGATGCCGAGGAAACACCCGTACGCGCACGTCGCATGGCCCGAGCGATTGTTGTAATTGCATCTTTTTGTCCAATAATGTGATCTGACAACAGTCTTTCCAGCGACAGTAACTTATCTGCTTCCTGGGTTGAAAGTTCTCCAACCGGAACACCAGTCATTGCCGAAACGGCAGATTGCACGTCAGAAACGGTAATTATTTTATCCTGACGCACCTCAACAGCTTTTTGCAACACATCTATGGCTTTACTGGGTAATACTGCTTTGTGAATATATCGTTCCGAGAGTTCAATCGATTCACTTAATGCTTGATAGGTAAAAAACACGTGCGATTTTTTTT
>Ga0210006_1003263_pt1 | contig 10185 bp, 10 predicted proteins | sample CryGey02umfilter_2_FD_185452 | JGI IMG/M metagenome (GOLD analysis project Ga0210006, IMG submission 185452) | Groundwater microbial communities from aquifer in Utah, USA - Crystal Geyser 4/10/14 0.2 um filter (SPAdes) (version 3) | ecosystem: Environmental > Aquatic > Deep subsurface >... | reverse complement strand
GATTATTTACGTATAAATATGTACGACGCACCTCAGCTGCTCTTTTTGTAAAGTTAGCGGTGATATTGATCGGCGTTATCATCACTTCGATCAATATCGTCAATTTTGATGAACTGATCGTCAATGCCAATAAGGTGTCTACTCCAGAAGGAATTGACTACTCCTATATGGCACATTACACATACGACTCAAGCTCTTATGAAAAGCTCGCGTTTCAAATACGAGATACGGTCAAAGAAAATATGAATTCCTTGGATAATGAAGCAAATAATAGTGTGCAGTGGAACACCCTCAATAATTATGAAAATTCAGCAAGAGTGATATCATTCAGATCTCAAAATATGGTTGAGAAATATTTCTCCGAAGATGATCGGTTTGATTGGCGCCACTTCAATCTGAGTGAGTATCGATTTGCTGTTCGAGTAAAAGGAGATACTGTTGACAAGATACAAGAAGCAACGAATGAAATACTCAATATGCTCATGATGCGCTCTCATAACAATATCGATGCCATGGAATCTGCATCAAATGCAAACCCTACCGTTGTTCAAAAACCACTTACGACTATTGAACTAAAATATGTCCCCGAAGAGCTTTTACAGGAAAATTTTGAATTGCGGTCAACTACAACCAATCAGGTAATTCTTCAGGGATCATTTGATGGAAAATCAATCTTTCGTACCTTACTGTATCCAGGAGAATATGCGATTACGGTTTATACTTCACAGTTTGATCAAGAGACTGGGTCGTATGTACCGTTCAAAACCATTCATGTTCAAATTTCTCAACAAATGATTGATACCGGTTTCATAATCATTGCATTCCAGTAATCTCACTGAATCACTCCCAACACCTGCCCACCATAGGCCAACAGATCGCCCAAGGTCCATGCCTCGGGATAATAAGCACCATATATTGAATAACAAACATAAAGGACGTACAACCCGACCAAGAAATACCCTGAACGAAATCCCATCTTGAATTTTTGCGTAATCAAAAGAAACAATAATGTCACGACAGTAAAAAATAAAAGGAGTATTGAAGAAAATAAATTTTCTGTACCAACCGTCACACTTCCTCCGGTCACCACAACATACAAAAACCAAGGAAATCCAAGTCCGATAAGAATATCAAACACGTTGCTTCCTACTGCATTTGAGACTGCCATATCTCCTCTCCCTTTTTTTGCAACGATAAGCGAACTCAAAAGATCAGGGATCGAAGTACCAGCTGCAAGTATGGTGAGCGCGATAATGACCTGCGGTATGCCAAGATCATGTGCAGCTAAAACAGCAATCTCTACAAGTCCCCAGCTCAGGACTGCAATCCAAACAATGGAGATGAAAAATACCTTCCAGTAAGAATCGTTCAACTGAGCCTTTTGAGAAAATGTCATTGCTACCATGTGATCGATCAACGAAAGAACTTTTCCAAAATATTTACTCCGTTCGTGCCTTTTTTCTTCTTTTTCAAAAACTTCGATATCTTCCTCCAAAATATTGAGTTGTTTTTCATCCGGAAACCATCCCGACCAACGTGACAAAATCAATACGTAACCCGCATACCCCACTAAATACATAAGTGATTCTTGCCATGTAATTATGCCATCTGCAAATGTCCACAAAAGTATAAGAATTGAAATGAGATAAAAGAGGAGATCCCGTATCACTGGCTTCCAATTCAAATATGCAGTTGCAACAATTGATGACATACCGACAATCACCAGAATATTGAATATTGCAGAACCAACTATCGTCCCTGCACCTACCTGTTCCGATCCAACTTTAGTCAGCGCAATAAGTGCCGTGAAAAATTCGGGAGCACTGCTCCCGATTGCCATCAAAGTAGCCCCTGCCACATCATCTGAAAGTTTCCATTTTTTGGCAATAACATCTAAGCTTTCGACAAAGTACTGATCGCAAATTTTCGCAAGAAGATAGAAAATGAGGATAAGACCAACCAAATAGAGTATAAGCATTATCAATTAGTATACAATATAAATTGAACGTAACTTATCATTCAAATGCTGTAGTATATTGATACATATGCAAAGTACTATTATATTTTTTGAAGTACAAGATTGGGAAAAAAACATACTCCTGACGGCCTTTCCTCAAGCAGAGTTCTCTACAGAAAAATTGAGTATAGATACAATAAAACTTGCACTTCATGCAAAGGTGATATCTTCGTTTATTTACTCAAACATTAATGCAGATATTTTATCCAATCTCCCCAACCTCAAATACATCGCAACGCGATCAACAGGATTTGACCATATAGATGTGCCCTATTGTACCAAGCACAACATCCTCGTTTCTAATGTGCCTGAATACGGTAGTAATACTGTCGCTGAACACACGTTCGCCCTCATTTTGAGCCTATCCCGCAAAATATATCAGTCCGTAAACCAAGCAAAACAGCTCAACTTTGACCACTCTCAAATCCGCGGCTCAGATCTGTTTGGAAAGACTCTTGGTATCATTGGACTTGGCAAAATTGGGGTCAATGTTTTGAGAATCGCACAAGGATTTGGGATGAACGTCTTGATATCAACTCGGACCCGAGATGCAAAGCTTGAGTCAACTCTTGGATTTACGTACGTTCCCTTGGAAAAGCTCTTTGAGACTTCAGACTTCATATCACTTCATGTCCCATTCACACCAGAAACGAAACATATCATCAATCAAGAGTCTATTTCCAAAATGAAGGATGGGGTATTCCTCATCAATACCGCGCGCGGTGGGCTTATCGATACCAAAGCGTTGCTCGCAGGACTCACCAACAACAAACTTGCTGGAGTAGCGCTTGATGTACTTGAAGAAGAAAAAGAAATGACTGAAGAAGCAGAGATACTTACTCCTCAATTTCGAAAAGAGGCCGATATGGAAACACTCGTGATCAATCATTACCTTATGGCAAACCCGAAAGTCCTCATAACTCCTCACAATGCATTTAACAGCATCGAGGCGCTCAAACGGATTGATAATACAACGGTCGAAAATATTCGCGCGTTTATCTCAGGTTCGCCTTCAAACCTCATATCTTAGCGATCTTCGCTTCATCGTTTTTTGATACAAACCGTTCCCACACCATCATAAAACGAATTTTCTCAAAGCGCGTAATTTCTGTATCGGAGATAACCACACCCACGGGAACTTGATCCTTGTAGGTTATGAATGCAACACAATCTTTATAGATCATATAATCAGTATTAGTTTGATATTTAGAAGGAATACATATGATCTGATTCCGAGATGTTGAGTACTCCTGTTGATATTTCTTATCTTCTTCACTATCGCTCACCAGTTCTTTGGTATGAATCATCTTCCGCGCAACACGAATAAAGTATTTTTCAAGATACTCCCCCATGATCATTTTTGCATCTTGGCTCATACAGTGCACCAGTATCTTTTCTGACAAAAGAGTATCTTCATACACCCTTTTTACTTCTTCAACACCTTCATAGTATCTGATTTTTGGTTTTTGATGGGACATATTGAAAAGTGCTTGCAGTTGTGGCAACTCCTCACTCAATGAACCAATAGTATGTTCTAATTGCGCATGTTTTGCTTTTGCCAGAGTAATGAGATCTTCAGGCGAAGCTGGAACGTACAGCTTTTTCTTTCCTTGAGCCGTGAGTGTTAGTAATCCTTTCTCTGTCAACGAATCAATAAGAAGATATACGGTTGTTCGAGGAATTTTGGTCGATCTGGCAAGTTCAAGAACGGTCGTACTCCCCTGCTCAAGCGCCGTGATATATACCACAACTTCTTCTTCCGATAGTCCGAACGTTTGCAGATCTTGTTTTAGTTTATCCATGAGTAATTTCATTATGACGGGTGTTGTCGATTCTGTCAACATTTGTGACAATAATTGATTTTCCTGATGGATCAGGCTAAAATTGACTATATGCAATTTAAAACATTTACAAATAAACTATTATCTTATCCTAGCGATGTCCGACTTAAAATCAATAACCGATCGAAAGAAATTAAAGCATTTGTACGACTAACATCTATAAAACTCCCTGATTGTGAGTACTGGAAAATCAGATTCACTGATGATTCATATATGCTCATCATGATGGCCGACCAAGAAGTGTATTACTCAGACAATTACACATTCTGGGCAAAGGAAGTCAAAGATATTCATATTGGAAGAAAAAAGAATCTTACATTTCGAGGTAAGCATTTCGTACTTGGAAACAAAGATGATTATCAGTTCGTAATAGAGATGGTGCATGGCTCACCGCTTGATATTGAAGGTGAATGTCGCTTCTCAGATTATTTCCCGATTAAAGGTGAAAAAGAATTTTTCAGTTTGGGATGGCTTAGTCGGACAGGGAAACGAGCAGATATATATTGCAAGCTCATTTCTCTTGAAAATATTTCAATTATAGATAGCAAACATCTTGAAAAGGGTTTATCTCTCCAATGAAATGATGCGGAGGTGGTGGGATTTGAACCCACGTGGGTGTTTTACCACCCGCAGGTTTAGCAAACCTGTGCCATGGGCCACTAGGCGACACCTCCATTCGTTCGTACGTGCCGGAGAGAGGACTTGAACCTCCAAGATATTGCTATCACACGCTTCTGAAGCGTGCGCGTCTGCCATTTCGCCACTCCGGCTATCAGCTGATATTTTAGCATATTATTTACGCCTCATGATTCCGCATCGTTCTTATGCATTTTCAGCTCAAAATCATCTTGGATAAACCAGACTTGAGCCCCAAAGTCATCAAACTTCAGTTTTTTATGTTTCAACCACCATTTTTGAACTTTTTTTGCCATATTCTCAATTATTGATTCTGAATATGACTTTTGTGACTGTTTAATCGAGGCTTTTTCCCTATCAGTATTTATGTGAACATTCTGGAAAAATTTCACGATCCAGCGATTTTCAGATTTTAATGATTCATACGTCAGTTGTTTATTGATAATGGTTTTTAATTGCAATAATTCATGTCCAATATATTCTGTTTGTTTATTCTTTCGAAGACATAGCCCATCTTCGGCAAAAAAAAGATTGAAGCACAGTTTTTTGCCAATATGAGGGAAAAATACCTTCAACAGGTGTTTGTATACCAATAATGCAAATCTCGTCTGCCAAATGGTCTGCGGCGCAGTTATAACAAAGATATCTATATCACTCTCCCCTGAGATATATTTCATACTGAGAGAACCAGATATACCAAGGTATTTGACTGAAGGAATGAAACGGAGCATCTGCAGATATGACTGTGCTTCAGCAAAGAGAGATTTCCCATATTTCAATTTTGATGAAGCACCTCGAAAGACGTTTATTGAAAGAGCATACCGCGTCTCACCAATCATCTTCTTACTGGTAATTTTATTACTTTCCTCAAGAATCTTTAAATAGTGCGATAACGATGCGCTCTTGATTTTTTTGGATATAAACATATGGACTTCTTGTTCTGTGGGCGGATATGAAAATGGGGAAAAGTATGTGAGAACCTTCAGTATCGATCTTTCCATTGATATATTCTACTTTACTATTGGATGTAAGTGTAATTTTACAATAAGTATGATAGTATATGAAATTCTAATAATTATGGAAAGACATACAATTAATGAGCGTACTTTTCACCAAGAACAGGGATTGGCTGATCCAATGATTCAACTGGAAAGACTTGGGGTAACTCCTGATGAAATTCAACGTCACATTGAGCAAGGAACTGACTTAGAGCTTTTAGCTCATGCACTGATTGATGAACATCATAGCAGTTATTTAAATACCCCATTACAAACAGACTTAAAAGAAGCGGGACAACATTGGAGTGACTGGGAATAATAATTTAAAAGATTAACTTTATTGTTTTAATTTCTGCTTCAATACTTCTCTCATAAACTGAATTAACCGTATCTGTCTCCGCCACCGCCACGGCTGCAAGATCAATCGATAGAGCCACTCCAATCCCATTCGTCTTATCAGGACAGGCGCTCTCGATATTTTTCCTGCTGCAAAATCAAATCCCCCCCCAACTCCCATGCAAATAATACCTGCAAACTCCCTTTTGTGACGGGCAAAAAACTTCTCCTGGTCAGGAGAACCAAATGCAGCAAAGACGATTTGTGGCTTGTAGTCAGCAATAACCTCAAAAATATGATCTATTTCTTCTTTGGAAGGGTTTCTAACATCCTCAAAACCCTCTTCACCAAGAAAGCTGATTTCAGGGTATTTTCTATGATAGCAGTCAGCTAGTTCTTTTGCTAAATTTGCCTGACCACCCAATAGTACTACACGGAGACCTTCCTTCTTGATGTTTTTTAGCATGATTTCCATAAAATCAGCACCTGTCATTCGCTCTCCTCGATCAATATTCAAGAAAGCGCATCCCAGAGCGACACCAACACCATCGATGAGTTGAATATCTCCTTGTGAAAGGATATTTTGAAACTCTTGATCTGTCTTTGCTAACATAATATTTTCAGGATTCAAGGACACAATGTGAAAAAATGCGTATGGCTTGTGTAGATACTTTTGTATTTTCTCTAGGATATGCTCTTTTGACTGATTTTTTATCGTTGTTCCAAGTAGTTTTTGATTGTCCATATTGAGTCAGGATTATAAGCTTATTAAATATTCTTAATACTGCTTGTTTGTATAAATAGTTTATACTTATATTGTTACCGTTCTGTAGATATAAACTATGTTATATTTTGATTTATTGTAACTATGTATATTCAATACTATATTTGCATGTGACAACACCTTTTATATGCAACTTGTGATTTCATAGATATAGCTCATCGTTATTTTATTATTATGAGTTATTGATTATATTTATGATCGACTTGTTCAGACGCTTTTATCGAATTGCCTTCTTGTAACTATCTAAATTTTCAATCGCCATACCTATGCCACGAATCACACAAAAAAGCGGCTCCTCTACCACAAAGGCAGGAACGCCGGTGTAATACGTTACGTACTTATCCAGATTTTTGAGAAGCGCACTTCCCCCTGATAACACGATTCCTTTTTCGATTATGTCAGCAGCAAGTTCAGGAGGGCTTTCGGATAATACCTCTTTTATTCCATCAATTATTTGTTTGAGTGGCAGTTGTAATGCTTCGTTGACACTGATCTCCCCTACTTCCATCACACGTGGAAGGCCAGATTGAGTATCTCGCCCCTTAACTTCGAGCGTGGCCTCTTTCAGATCTTTATTCTCCTCCAAGTCTTTGACATGGGCATTTCCAATCTGCATCTTAATGTCTTCTGATGTGCGCTCTCCGATATGGAGGTTGTGCTTCTTTCGCATATGCTCAAGAACTGCTTCATCAAGTTTGGTTCCTGCGGTTCGGACTGTTTTGAAAACTACCAGCTGGCCAAGTGACAGTATGCCGATCTCTGCAGTTCCTCCCCCAATATTGACGATCATATGTCCCGATGGTTGAGAGATTGGAATTCGTGCGCCAATTGCTGCGGCAAGTGGCTCTTCAATCAGATAGACATCCGATGCCCCTGCTTGTTTACACGCGGCAACCACCGCTCGCTTTTCTACTTGGGAAGATCCTCCGGGAATTGAGATCATAACTTCAGGCCAAAAAACATGACCCTTCAATGCTTTACGCAGGTAATAGGTGATCATGGCAGAGGTTGTTGTGTAGTCTGCGATAACCCCTTCTTTCATTGGCCGCGATGCGACAATTGAGTTTGGGGTGCGACCAATCATTTCGCGCGCATCATTTCCAACCGCAAGCACTTGCTTGTCACCTACGGAATACGCCACAACCGTCGGCTCATTGAGAAGTATGCCTTCTTTCACCACATATACGAGCGTATTTGCAGTTCCTAAGTCGATGCCAACTTTTTTTTTAAACCACATAGAATATTTGTAATTACATGAGAATGGTTCAACAACCATTCCCCAATAATGACATGGATACTATTGTATAATATATGCACTCAGGTTGGAAGATATGCATAAAATGACCATATCACAATACATATAAATTATATCAAAGAGGTATATGTCATTCCCGTGAAAACGGGAATCCAGAATGCTAATGGATCCCCGCATACGCGAGGATGACAACCGCGACGAGAGAGCGTCGGGGAATGAGACCCTGATTAGATTCATTTGCATATGAAAATTGTCATTAACACAACTAAATATATTCTCCCCAAAATGATTATTTTTGGGTTATTTATTGTGGTATTGATCGGAGTCATCGCTTATGCACGCGGATATCGTTTCAACCTTCAGGAAGGAACCGTTTCCTCCACAGGAATCATTTCCATAAACTCAACACCTCGGGGAGCAAAGGTGTACATAAACGAAGAGCTCAAAGGCGCAACCGATACAAATCTCACCCTTCCCTTTGGACAATATGACATTGAGGTCAAAAAAGAAGGGTATACGAGTTGGAAGAAACATGTCACATTGAAAGGTGAAATAGTAGTAAGTCTCAATGCGGTACTCTTTTCTAAAAATCCATCACTTACCCCACTTACCAATATTGGGGTAAATAGCATATTTGCTGTCGGAAATACTGACAGGATTATTTTGATAAGTGAAACAGAAGATGTCGAACAAGATGGCATATATCTCTTTGAACCAAGCACAAGCCCAGTTTCGCTCTTTCCACCGCTCAAACTTTTGATGCTTCGATCTCTTGTACCCAGTACCATTGATTTTTCCGCTGCCTCATTTATCTATGGGCCACAATATCGACAAGCCATCGTAAGCTTTCCTTATATCGCTCAACCAAAAAATTCCATTTCATATCTTGTTTCACTTGAGGATGAAAATATTGAGCTCTTTGAGGTAACTAATTCAGCTGAAGACATTACTGCAAAATGGCATGAAGAAAAAAACAAAGAGATGGTGAAGGTAATTGAGACATTACCAAAATTATTTCAACCGATAGCTACTGAGTCATTTCATATCATTTCAGTTTCTCCTGATGAAAAACGAGTTATGTACCTTTCAAAAGATGACGCAACTCTTCCTCTCGTACTCGACCCTCCACTTATTGGAGCAAATCAAACCAAAGAACAACGAGACATCAAGCAAGGAAAGCTCTATATTTATGACAAAAAAGAAGATAAGAATTTCTTGATTCCGGTTGAAATTGCGCTTGATAAGTCTGTCTTTACAGAAGCTCAAAAAACAGTTGATCAATCAAGCACGGCGTTTGACCAAACGAAAAGTTTAATTGATGATGAAATATCTACGACTGTGCTCAATTCTGTGCGATGGTACCCGACATCAGATTATATTGCAATCAAAAAAGATGACACTATCTCCGTTCTTCAATACGATGGAACAAATAAAGAAACGGTATATGCAGGACCATTTGACCAATCATTCTTTGGCATTTCTCCTGACTGGAATCTGATGGTGATCATCAATCTCAACCCGCAAAATAATGAATATGGAGATTTGTACTCAGTGGGAATACGGTAATTATTCACTTATCATTCCCTTGAAAAAGGGAATCCATACTCTTGTACTTTGGATCCCCGCATACGCGAGGATGACAATACCTCTGTCATTCCCAGCTTGACTGGGAATCCATGTCTTACTGGGTCCCCGCATCCGCGAGGATGACACATTGGTGGGGCGTGCGCGAGGATGACAAAATATATTGTCATTCCCAGCTTATTACCCTGTCATTCCCGACCCGATCGGGAATCCACCTACTTGCAAATGTCACTATATAAATCTCTCCATTCCGGATTCTTTTCCTCAATGAGCTCTATCTTCCACCTTCTATTCCATTTTTTTAATTGTTTTTCACGCCTTATTGCATCCTCAACATAACTAAATTGTTCATAATACACAAGTAGAGATACGTTGTAATTCGCAGTGAATCCACTGACTATTTTTTCCTTATGTTGCCAAACTCTCTTGACAAGATCAGACGTCATTCCAATATATAAAGTTCCGTTAGGTTTACTTGTAAGAATATATACAAAATATGTTTTACTCATAAGTTAATTGTATATCTGGATCCCCGTTTTCACGGGGATGACAAACAATTCCTAGCGCGAGGATGACAATACCTCTGTCATTCCCAGCTTGACTGGGAATCCATACTCTTGTACTTTGGATCCCCGCATACGCGAGGATGACATTCTTATTTGTCATTCCCAGCTTGACTGGGAATCCATGTCTTACTGGGTCCCCGCATCCGCGAGGATGACAAAGTAGTTTAC
>Ga0210006_1003254_pt1 | contig 10205 bp, 12 predicted proteins | sample CryGey02umfilter_2_FD_185452 | JGI IMG/M metagenome (GOLD analysis project Ga0210006, IMG submission 185452) | Groundwater microbial communities from aquifer in Utah, USA - Crystal Geyser 4/10/14 0.2 um filter (SPAdes) (version 3) | ecosystem: Environmental > Aquatic > Deep subsurface >... | reverse complement strand
AAGTCTAACATCGAAACTTTAAAAAGTGCTTAAAAAATAATTTTTTAACTCAAGGAGACCTTTTTATGAATCCAGAAATGCAGATAGAAAAAGAATTTTCTTCGGAGGGGGAAAATATAGAAACAATAATAAAAAAAGCGCAAGACTGCGTCCAGGAAGGGGAAGAGCAACTGGAAGCGCTGCCCGAAGACCAGCTTGAATTATTGCAAATGCTTAAAGACGAAAAGTTTGAACCGCTTTCGCGCCAAATAATAGAAAAACTTGGCGGCATGTACAGAATGAATATGCCGGAAAGATAATTTTTGAAAAAATATGACACAAAACAGCGATATTTTAAAGAAAAATATTATTGTTGAACTGGGCTTGCAGGATTTAGCCGAAAATAGAAAATTGGATCTTTTGGGCAAAATGGGGGAACTGATTCAAAAAAGGGTGCTTCTCCGTGCGATAAAAAGCTTATCGGTGGCAGAGAAAGAGGAATTTGATAAGCTCTTGGGCAAAGACAACGCGCAGGATGTCTTTCATTTTTTAATTTTAAAAGTGTCCAACATTGATGAAATCACAGACGAAGAAGTGATTGCCTTTAAAGAGGAGGTCATTGAGAGAGTAAAAAACCTTAACCTATAATAATTCCCAATATCTAATATCCAATTTCCAATAAAATTTCAAATGTCCAATATCTAAAATTGTCCCGCCATGCGGGGCACGGATTGGAAATTGCCTCCCTTCGGGAGATTTCCCGTAGGGAGAGAAATTGGAAATTGGAAGTTTTAATAAAGTGCCTGATCCTTATCGTGAACCAATCCAAGAGCCATCGGGAGCCGAGCCAAAAATAGAAAAGCCGAATTTTCCTGAAATTACTGTAAAGCAAGAAATAAAAAAAGAGATTCCCAAGATTGGTCCTTCCCAAGAAGTTCCGATTCCTGTTCCGCCAGCAGCCCCGCCTATGCCGCCTCCGGCTGCTGCTCCAAAAGAAGATGGCCTAAAAAATTTAACCGAGGACCGCCAAATGAAAATGTTGGTTGATTTGGCTTTTCAGCAGGGCATTGATAAAGCAGTCCAGGCCGCCAAAGCGACAGGAGACGCTTATCTGATCGATAAATTTCACGATACTCTGGTTGACGAACTTCGTCAGCAACTTATTGAAAAAGGAAAACTGAAGGAAGAATAGATACTAATTATTGCCTGAGCGTAGTCGTAAGGCCGAACAAAAGATTCTTCGACTCGGGCCACGCCCTCGCTCAGGGAATATTTTATATGGATTTTGATCTCAATCTAATCTTAGTGCCTTTGACAATCGGCCTGGCTATTTGCACGGCCGGTTTGGCGCTATGGCTGGCCCTCGAAGCGATAAAAAGCAAAGGCAGCGTTTTTCGGGCGCTTAACGCAAGCCTTTTTTTAATTACGCTTCCTTCTGCCGCGCACGTACAAAAAAAAGAAAATGAGCCGCAGAAAACTGAAAAAGAAACAATCGCGGTTATGGAACAGTTATATTCGGCATTGGCAAATTTTAAAACAAGCCAAAAAGACGCTTTTGTTTACGGCCAGCCAAGCATCACATTTGAGATGGCTGTGCCCCACATCGGCCAGGAGATCTCTTTTTATCTGGCGGTTTCGCATCGCATAGAGACGGTTATTGAAAAACAAATTCACGGATTTTTCCCCGAAGCGGAGGTTGAAAAAATTAAGGATTACAACATTTTCAATCCCGCAGGCAGCGTTGCCGCCTCTTATCTGACTTTGAGCAAAAATTATTTTTTGCCGTTTAAAACCTACAAAAATTTGGAGCGCGATCCTTTGGCAGAGATAATCAATTCTTTTAATAAAATAGATGAGAGAGGAGAAGGCGCCGCTATTCAAATTGTTCTTTCTCCGGTTTCTGGAGACTGGCGCAAGCGCGGCTTAGAAATCGCTAGAGAAATGCAGAAGAATAAGACTTTTTCCAAAGCCAAAGAAGAGACTTCCGCCGCCGGCATGATTATGAAAGCCGTTAAGACCGGACAGAAGTCGAAAGAGTCACAATCCGCGCCGTCGCCGCAGACGGCAATTACCCCGATACAGCAGGAACAGATAAAAGCTTTGGAAGAAAAAGCGAGCAAAGTCGGTTTTTACGCCAACATCAGGCTTATCGCTTCGTCTGCCACAAAAGTGCAGGCGGATGAAATTTTAAGGGGTCTGGAAGGAGCGTTTGCTCAGTTCAATCATCCCAATTTTAACAGCTTTAAGATAAATCGCGTTTCGGGAAATGCCTTGAGAAAACTTATTTATAATTTCTCTTTCAGGTTTTTTGATTCCCGCCAGAAAATGATTTTAAATTCAGAGGAGCTGACGAGCATTTTTCATCTGCCGGTGACTCCTTTGGGTGCGCCGCAACTAAAATCGGTCAAAGCCAAACAGGCATCTGCCCCCATGAACCTGCCTAAAGAAGGGTTGATCCTTGGAAAAAATATTTTCCGCGGCCAAGAAAGTGATATCAGGATTCAGCTTGATGACAGACGCCGCCATTTATATTTTATCGGTCAGACCGGCACCGGCAAGTCCAGCGCCTTGGGCAGTTTGATCGCTCAGGATATTTTATCCGGCCAGGGGGTTGGCGTAATTGATCCGCACGGCGACCTGGTTGAAAAAATACTGGGGCTGGTGTCGCCCAATCGCGCCGAAGACGTCGTCTTAATCGACCCTTCGGACATGGAGCGGCCGGTCGGGCTTAACATGCTTGAATACGATCTGCGATATCCTGAGCAGAAAACTTTTATCGTTAACGAACTGATCAATATTTTTGACAAGCTTTATGATTTAAAAACCACCGGTGGCCCAATTTTTGAACAGTATACGCGCAATGCACTTTTGCTTTTAATGGATGATCCGGCCGAGCCGGCCACTTTAATGGAAGTACCAAAAGTTCTGGCCGATAAAGCATTCAGGGCTCGGCTTTTGCAAAAATGCAAGAATCCGGTAGTTAAAGATTTCTGGGAAAAAGAGGCGGAAAAAGCCGGCGGCGAGGCGGCGCTGCAAAATATCGTTCCCTATATCACTTCAAAATTCAACGTTTTTATCGCCAACGATTATATGCGTCCAATAATCGGCCAGGTAAAAAGCACAATCAATTATCGGGAAGTGATTGATAACAAAAAAATACTGCTGGTTAATTTAAGCAAAGGACGGCTGGGCGATATCAACAGCAATTTGCTCGGGATGATAAATATCGGTAAATTGCTGATGGCGGCTTTTTCCCGGATTGACGTTCCCGAAGAACAGCGTCAGGACTTCTTCCTTTATATTGACGAATTTCAGAATTTTGCCACCGAAAGCATCGCCACCATTTTATCTGAAGCAAGAAAATACCGGCTTAATCTGACTATCGCCCATCAGTTTATCGGCCAGTTGACGGATAAGATAAAGAACGCGGTTTTTGGCAATATCGGCTCGATGATCGCGATGCGAGTCGGAGCGGAAGATGCCGAATTCTTGGTCAAGCAGTTTGAGCCGGTTTTTGATAAGAACGATCTTATCAACATTGATAATTTCAACGGCTATGTTAAGCTATTAATAAATGGCGCTACTTCCTTGCCTTTCAACGTTAAATTTTATCCGCCGACAAAAGGAGATTTGGAACTGGCTAAAAGTTTGAAACAACTTTCTCGCTTAAAATACGGCCGGGAGAAAAATTCGGTGGAGGCAGAGATACTGGAAAGAGGGAAAATAGCGACACCGATATCCGGATAACACCCGCGGATGTCACAGATAAAATAAACATTAAAAATATCTGGGTCATCCTGTGTAAAATCCGGGTTATCCGGGTCGCAAAACAAATGGAGCAACAAATTAACATCAAAAAAGATTTAATAGTTTCTTTGATAGTCGGCGAAATCGCCGCTTGGCTGCTTTTGATTCTGGCAAAAGGCGTTTTGCCTCTAGCCATTTATGAGAAATTTTTAAGCATTATTAAAATATTGCCGATAATTTTCCCGATTATCTGCGCGGTTTCCCTTTTTATCGCGTATTTGATCGGTAAAAAAATCGCCATTATCTATTATCAAATCGCCAAATTTGTTTTGATCGGGGGATTAAACACTCTGGTTGACTGGGGCATTTTGACTCTGCTCATTTTTATTTTCCGCAGTTCGTTTTCCATAAATTCAACCGATGTCTGGATAACCGTTTTTTCGCTGACCATTGCCTTCTACTCCCTTTACAAAGCCATCTCTTTTGTCCTTTCTGCAACAAACAGCTATTTTTGGAATAAATTCTGGACTTTTAAAAGAGAGGTAACGGAAAAAATTGGCAAAGAGTTCTTGCAGTTTTTAGTTGTTACTTTTATCGGCTTTTTAATTAACGTCGGGATTGCTTCGGGAATTTTCAAATTAATTTCTCCGGTTGGCGGATTGAATCCGGATCAATGGGCGATTGGGGCAGCAGTTGTGGCCACAGCCATTTCAATGGTCTGGAATTTCATCGGTTATAAATTCATTGTTTTTGAGCAAAAAAAAGCGGAAGTCCAAGCGCAGTCAGACGACAGTCAATCTTTCGGACAAACCCAGCCGCCGGGGAGAAAAATTATTTAATAATTGAAATTAGAAATTTAGTTTAGGCAAAAATAGAAATCCCGGCGCTAAAGCGCGGAGTGCTTCCGGTCGGAAGTACCGCGCAATTTTGTAAAAGTTGTCCAAGACAGCGTTATAATTTTTGCAAAATTGCTGAGGAATAAATACCAGATGAAAATAGATATCGTATATACTCACGATCGTGAGTAACTACGACAGGCGGACTTTAATTATTTGTCGTGCGGCGCAAATTTTGTTGCGCCTTTTTAAATTTGGGGGTAAGATAAATTATGATATTCCCCTCTTTTGTAAAAAGGGGTTAGGGGAGATTTAGCATTAATTTAAATCCTTCCTCGCCTCCCTTTACAAAAGGGAGGAATTTAAAAATATGGAAAATCTTGTTTTATATCGAAAATACCGGCCCAAAAGCTTTGGCGAGGTCGTCAACCAAAAACACATTATTCAGACCTTAACCAATGCGATTTTACTGGGCAAAGTTGCCCACGCTTATTTATTTTGCGGTCCCAGAGGCACGGGCAAAACAACAGTGGCCAGGATTTTGGCAAAAGCAGTCAATTGCGAAGAACGCGGAAAAAATTTTGAACCGTGCAATAAATGTCCTGCCTGCGTTGAAATAAACGAGGGGAAAAGCATGGACTTAATAGAAATTGACGCGGCGTCAAACAGAGGGATTGATGAAATTCGTGAGCTAAGAGAGGGTATCAGATTCAGCCCGGCAAGATTAAAATATAAAGTTTTTATCATTGACGAGGCGCATATGCTAACTCGAGAAGCCTTTAATGCTTTGCTAAAGACGCTGGAGGAGCCGCCTAGCCACGTCATTTTTATTTTAGCCACAACCGAAGTCCACAAAATGCCCCAAACCATAATTTCGCGCTGCCAGCGATTTAATTTTCATAAATTTGTTTTGTCAGATATTGTTGAGCGCTTAAAATTTATTGCCAAAGAAGAAAAAGTCAAAATTGATAAGCCGGCGCTTGAATTGATAGCTTTAAATGCCGACGGCGCAATAAGAGATGCCGAATCGCTTTTGGGACAGGTGATGGCCATGGAAGACAAGGATATAACACTGGAAGAAGTGCAGACGATTTTGGGCACGGTTGATATTTCGGCGGTTGTTGAAATGGTAAATTTTATTTTAAAGCGTGATGCGGCCGGCGCCATAACTTTTATCAACAAAATTATTGAGGAAGGGTATGATTTGGGGCAATTTACAAAGTCTCTCATAAATTATCTGCGCAAGATGATGATATTAAAAACGGCCGGAAATCAAGAAATTGAAAAATTCAGAAATTTAATAGCGCCGGAATTCACGCAAGAGCAATTGGCAACAGTTTTAGAGCAGGGTCAGAAATTTTCATCGGGAGATTTAATAAAGTTGCTCAGACTTTTTATAGAAGCGGAAAACCAAATAAAATCAGCAGTATTTCCTCAACTGCCGCTGGAAATGGTTATGGTGGAATTGTTAGGGGATGAGCATATTTGATTAATCAGAACCACGGTTATATAATAAAATAAACCTTAACCGTGGTTTATGATTGCCAAGAAAGAAGAAAAATTAAAAGCGGTAGAATTAAGGAAGGGTGGGTTGTCCTATAGCGAGATTTTAAATTTAGTTCCCGTCGCGAAATCAACTCTTTCGGTATGGCTAAAAGATGTCGGTTTAGCAAAAAAACAGAAACAACATCTGACAGAAAAAAGAAAATTGGCTCAAATAAAAGCGAAAGAAGCATGCCGGGCAAAACGGATTAAAATAACTGAAGAAATAAAAAGTATCGCAAGAAAAGAAATTAGTGGAATTAGCGAACGAGAAATGTGGCTCATCGGTGTGGCTCTTTATTGGGCAGAAGGGTCAAAACAGAAAAGCAATAATGTTTCAACACGGACTATTTTCAGCAATTCTGACCCATTAATGATAAAATTATTTTTGGAGTGGTTGAAAAAATTTTGCAAGGTTTCGTCACAGGATATTATTTTTTCGGTCTATTTGCATGAGTCCGTTTATAATAGGCGACAAGAAATTTTAAAATATTGGTCAAATATAACCGGTTATCCGTTGTCGCAATTTAAACAAGTCGTATGGAAGAAAAATAAAATAAATACAAAACGTAAAAATATCGGTGTTAATTATTATGGTTTGTTAAGAATTACTATAAGTCGGAGCACAAATTTAAATAGAAAAATTTCTGGATGGATAGAAGGTATTTGTCAAAATTGGGGAGTCGTCTAATGGTAGGACTCATCCCTTTGAAGGATGCTATCTAGGTCCGAATCCTAGCTCCCCAGCCGTGCGTTATCAAATCAGTTATAATTTTTAAAAACAATCATTATTATGGACAAAAATACAATTGAGACAAAACCATTAAAAGTGCAGGAGTCAGAGCAAAATACGGATATAAAACCAAGAAAAATGAGTGTCAGAACAGCTATTATTATTTTGGTTATTATAGTAATTTTGGCGTTGGCATATATTTATAAAGGTTTGTTTATCGCGGCAACGGTCAACGGCAGCCCGATAAGCCGAATTTCTATCATCCAAAAGCTTGAAAAATCGTATGGCAAAAATTTATTAGATTCTTTTATTACCGATAAGCTAATTCAAAACGAGGCAAAAGCCAAGGGAGTTGTTGTCAGCGATGACGAAGTTAATGCAGAAATAAAAAAAGTTGAAGATCAGATTTCCGCGCAGGGCAGCACACTTCAAGCCGAGCTTTTGGCACAAGGCATGAGCATGGATGATTTTAAAAAGCAGGTAATTTTACGTAAGAAAATTGAGAAATTACTTGGGGATAAAATAAACGTTACAGACGAGAAAGTCGAGCAGTATATTAAGGATAATAAAGTTTCAATTCCAAGCGGGCAGGAAGAGGCGGCCAGAGGCGAGATAAAAAGCAGTCTAATGGCTCAAAAACTAAATACTGAGGCCCCAATCCTAATAAACGATCTAAAGACGAAAGCCAAGATTCAATATTTTGTAAATTATTAATGTTAGTAAAATGGAACAAGATGTCAGAAATATAATTTCCAGCAAAAAATGTTCTAAGTGCGGCGGAGAGGCCGATGGCTGGAAATGCTCAAAATGCGGCAAAACAAGTGAGCATTTTGATCCGATACATTGGAAGGAGTGTGACCGCGGAGGAAAAATGAAAGTAAAATGCAAAGCATGCGGTGAGTCAGAGGATAATTGTACTTGCCAGCGCTCATAAGTAAAAAGTTTGATAAAGCAACAGATAAAAATAGGGTCTTGAGATTGGACGAATTATTATTTTTGGGCATAAAAACAAGCAGACGCGAAAGCGTCTGTTTTTGTTTTATCCTATTTTTAAATCTTGGCTGTAACATTTCCGAGGGTCTTGTTGTATGTTATGTATAGTTATACTGATTTTGGCGGGTTTTTGACCAAAATCTGGAGGGGTTATCATTAACAACCTTAATCCAGGCCGCGGTTAATTAAAAGCTTAATTGGCCGTATTCTGAATAAGGCAGAATGCTATAATGAGTAAACGGAAGTATTATATAGCAACGAGTATTGTCGTTGTTTTGTTTGTGTCTGCTATTGCATTGGCAGATACGGACACAACTACTCCTTCGGCTATAAATAATTTAAGCGCAGCGAGTATAACGCAATCATCTGCCATTTTAAGTTGGACTTCAACAGGCGACGACGGAACGGTTGGCACCTCAACCAGCTACGATCTGCGTTACTCAACAAGCTTAATTACTAGCGCCAACTGGGCAGGCGCGACGCAAGTCTCTGGCGAGCCGGCGCCGTTAATTGCCGGAACCGGTCAGTCGATGAGTATCAACGGTCTTAATCCCTCAACAACTTATTATTTTGCGATTGAAACAATTGATGAAGCCGGCAATGTTTCGGCCTTGTCAAATATTGCGTCAATAACCACTTTGTCATCACAGACATCAACCGCGATTCCTTCGGCTACTTTGACATTCAGTTTAAAGGTGAAACCCCAAACTCTCAATTTGGGTAGTCAGGGGAATTGGGTGACTGTTTATCTAATGCTGTCTGGCGATGCCAAAGCAAATAATATTGATATGGGTTCTCTTTTGCTCAACAATAGCTTAAAGCCGGATTCAAATTTTGTCGGCATAGACAGAAACTGCAATATCACAATCAGCCAAAACAGCTCTGGCCTCTTGCTTAAGTTTTCGCGGACTGGCGTTCAAAATTTAATTGGCAGCGCTAATGGAAGCTTCATTTTGTATCTGACCGGAAATATCGACGGCCAATCTTTTGTCGCTTCAGGAGCGATAAACGCGGTCAGTTCTGGGAGCACAAATTCATCTGGTTCCTGTTGTGACTGTACAAAAATTTGCAACTGTCAAAATGATGGGTTCAATTTTCCGTTCTTCGGCAAATTAGGCCACATGAAAATTAAATCGTGTAAAGATTAATAAAAAAAGCTGGAGCAAAAACTGCCTCAAAAAACAAGGCAGTTTTTGTTTTTACCCGACAATTAGCGAGCTTGGTGAATAATGATGTTTTATCCCCTGAGCGAAGTGCCGCGTAGCGGCACGGAGTCGAAGGGTTTACAATATTAAGCCAAAACTTACCCTTCCCTTCGATAAACTCAGGGTAAACTAGCTCAGGGAATAACTTTTGGCTATTATTCACCAAATTCATTAGCAATAACTGGACAGAATAGTTTTTTTATTTTAAGATGAATTATCTTGTTTTTTGTTCGCTAAAAACTTATTTATGAAAGGAGGGCATTATGCATCAGACAAAGATTTGCGTTTGCGGCAATCATTGTTGTCACGCAGGAGCTAAAAAAAATAAAAAAAAGAAAATCCGTACAAAAAATGAGTTTGGATATTCCTTTTCTTTTATCCGGCATAACTGTGGCGATTGCCGCCAATGGCTTGGCGACAAGATTGTAAAAACGTCAGGAAGTGCCTAGTATGAACATTAAAATAAATCCAGCCGGTTCCCAAGAACGGAACCGGCTTTTTTGTCCTGAGCATGTCGAAGAATTGATTTTTGAAAAATTTAAGCGTAAGGTAGAGGGAGAAGTCGTATTTTCGGCTCCGCGCCGGATTTCAAAAAGGTACCTGCCTCGCCCTTCCGTAGCTATACTTCGCTATTCCATAGCTACGTAGTAGCGACGGATAGCTTTATGCGAAGGAGGGACGTCTTGTCTTCTTTTTCACCAAGCTCTCAAGCAGTTTTTTAACAATTTTTCTTTTTAGGGAGGTGATTAGATTGGAATTAAAGATTTGTGAAAAAGGTAAGAAATGCTTGCATTTTCGAATTAAAGAATTAGTGGACTCCTTGAAGCAAAGGGACAAAGTAAAACCAGAGCAATTACCAGATTTCAGACAAAGAATTAAGGAAATTGGGAAGTTGGTGAGAGAATTTGAGAAAGAAATAACGGAAAAATTTAATCCCAAGACCAGGACCTATTCCTGCATTGACCCAATGCAGATTGCTTGGGGGCGACGGGCTTTTCGGGCGGAAATTCAACGATTAAAAGAAATAAAAATAATTCAGAAAAAGAATCACTCATTTGCCAAGGAGGTGCCAAAATAAAGAGGGAAGCAAAAAAGAAAAAACGCTGGGAATAAATAAAGCGAGACCCAGCGTTTTAAATTTTCTAAAAATTCTTCTCTAAAGTTATCAAA
>Ga0210006_1003252_pt1 | contig 10207 bp, 11 predicted proteins | sample CryGey02umfilter_2_FD_185452 | JGI IMG/M metagenome (GOLD analysis project Ga0210006, IMG submission 185452) | Groundwater microbial communities from aquifer in Utah, USA - Crystal Geyser 4/10/14 0.2 um filter (SPAdes) (version 3) | ecosystem: Environmental > Aquatic > Deep subsurface >... | reverse complement strand
TGCTGCTTTATCTTTAGAGAAATTTCAGTTGATGCAGAAGAAAGCTAAAGAATACCTTAAAAGTCCTTCTGCTAAGTTTTTTGTAAGGGAAGAAATCAATCTAGAACAACTTAAAAAAGAAAAAGGCCATTTAGTTTATTTGCAAATTACTCCTTTGGAAGGGAAGAGAGACGTAGTTGGAGTAAAATTGCTTAAGGCTTTCGAGTTTCTTAAAAAAGAATTAGAACTTTTTACAATCCTGAAAGCAGAATGGCGGTGGGATAAGCAAGCTATCTTTTATTTTTTATTAAAGGATCAGAAACTTGATGATTATCAAATTAGAAGAGGGCCGCCATTAACACTTAAAGAATATGTTAAAGATTTTAAAAAGAAAAATAAAAATACTTTTGAGAAGGATGGACAGCTATTTGCCAAAGTAAAAACAGAGTTTCCTCAGTTAGAAGATTTTGTTAATGATTTGTTATCTAAAAAGTATTTTAAAGAGAAAGTTCTAACCACGAATCTAACTAGAAATTAGTATTTTCTTTGTTTGAATTACATCTTTTACTACCCTAATTTCTAATAAATTAGTTGTGTTTACTACTCCAATTGGTACTCCTGCGGTAATAACTACCGTGTCCTCTTCATTAACAAGGCCATCTTTATGTGCTAACCAAATACTTTCTTTAATTAACTGATCAACATCGTTAGGGTGTTTCATAATCTTAGGGATAACTGAATAAGATAATTCTAATTGTCTGACTGTTTTTTGCTCTGGAGATAAAGCGATGATGTTCATATTTGGTCTTAAAGAACTAATTTTTCTTACCGTTGACCCACTGACCGTTGGGACAATAATACATTTAGCGTTAAGTTCTTCGGCTGCTTCCACTGCAAATTTAGCAATGGCTTCTACTTTACAGTTTGATTTTAAGTAATTTTTATCCTTTGTGGATATTGTTTTCTCAGCGTTCTCTAAAATGTTACTCATTGTTTCAACTGTTCGGAACGGAAATTTCCCTAATGTTGTTTCTTTTGATAACATTACTGCATCTGCACCATCAAATGCTGCGTTTGCTACGTCTGTAATCTCTGCCCTAGTTGGTCTAGGATTATTTACCATTGATTGTAACATCTCTGTTGCTACTATACATGGAATCTTTGCTTGTAAACATTTTGTAATTATTAATTTTTGAATTATTGGAACTTCGTGGGTTTCAATCTGTACTGCAAGATCTCCTCGTGCTATCATTATTCCATCAGACGCAGCAATAATCTCATCAATATTGTCTATAGCTTTTTTATGTTCAATTTTTGATATAATCTTAATGTCTTTTGCTTTATGCTGCTGTAATATTTCTCTAATTGCAGTTATATCTTCTTTTGATCGGATAAAGGATGCAGCAATAAAATCAAAGTTGTGGGCTATTCCGAAAATAATATCTTTTATGTCCTTTTCAGTTATGGCTGGCAAATCGATATCTCTATTGGGAATATTGACGTTTTTGTTATTGCCTAATTCTCCACCAACCACAATTTGACAAACCACTTCTTTTTGTTGAACCCTTTTAACAATTAACTCTATTCTTCCGTCCTCAATTAATATTAGATCCGCAGGTTTAACAATATCAGTAATTTTTTTAAGATTTAAACTAACAACTTTGGTGTTACCCAAAACTTCTTTGGTGGTGATAATAATCTCTTTTCCTTCTTCAAGATTGATTCTTCCGTTTTTAACCTTTCCAGTTCTTATCTCCGGGCCAGATGTGTCTAAAATTAAAGGTATATCTTTAGATACGTTTCTAATATTCTTTATTTTGATAAGATGTTCTTCATGGTCTGCATGTGAAAAATTGATCCTTGCTAAGTTCATTCCCGATTTTATTAATCTTGTAATTGCTTCTTCAGACATCGTTGCAGGGCCAATTGTACAGATAATTTTTGTTTTCCTCATAACTATATGCTTTATATTCTCTTTTTAAAAGTGTTTTGGTTACCAATCTTATTATAATTTCAAATTTAAAACCAGAATTCTGCAAATTAGTTACTTTAAGTAAATTTAAACACCTCTAAGGTGTTTTATCTTTTTCCTCTTAAAACGGGGAATAGCTTTACTTATAACCCTTATAACTCTTGCCCCCATTCTAAGTTCTCTTCCAACTTTGGCAAATCTTTCTGCTCTAACTGTTACTTTACTTACTTCTAAGGATTCATGAAGGATGGCCTGACCAACCGTAAATTCACTAGAAGCAATAATTTTGAATATTCCCCCTATGAATCTGGAAAACAAGATAAAGGGAAAAACCGCCAAAATGTCTAACCAATAATTCTTGAAGAAAAATTTGATAGTTTTAGCTTTAATTGCTAAAAAAACTAAATCAATTACAAAAATGGTTAAAATAAAATAATCAGCAAGGTGAACTATTAAAGTAATTGTTTCATTTTCAACATGAAAAAATAATTCATAAATTATTACACCCAAAAGTAAAACTAAAGCTAACGGGATAAGTTTACCATTATACTTTTCTACCTTTTCCCAGAATGGATGCATGTTTATAAGTAAAATATTTACGTATTTAAATGTTGTCTAGGGCAGCAAAAACTATAAAAAGAGGTGCCCCTATCTCTCCACATTATGGAAGGTGTTAAAGCTAAGTGTAAGAACTGTGGTAATTCTGTACCGGCGGACCAGTTTAAACTGCATTATAGTCTGAAGATGATGGTTTGTCCTAATTGTTTTAATGGTAAAACTACTCCTTCTACTGTAACTAATAGTCCTAATAAGGTTGCAGGTAAGATTGTTGATGAAAAGAAAGTTGCTAAACCTGCCGGTTGGGATAAAGAAGATGAGTACTTAGATAAGTTTCATCGCAGTAAAGTTAAGGAAGTTCCTCAATTTAGAAAGATTGTTGGCACGGGACAGGTTGAATGTACTTGCCGAAATTGTAAGTATACTTTTAAGTACGATCCTTTCCGTAAAAGACCAAAATCATGTCCTTATTGTAATGAGGAAATTCCTCGATTGAATACTTTTAGTATGTTATAATATGAAAAAAACTTTTTGGATAGATGTTGTTTTTTGGCTACACTTACCTATTGTAATTCTATGGTTTGGGCTTTTTTTAGTACCTACTTCATTATGGCCATTAAGAATCACTTTTCATTTTTGGTACATTGTTAGTATTATGATTATACAATTATTATGGTCATTAACTATCTTCAGAAGATTTGACATCATCTGTCCTTTAACCACATTAATGCAATCTCTACGCGGTCATAAGTTGAATAATGATCAGAATTACGATCACTCTTATATTGCGGAACTGATGCAAAAGCTAAAATTAAAAGTTAAGTATAAGGGCGTTAACATTGTATTATTGATAACTTTAATTTTGATTTTTTTACAATACTTCTTTTTTAATTAGAATTCATCATCACCCGTTTATTATTATCTGTTTATGTATCTATTTAATGTTTCTAAGGTGCTATTGTACGCATCAACAACACCTCGTGGTAACTTTACCGCCCTGATAATATTCAACTGCAAGAATATTAATGTGCTATTGATTAAAGTAACTGCAATTGTAATCGGTGCAAAGATTATTGCTCTACTATGTAATAAATACAAGTAAGAAAACTTCTCTTCCTCTACCTTCAGGAACATTACTACAAACCCTAGTGGGGTAGCTGTGTTAATAATCTGTTTGCTCATCTTAAGATAGCTATAAACTCCTTTCATAAAAGGCATCTTGTCATACTGGTGAACAGTAAATAGTTGTGGGCAATAAATTGTTTTTATTTTCTTGTTATTCTCAATGTAATAGAAGTTCATCTTTGTTTCTAACAAATAACCACTCCTTTGGGGGATATCCATCTTAAGAAAATCTTCTTTCCATAGTGCTCGTTCTCCACCAAAAAATCTCGCACAGTTGGTCCAGCCCCAGATGGCTGTTCTGTCTCCAGCACGATCTAAGATTGTTGAAGCGTATTCTCTTTTTTGCACCGGTTCAATTAATCGATCAATATCATTTTCAGTTAAACCGATTAAATCTGCATCTAACATCACAATTAATTCTTCTCTTGCAGCCTTTACCCCAATCTTAATCGCTCCAGACTTACCTTGGTTTATTTTATTTTGAATCAGTTTAATCATAGGATAATTTTGAGAATACTCTTTTACAATTAAACTGGTATTGTCTTTAGAACAATCATCAATTACAATCACTTCTGCAAACTTTTTGTAATCTTTAACTACATCTAAAACTTTGCGAATGTTTTGGCCTTCGTTATATGCTGGTATAAGACATGAAATACTCATAACTATAATTAATCTCATTTAATTAATAAAACTTACTAGAAAATTAATGGGTTTAGATTGTACTAATCCCCAGATTGTCCCATAATGATTCTTTTCCAATGGAACTCTTATTGCTATGAAAATCTTCTCTAACTAAACCAACATATCTCCCTTTCCGAAATAGTTTTATTTTTGCCATATAACCTTTAGAAAAGGTTATCATCCAAAAGAGTGGCGTTCGCTTCGCTCAACCACTAAGTTAGATAAAACCCTTAACCTCCTTTTTATTTATTGTATCATAAGGTTGGAGTTCATTTAAATACCTTATCCGCATCTGTCCAGTGGGTAGTGGGTGTGGATATGTTGATGGAGATTAATATTGTTTAGTTTCAAGTTTTCGCTATAATGCTTATTATAATTTCTGTATAACTGGCGTTAAACAAATTAAAAGAAAACAATTATTGACTTTGTTTAAAGTGGCTTAAAACACCAGCCGAAAATTTAGGATTTGTTGCTTGAACACATTCATACAAATCTTGTAATAATGATTGACTTCCCATTAAATTTACTCTTTCTTGCATTCCAAGAACAAGTTTAGGAACATCATATGTGGTTTCATCGTGATTGCTCAAGGTTGCAGGTAATTCTGGATGTGTTTGTGCATCTTCATAATAACTAGCAACAAATCCAAAAGCAAATGCTTTTAATAATACGTCTTTTTGGACTTCTAATCTTTCTTGCCACTCTGCTGGAACTAAATTATCTAACATATCCTTTTCTTGCTGTCTGGAATAACAATCTTGTGCTTCATGTTTATTCCTAAACCTTAATCTTACTTGCGGTTCAGAATTTCCGTATTGTCTCTGGATTGCACCTTTTTGAGATTTGGAATCGTCTGATCCAGAAAGGTCAAGATAAGGATAATTCGCAGCAATAAAACTAACTTGTGGTTTTGTAATGTCATTTAAAACACTAAAACCAACATACATGTGAATCTCATGATCTTCTATTAGTGGAAATGGATTTTTATCCTTTTGATGCCATCTTTGTTCATGCCCTCTTAATAAATTGTGTAATGTGTCTTCGTAAGCTAATACTCCCCTATCTACAACTGCTCTAATCATATTTTTAAGAAAAGCATCATATCCTTCGTTGGATTTAGGTCCTGCTAAATCTTTAATTGCTTTTAAGGTGGTTATTTCTCTATTTGGTAAGGTTGTTAAACGTCCTTCTAACTCTGCAGCTTTACCTTCAGCAGTTTGAACAGCTGTTTCCAATCCAGAAATTTTGGTATCTTTTTTTCCAGAAGCAGTTTCTAAAGTAGAATATTTTTCCTGAAGTACAACATACTCAGTAACTGTTGTTGTATGAGTAGTTTGTAATGCAGTTAATTTTCTTTCCAATTCTGTCTTTTCTGCTTCAAGTGCAGCTATTCTTTTTGTACCAAATAAATCTACCATTTTTTATTTAAAGTGTGGAAGATTTATAAATCTTGTGATAATTTAACTTCTTTTGGGTAGTTACATATTTGATCTAAGCTTTTCTTATCAAAAATTCTTCATAAATAAAACTTCAACCTTTTAATCTCTTAAAAGTTTAATAAAAAAAGTAACTGGTTTGTACTCTCCATAATGTCTGTAATAAGTTGGTTTCAGTCTTAATTTTGTAATAATTCTTTTTTTAATTAGATTTAAGTCTTCTTTTTTTGCGATCCAATTACCTTTATTCTTCTCATTAAATCCTTGTAAATCAACAGTTTTGTTAACTTGAAAATTCCTTTTTTTCATCTCTTTTTTTATTAGTTCATGTCTTTTTTTAAGATAATCTAATTTATTTTTAAAAAATCGCATATGTCCTTCACCTAAACAATATTCTTCTGGAATACCATCCACTTCAGGATATCTTTTTATATAAGCAACAAGCATTAAAATCTCATCATATTCGGCAATCAAGTGCTGGTCCGCTAATTTCTTTGGATTAACTAAGTTAACTCTAACCATTTTATAACCAGTCTGTGTTCTCTTTAATCTTTAAAAACTTTAAGATAATTCTGCCAGATCTTCTCAGCAGCTTCTTCAATAGAAATTCCTTTAATTTCAGCTATCACCTTAATAGTTTCGATAACAAAAGCTGGTTCATTAATCTCTCCTTTAACAAAGCTTTGCCAAGGTGCATCCGTCTCTGTAAGAAGTTGTTCAATTGGAACTTTTTTGATTAAGCCATTAAAGTTTCCGGTTCTTGCTGTTGAGGGCGGAACAGAAAAATAATAACCTAACTCTTTTGCTCTAGTGATTAGCGATTTTCTTCCAGAGAAACAATGTAATACTACGGGTATCTGATTCTTATTTTCTTCCTCTATGATATTAAGAGCATCTTCTTCCGCTGCCCACGTATGAAGAACGATTGGTTTTTTTATTTTAATTGCTAATTTAATTACTTTTCTGAAAATCTCCTGTTGTTCTTCATGATGTTTATCATCCCAATGATAATCTAGACCAACTTCGCCAACAGCAATGATTTTATCCTTATTCTCCTCGATAAACTTAAACTCCTTTTCTAAGTCTATCTTTCCTTCTTGTTTTGGTATACCTGTTTCTCCTTCAGATAACCCTAATGCGTCTATCGGATGTAGTCCTAAAGAAGCTTTAATGATTGGATCAATTTTGGTCATCTCTAAAATCTGTTTATTTGCTAGTGGATTAGTACCAGAGATTAAAATTGCTGCCACTCCTGCTTTCTTTGCTCTGACAATAACTTCGTCTATGTTATCTTTAAAACTATCTTGGTTCAAATGGCAATGGACATCAACGAATTTCATTTTACTTTGCAATCCTATCTCTATTTATTATTCTTTCTTTTCTTCTTTGGCTTTAAATAAGAATTCCGGCAAATAATAACGTAAATATTGTTTGTAAAACTCAATAATATTGAAGTTCATAATCACATCCTTAAACTGTTCCCTAATCTCTACAGTTAGGCGGCGAATTTTAACTTTTTCAAATGATTCTATATCTAACTCTAAATCCCAATCTCCAACAGTTTTGTGCATTTGTATAATCTCTTTAGTTTTAAGAAAATATTGTTGCATCTCTTCTTCTCTTTCTGGGGTGAGATTGTGTAATTTTAAAAATAATCTTGATTTATTGATTTTAAGTTCTTCTGTATTAAGATTATACTTGAATCCTCTAACTATTTTTCTTTGTTTTAATTCTTTAAATAGTTTTGATACTGTCCGGATGTTTAGATCAGCAGCTTTAGCTAATGAACTTAATCTTGTCTTAGGGTTTAAACGTAAGTTCTGTAAGAGAATCATCGCTTTTTCGTTAAACTCTTCAATCTCTCTATCTCCTCCGATAACAATTTCTGCAGGAACCTGTGAGATAATCTCTTCTTCTTTAGCTAAATATTTTCTTGGATAGATGTGTGTTACTATGTTTAACAGGATCCGATAATTGCTCAACGAAGGTAAGTTAGTTACAATTTGCTTTAATGTTTTATTGAACCGAGACGGGTTTGGTGCTTCAATCTCTACTACTAAATCAAACTCTCCTTCCAGCTCATAAACTGCTACAACATATCCATTTTCCTTAAGCTCTTTAATGATTTTGTTTTTATCTTTCTCACTTACATATGTCCACTTAAAATAAACTTTAAACAATATTAGCCCAAAGTAAGAATAATCAAAAATAGAATATGGTAAATTGATTAAAGATTTTCTTTCTAGATTTCTCAAATTGTACTTAATTCTTTGAGAACTACTCCTGTTTAAATTAGCGATTTCCTTGATCTTTAATCGACAGTTCTCACTACTTAAAAAAAGGAGGGTGTTATTTTTGGCCATTTTTATGGTTAAAATTTTTACTAATATATAAATATTAGCTAAAAAATACAATAAAGTAAAAAGTATGGTGGGGGTAAATATAAATATACATTTTAGTATACTAGTTGTTATGATTTTCCCTGCTCAATTTCCGATGGAACAAAGTGCTTGCGATTTAGAAAAAAGGCTTAAGCTCTTAGAGAGTAAAACGGAAGAACCAGAACCACGTTCTAAACCATTTGAGCCAATCAAGGAAGACTTATTTGAACTTGCTGTTGTTTATCACATTGCTAACAACCTTGCAGGTGGTCTTAGAACAGAAAGATTTGATAATGGTAAGATGTTGCTAAAGGAAGGCGATGAATACTATCCGGTTGAGGCGGGTGATGAGACTGGCCAAAGATGGTCCAGGCGCTTATTTTTGGTAGCAAACGGATCTGACATCGCTGAGACTTTACAACAACATCAAGTAATCCCTCCTACGGCCAGAGTGACTTACAAAACGATCTCTGGCCCTTCTGATTTTATGCAATACCTAAATGTGGTTACTGCTAAGAAAGATTTAGCTGTAATCTTAGATCGTGATTCACAAAGAGTAACGAGACAACATCTTGATCCCAATGCTCCTTGTTTTGCACAGATATCTACTGAAGATCATTTGCCGTTAGACTTTATTGCAGATCAAGGTGCAGTTAGTTTATATGATGAAGACGGGTGTACTAATGTTGGTAGTAGAACTAATGCTGCGTATAAAGTAAGCCGTGGAATAGAGAAGGATGGCGAGATCCATCCTATTGAAGTTGTTTTAATAAAAGCTACAGCTTACAATAGTTTAGGGTTTGGTCTAGCTGTAAGGATGACTGCAGACCAAATTGAAACATTCCATTTTAATTATGATCCCAATGCTCAAGGTCAGTTCTTAGATGAAAAGCAAAAAATAGTTGGGATTTTAAGGACATATCAACCAGATAATCGCTTTAGATTCACATTAGCTAGCGAGGACCAAGTTCATCTTAACTCTGAGGCAAGATTATGCTATAGTCAAGGTGATAAAGCAGGACAGGTGGTCTATAACCAGGATTTAATTGCTAGGTGGGATGCAGCTTAATTAAGAAGGCTTATCTAGGATTATTTTTAGCATTTTTAGCTATATTTATTTACTTTTTCTGTAAAAACTAAACACATTTCTTTTCTGAACTGGATTAGCTCCATCATCTAAAGCGTACTTAACATCTTCAATTGTGTAAAAGGCCTTAGGATGAAATTGATTAACAATTGCAACGGCATCTTTAACTTCGCTTCGTTTCATAACCATAAAAATAATCTTTGCTTTTGTACCACCGGTTGGACTTTGTCCATCAATAATAGTTAGGCGGTATTTTTTCTTTAATTCTTCAATCATCTCGCAATCGTCTTTTTTACTTATAACCCTTAGAATTACTTTACCAATAGAAATCTTCTCTTCTAATAACATTCCTACATAGGTTCCGGTAGCGAAACCAGCTCCATAAGCAATGTAAGAAACCCAATTTTCTAGATTTTTCATGATTTGACTGATAGCCAGCAGCCAAATAATTACCTCAAAGAAACCTAAAACTGGTGCAATTGACTTAAACCCTTTAGAGATAAAAATCACTCTTATTGTACCAATACTAACATCAACAATTCTAGCTAAAAAGATTAATATTGGAATAATCACCCATGTCCAAAGATCAAAGTTATTAACTATAAAATCCATCTCTTCAACAGTAAGGAAGTGATTTATATAGTTTGCCTTTGTTTTCTTTGTAGAAATCTACTTTTAATCCGCTAAATCTTTCATCACTACTCTTTTCTGCTCTTTTTTTTCGTTATAAGAATAAGGAACATTGATCTTAGCCATATCCTTGTCTAAGGCTGTGTAATACATGCAGGTTGCTAAACTCATCGGAGTTGGTGTAAAAATTTGTAGACTAACATTTTTCCAGCCTTTGATAAATTGAGCTAATTCTTCCGCTTCTTTCATCGAAGAACCAGGATAAGCAGTTATGAAATAATATGACAATCTTTTCCCACTTTTTAGAGAATCAAAGAATTGTAAGAACTCTTTTAGATTTCCATAATCTTTGTTC
>Ga0210006_1003248_pt1 | contig 10211 bp, 8 predicted proteins | sample CryGey02umfilter_2_FD_185452 | JGI IMG/M metagenome (GOLD analysis project Ga0210006, IMG submission 185452) | Groundwater microbial communities from aquifer in Utah, USA - Crystal Geyser 4/10/14 0.2 um filter (SPAdes) (version 3) | ecosystem: Environmental > Aquatic > Deep subsurface >... | reverse complement strand
GCGATTTATGACATCCCCAAAAATCACATCGATCGCAATGACCCGACACCGATGGCCATTGGAGCAGGCAGTTTAGCGTCAAAACAAACCATCGGGTTCACACCCGCTTTTCTGTTTACCCCTCCTAATTTTAATAGTGATTCTCTAAATCTGAACATTCATCAGATCATCACTTATCGTTTTCCGGACCAACCTCAGTTCACGATTTATAAACCGACAGCCAATTTGGTTTCCGGTACAAAAGTAAAAATGACCGGAGTGAACTTCACGGGGATAGGCTCGGGAGAAACCATTTATGACGATGGAAAAAACCTGGATGTGGTCAATGTCACAGGCCTGCAGAAGCTGAGTGAACAAATGCGCCGAAATGTTTCTCAAATAACCCTGAATCTCCCCTCTTGTACAGCCGGCATGTCCCCTTTGCGCGCCAAAGGAAATCACTGGACGTTCAAAACATCCGGATCGTGTGTCAAAACCGATGAAAATGAAAAAACGGTTGTTCTTTTTTACGAAGGTGATTCCACGCAATCTCTCATTTTGGGAGACGGGTCGGACAAAACAATTCAGATCCCGGATGGCTATCGCCTGACACTCATCCTAAAAGGAGGATTGAATTTAGTCATCAAAAACAACATTGCTTACGAAAGTGAAGGCCACAGCTTCGGCATTATTCTGCTCAAAGACCGGGGAGAAGGAGCCAATATTTTTATTGATTCCAATCCAACAAATCTGGCGGGCATGGTGTTTGCCGAAGGAAGTTTAATGAGCTCTCCTAACGGCACCGATTATTATTATGGAGAAAACAATCTGAACTCCCAGGAACTTAAAAACCAACTGTACTGGCAAGGCAATATAGCTTCTCGCAATACGATTGGGGGAACCAAAAATAAAATCATCCCCGAAGGCGTGTCGTGCGGGAAGGCGACTCAATACGAATGTGCTCAGCGCTATGACATGGATTTCATCAGGCGATTCAATGTGTCGGGTGATCTTGCCGAAAGCGGCAGCCGGTTCAGCGGAGGAGGAATTTGCGAAAGCGATATCTGTTCTGTTGGCCCTCTCCAAACAACAGTCACCCTCACTCCGGAAGGGAAAATAGATAAAATACAATCCAAATCGTTAGATGCCTTCTTCATTGAACCCGACCATCGCACGCCTCCACCGGGATTCAGTGTGAACAGCGAACAAAAATCCACTGAAGTGATACGATAATACATGAATAAGGTTGCCCATTTTTTATAAATCCCCTAAAATAATGCCCGAAAGTTTCCAAAAAATAATATCAACACTATAAGTTGCCAAAAAAATGTATGAAGTCCTCTTTCAATATGGGCCAATAACCATTCACACATTCAATCTTTTTTTGGCATTGGCTTTTTTGCTGGGCATGCTTTTTTTATTGCGCTACATCAGCCGCAACAAAATGAATGTTTCGTTTCTGGCAAACAATTTCATTTTCATGATCCTGGCAAGCGCCCTGGGAGGTAGGGTGTTTTATGTCATTGAAAATAATAGCCACTACATAAAAAACATACTGCAGGCATTTTATATTTGGGATCTAAAACTCAGTGCTTTCGGGGCATTTTACGGCTTGATCATCGTCCTTTATTTACTGAGCCGAAAATCCGAAGAAGATTTTTACTTATGGCTCGATGCCATCAGTCTTTCCGGGCTCGTGGGGCTCATCTTAATTCACGTGGGTCATTTTTTTAACGGAAGTTATTACGGAACCCCCACAACAATGCCCTGGGGAATCTCTTTCGACGCAATGAATATTCCTTTGGTAAATACCCCCCTCCATCCCGCACAACTGTATTCGGCACTGGCAACATTCCTCATTTTAAGTTACGTGATGAAATACAACCGAAAAACACATTTATCCGGAATGGCCGGAAGTCTGGCGATTATGCTATACTCTGTGAGTGCGTTCGGCATTGATTTTCTTCACGGTGTCCCTTCGAGTTGTCACAAGGTCAATTTTCTGATTTTTACCGCAGTGGCTTTTGTTCTTTTCATCCACTGTTCACACAAAAAACACCTCATAAAAGAGTAATCTAAAAAATATTAAACTCTAACTCATCTTCAAAAATGCCTTATCTGAATAAAATAATCGAATTCGCGCAATCCTCCTCTTTTCAGATGTTTCAAATGGCGGGAATCGTCTATGTGGGCCTGCTTTGGCTTTCGATCATCATCTGGGTCACGCGGGATTCCATCAGTCGTAGCAACAGCTTGTTTTTCCAAACTTTCGCGATCCTGCTCAACATTGCCATTCCCATTTTGGGCATTTTGCTTTACTTAATCATTCGTCCGGGGCAAACATTATTGGAGCGGTATTATCAGGAAATGGAACGACGATTGCTCAAGGAGGCCATTGAAGAGGAAGAAGGGGTAAAAATCGGAAAAAGCAAGAAAAAACCCGTAAAGAGCACTAAAAAATAATTTATTTAATTTTAAAACTATCTTTTTAACACCATGAATCGAATTCTCACCTTACAATATTATTTCACCCCTCGTCCCGATCCCAATTTTCAATACACAAAATTCACACTGGCGATCGTGATCCTCTTTATTTTAGGAGGATTAGCCATAACCATTTATAGAAAAAAATACCTAAAGAACCCCATTGCCAAAAAAATCATACGCAGTGCTCCAAAACTCCTTCAACGATATGGAACCATCCTATTGGTACTTCTATTGTTCCGAGAGGCGGGAATCCCCTATTTTTCAATGAGGATCTGGTGGTTTTTATTCATGTTCGCATTATTGATTTCCATTATTCGCTTTTCACTCAACGCAAAAAAAGAATATGCAAAACGTCTCCATACCGTTAAAAAAGTGGATATTAAAGTTAAATATCTTCCAAAAAAGAAGAAAAAAAACTAATTTAAAACCCTATGGAAGAAATCAAATTCAAAAAAAGACGATGGATCAACATCACCAACCCAAAAGAAAGTGAAATTCTTGACCTCAAAAAACGATTTCGATTTCATGAGCTCGACCTGGAAGACTGTCTTTCGGGCAGTCAAAGGCCAAAAATTGATGAATACGGCAAGTACCTATTCATCATTTTGCATTTTCCTAAATACAACAAGCAATTCCATCGTATCGATACCGAACAAGTCAACTTCTTTCTGGGGGAAAATTACTTGATCACCATTCACAACAGTGCGTCGTCTCCCCTGAACGATATTTTTGGAAAATGCCAACAGTCTTTAAAAATAAAACGTGAACTTTTTGGAGAAAGTGTTGGATTTCTGTTGTATAAAATTCTTCACGCACTTTTTTACAACATGTTTCCGATTGTTGACAAGACACAGCTATCCCTTAAAAAAGTGGAGGAAGAAATTTTCGATTCAAGCCACCCACGCGATCAGCTACTGGATATCATGACACTCAAAAAAAATATCATCACTCTCCGAAAAATAATACTGCCTCAACGTTCCGTTATTGCCGCCCTGGAACACAAGCAGAGACGATTCTTGAGCGACGATTTGGCTGTCTATTTCGATGACATCGTCGATCAGATTGAAAAAGTTTGGAATATTATGGAAACCCAAAAAGAAGTGATTGAATCTCTGGAAGATACCAACGAATCGCTTCTGTCCCACAACATCAACCTGACAATGCGCACACTCACGGTATTTTCGGCCATCATGCTACCGCTGACCTTCATTACAGGACTTTTTGGAATGAACGTCAAATTCCCTTTCCAGGACGCACCGGAAAACATCGAGCACTTCTGGAGAATCATTATAGGAATGATCATTTTAGCGATAAGTCTGTTCGGTGTATTCAAACTAAAAAAGTGGCTCTAAAACCGCAAAACGAAGAATACCCTTGTGCAACCTAAAATTTTTTGTTAAAATCATCTTGTTGTAAATCTAATTCCTAATTTTTAACTCAAACTATGCCTACCACGAAAAAGAAAGTCACAGTGACTAAAAGGGAAAAGAAAAAAAGCGTTATTACCAGCTTTGCCTCTCACCCAAAAGACACAGGTTCGACTCATGTACAAATCGCAATCCTTACACAAAAGATCAATGAGCTCACCGAACACCTAAAAGAACATAAAAAAGACAATCACAGCCGCCGCGGATTACTTTTGATGGTTGGAAAACGACGCAAGCTTTTAAATTACCTAAAAAACAGCAAACCTCAAGATTACGAAGAAGTCATTAAGTCGCTTGAACTGCGAAAATAAGTAATGAAATATACAATCTCTCCTAGAGCCAAAAAAGTTTCAGGTTAAAACTCACCGCCAAATGAGCTTCAACTTGGGACTTTTGGTTCTGGAGAAAAAATTTTTATCCTTTAATCTTTTTTCTTTATGGAATCAAAGATATTTAAATTACCGATAGGCAATGGTGAATTCATTGTTGAAACCGGTAAACTGGCTCAGCAATGTAACGGAAGCTGTACGGTTCGTTATGGTGACACCGTTATTTTAGCAACGGCCGCTCTGGCAAAAGAAGCTCGTGCCGGTGTGGATTTTTTACCACTCAGTGTCAATTATCAGGAAAAAATGTATGCCAGTGGCATGATCAAGGGCAGTCGCTTCATCAAACGTGAAACACGCCCCAGCGACGACAAGGTTTTGATGGCTCGCGTGATCGATCGTACACTAAGACCGCTTTTTCCGAAAGAATTCTATCGTGATATTCAAGTGATGCTCACTACCCTTTCCTATGATCAGGAAAATGAACACGACATGATCGCGGCCATTGCCGCTTCTGTTGCTCTCAGCATTTCCGATATCCCTTTTGAGGGGCCAACAGCCACCGTTCGCGTGGGGCTCATCAATAACGAATTTGTGCTCAACCCTACCAAAGAGGCGCGCACACGTTCCGACCTGGATTTAATCGTTTCAAGCGATCTTTCTAACGTCATCATGATCGAAGCTGGCGCTAACGAAGTTCCGGAAACCAAAATGTTGGAAGCCATCGCCTTCGGTAAAAAATGGGGACAAAAAATCGCTCAATTCATCAAAGAAATAAAAGATGAAATTGGAAGCGCAAAAATCGAATTCACTCCTCCGGAAAAAAATCAGGAAATCGTCGATTACGTAAAAGCAAACTATCCGGCCAAAGCGGAAGAAGCGCTATATAGCGACATGAACAAAGGGGAACGTTTTGAATTCATCCGTCAGCTCACCAAAGAAGCCGAAAAACACTTTGAAGACAAGGTGGAAGAAGACGAGCTAAAACAGGTTGGCAAAGCCATCGACAAATTGATCAAAGAAACCGTCCGAAAGAACATCCTCGAAAAAGAACGCCGCATCAAAGACCGTAAAATCGATACCATTCGCCCGCTTTATGTGGAAGTCGGACTCTTGCCACGCACTCACGGCTCCGGGCTCTTTCAGCGCGGTGAAACTCAGGGGCTTAGCACGTGTACACTCGGCTCACCCGGGGACGCGCAGATCATAGATGGAATCGAAGGTGAAAGCAAAAAACACTATTTCCATCATTACAATTTCCCCCCTTTCTCAGTAGGTGAAGTGAGTAACCGTTTATTCACCGGTAATCGGGAAATAGGACACGGAGCCTTGGCAGAACGTGCCATCATGCCGGTTCTTCCCAACAAAGAAGACTTCCCTTACACCATCCGTACGGTAACCGAAATCCTCGGTTCCAACGGAAGCAGTTCCATGGCCGCCACTTGTGGATGCAGTTTGGCACTCATGGATGCCGGTGTTCCCATTAAAAAAGCGGTCGGAGGTATCGCAATGGGATTGATGACCAATCACGATGACCCTAGCCAGTATAAAATCCTGACTGATTTACAAGACGAAGAGGATTTCGGAGGCGATATGGATTTTAAAGTCACTGGAACCCGTGACGGGATCACCGCCATTCAAATGGACATTAAAATCAAGGGATTGCCTGACAATATTTTTGTAGAAGCCTTGGATCGCGCCCATAAAGGCCGCATGGAAATTCTGGACGCGATGGACAAAGTGATCAGCGCGCCACGCACCGAAATGTCACCGTATGCCCCTCGACTCATCACCATACACGTCAGTCCCGAAAAAATCCGTTTCATCATCGGACCGGGAGGTGAAGTGATCAATAAGATCATTGATGAATGTGGTGTTCAAATCGATATCGATGATGACGGAACCGTGGTGATCACGACTAAAAGCGAGGAAGGCGGTGCCAAAGCCAAAGCCTGGGTAGAAGCGATTGTAGCCGATCCCGAAGCCGGAAAAACCTACATGAACTGCAAAATCACCCGCCTACTCGAATTCGGCGCTCTTGTGGAATTCATGCCGGGCAAAGAAGGCATGGTGCATGTATCGGAAATCACCGATGGCTTTGTGAAAGACGTGAAAGATCACCTTAAAGAAGGTCAGATCGTAAACGTACTCCTCAAAGAAATCGACACACAAAACAACCGCTTCCGTTTGACCATGAAAGGTGTTCCTCAACCGGGAGGCACTCCAGCTGCGCCTACCGCACCAGCAAAATAATACGTCGGACATGCAATAAACTATAAAAACCCTCAACGAAATGTTGAGGGTTTTTAAAAATGAATTAAAAAATATCCATTGAACCATCCATGCATTTGGTTATAAACTAAAACCATGAAAACGTGTAAACAATGCCATATCGACTTTGAAGTTGCCCATGATGACCGCGCATTTTACGCACGCATGAAAGTTCCCGAACCAACACTATGCCCAATATGCCGCGATCAAAGACGGCTGGTCTGGCGCAATGAACGAAGTTTATATAAGCGAAAATGCAATCTGTGCAAAAAGGATCATGTTTCTATCTATTCCTCCGAAAAAGAGCTGAACGTACTGTGTCAGGAATGCTGGTGGTCGGATAAATGGAATGGAATGGATTATGGTCGTGAGTTTGACTTCACCAGGCCTTTTTTTGAACAATTCGGAGAATTACTAAAAGTAGGTGGACTGGTTTCGCTTTTCGGAAAAAACAACCAAAACAGTGAATTTGTACAACACGAAACGGATGATAAAAATTGCTACCTCAATGCAGGAGGACATTACAATGAAGATTGTTATTTCTGCACCTACTCCCTTTATGGGAAAAACAATGTGGATTGTTACTGGATCCCCTACTCCGAATTATGTTACGAATGTATCCATTGTGATCACTGCTACCAATCGATAAAACTGAGGGATTGTGTGGATTGTGCCAATTGTATGTTTTGCGAAGAATGTACGGGATGTGAGTATTGCTTTGGTTGTTTTGGACTCAAACATAAAAAATATTATTTTTTCAATGAGCCTCTGGAAAAAAAGGAATATGAAAAACGAACAGCACAAATTTCTGGAAGTTTTGAAAACATGAAACGAGTTGAAGCAAAAGCAAGACAACACTTTTTAAAATACCCACACAAAGCGGTTCAGGTGATCAATTGTCAAAATAGCACCGGTGACTACTTAAGAAATTGTAAAAATGTGCAGGAAGGCTACTTATTCGAAACAGCGGAAGAAATAAAATACGGATACATTGGATTTAAAATAAAAAATGGTATGGACATGAGTTCATTCGGATGGGGAGAAGTGATTTACGAAGTCGCCAGTTCAATGGAGCTTTACAACACCGCCTTCTGCACCATGATGATCAATTGTCACGACAGTTTTTACAACTTCCTTTGTAGCAATTCAAATCACATGTTCGGTTGTGTGGGGTTGAACCGAAAATCATACTGTATTTTAAACAAACAATATTCCAAAGAGGAATATGAACGGATGGCAGAACGGATGGTGCAACATATGAAAAGTACGGGGGAATGGGGTGAATTTTTTCCGCAAACCCTATCCCCTTTTGCATACAACGAAACCGTAGCCAACAATTATTACCCGCTCTCGCGAGAAGAAGTACAAAAGAAAGGCTGGAATTGGAAGGAAGAAGATCCGAAAGAGTTCCAGAATCAAACCTATACGATCCCCGATAACATCCATGACGTAAAAGAAGCTATCACAGAGGCCATCTTAAGTTGTGAAGTCATCGGAAAAAATTACCGGATCATTCCGCAAGAACTGGCATTTTACAAAAAAATGAATCTCCCCATCCCACACCGCCATTTTGAGACCCGTCACATGGATCGCCTTAAGGTACAAAATCCCCATATGCTTTATGCGCGAAAATGCGCCAAATGCCAGTCGGAAATTCAAACCACTTATTCTCCAGATCGTCCCGAAATAATTTATTGTGAATCGTGTTATTTGAACGAAGTTTACTAAACTAATTCAGTGCGACAGTGCACAGTGCTAGAGACGCGCCATGGCGCGTCTGTAACATTATGTAAGTAGCGCACTGTGCACTGTCGCACTATGAAACAATGTATTCAATGCAAATCATCGTTCGAAATAACCGATGAAGATCGGGATTTTTACCAAAAAATAAAAATGCCCGCACCAAAATTGTGCCCAAATTGCCGACAACAGGAACGACTGGCATGGAGGAACGAACGACAACTCTATCATCAAACGTGTGACCTTTGCAAAAAAAATACAATTTCCGTCTATCACAAAGAGTCCCCTTTTATCGTTTATTGTCAGGAATGCTGGTGGAGCGACCACTGGAATCCCATTGAATACGAAAGGGAGTTTGATTTCGAGCGTTCATTTTTTGAGCAATTTTGCGAGCTTATGATAAAAGTGCCACGCCCTGCAATTTTAAATCGCAATAGCGAAAACTCCGAATACACTCATATTTGTGAAAACAATCGAAACTGCTACTTGTTAGTCGAAAGCAGCACGAACGAAAATTGTTTGTATGGGTATTGGATTCAGAAATCCAAACATTGTGTGGATTGTTCACATTGTAATGAGTGTGAATGGTGTTATGAATGCGAAAATTGCAAACAAGGGTACAATCTATTTTTTTCACAAAATTGCCAAACCTGTTCGGACTCATGGTTCCTAAAAAATTGCATCGGGTGTAAGAATTGTTTTGGTTGCGCGAATTTGCATCACAAAGAATTTTATATTTTCAATGAACCTCACTCCAAAGAAGAGTATGGAAAAAAGATCATCACTCTCAAACCTCACACCTATCCGGAAGTCATAAAAACAAAACAGACATTTGAGAAATGGAGACAGGAGCAATTTTACAAATACGCGGAGATCACTTCATCCGAAAACTGCACAGGCGATTACATTTCCGAGTCCAAAGACTGTTATGAGTGCTACAACGCTTCACAGGCACGCGATTGTCGTTATTCCCATCATGTATGGCGAGATACAAAAGACAATATGGATGTGGATACTGTAGGGATGAATAGCGACTTGAATTATCAGTGCATCAATACAGCGATCAACTCCCATCATAACCTTGGATGCGCGCGTTGCTGGGGGGTAAGCGATTCCTATTATTCCAACGAATGCGATTACAGCCAAAATCTATTCGGGTGCATCGGATTACGCCATAAAAAGTACTGTATTTTTAATAAACAATATTCAAAAAAGGAATATCATCGGATGGTGGAGCGGATCGTGAAACATATGGTGAAAACGGGAGAATGGGGTCTGTTTTTTCCGCGTAACCTCTCTCCTTTTGGGTACAACGAAACCGTAGCACAAGAGCGTTTTCCATTACAAAAAGAAAATGCTGAAAGACTGGGATTTAAATGGAGTGATGTAAAAACCGAACCTCCGGAAGCGAAAAAGAAAATACAAAGCAGTAAGCTCCCGGATAGCATTGAGCTAATCCCGGACGATATTTTGAATTGGGCTATTGAATGCGAAGACAGCAAAACACCATTCAAAATCACCGCGCAAGAACTTCTTTTTTACCGAAAAAAAGGGTTACCAATCCCCCATCTTCATCCCGACATTCGTCACAAGAAAAGAATGAAACTAAGAAACCCGCAAAAACTTCACCATCGAAAATGCGCCAAATGCCAATCCGAAATTCAAACGACATACTCACCCGATCGGTCTGAGATAGTATATTGCGAGCACTGTTATTTAAAAAATATATATTAAGCAAAGTCCGCCTCTGGAGGGCGAACAATGTTATTTATCTGAAGTTTATTAGCTGCTAACTATAAGCGGCTATCTGTTAGCCGTAACTTGTTAACCGGCTAATAGCTAAAAGCTAAATGCTAATAGCTATAGCTAAATCAAAATAAAATGACATAATGAGCTCGGGGAGAGCGGTCTAGGTGAGCCCCAAGCATGATGAAAGGTGTAATTATTCTCTCGTCATTCCGTGGTAAATCCGCCATAGGCG
>Ga0210006_1003246_pt1 | contig 10222 bp, 11 predicted proteins | sample CryGey02umfilter_2_FD_185452 | JGI IMG/M metagenome (GOLD analysis project Ga0210006, IMG submission 185452) | Groundwater microbial communities from aquifer in Utah, USA - Crystal Geyser 4/10/14 0.2 um filter (SPAdes) (version 3) | ecosystem: Environmental > Aquatic > Deep subsurface >... | reverse complement strand
TTCCTGGTAATTTTTAACTCGCCTCGGGCGAGTATGGGAGAAATCTGTCCATTTTTGTCAAAAAACTAATTTTGAGCTTGACTTATTATAGGAAATCTCCATCGTTTTTTTAACTCCTGCTACAATCGCCAGCCCTTTCAATGTCAGGTCCTGGTCAATAGTATCAAATATCTTTGTCCTATTTGCAATAAGTGAAATAAATCCGCCGGTCCCGATGATAATTGGCTTGAATTTCAATTCCCGTTTAAGTTTTCCAATCATTCCCTCAATCATTGCTATATGTCCTAATATAATACCTGAAAGCATTGCCTCTTTTGTATCCCTGCCAACAGCAAACCGTGGAAAAGTCAGAGGGACTTGAAATAATTTTGCACACCTCTGTGCAAGTGCCTCTGCACCAATTCTTAGACCTGGCGCTATTGCTCCGCCCAGGTATTCTCCTTTTGGCGATACCACATCAAAAGTTGTAGCTGTCCCGCAATCCACGACAATTGCAGCTTTTTTGTAAAATTTATGCTCAGCAACTGCGTTCAACAGCCTGTCCACTCCGACCTTTTCCGTCTCTCTGCACCTGATGGAAATACCTATATCTAACCGTTTGACAAATCGGCACCTTATTCTGGCTTTTTGCAGACCATTTTTTATAACCTTATCAACTCCTGGAACAACAGAACCAACAATAGCGGATAAATTAACGAGATTACCACCCCATTCAGACTCGCAATGACGGTCATTGCGAACGAAGTGAAGCAATCTCACTATCCTTTTTCCAATCTTCTTTTTGCATTCTTTTGTCGGAACAGATGTCCTAAAAACAAGACGACTATCACAAAATACACCAAGTAAAATTGCAGTATTTCCCACATCTATCGCCAATAGTATTTTATTTTTTTTCATTTTGGTTCTTCCCCATCATTTATAAATTCTGTATGTGTCACCGAATTACTTCCACTCGTCCGGATAATATCCTGGTGACAACCCCGGAATCCAGGCGTACAAGGAGAGCGCCGCTCTCATCTATATCCAAAGATTGTCCTTCAATTGGCCAACCTGCAATTCCCTCAGAATTGCCGAAAGTAGGCTCTCTGGAAGAGCGGTTCGACCTTTCCTCCCCGTCACTAATGCTTACTCTCCTGCCAAGAAGAGAACAGTTTTCTTTTATATCTTTTAAAATTGGCTTAAACCCATCTCTCTTGAAAACTGCGTATATCCTCTCAAACTCGTTCAATATCTCTTCAAGCAGGCTGAAATTGTCTATGGGGTGCCCGATTTCATTTTTTACAGATGCTGTCCTTTCCCTGATTACAGAAGGAAAATCGTCCAGATTTATATTGGTATTCAAACCCACACCTATGGCTACAAATTCAAGGAAGTCTCCTTTTGCTTCCATCTCCACGAGGATTCCGCCCAATTTCTTTTCACTATCGTCAAGACCTACTCGGCAATATATATCATTTGGCCAGTGCAAAGATGCAGGGATTCCTGTGATTTTTTTAACCCCTCTGACCACTGCCAGACCCATCCCCAAATTTAATGTGGGAATATAAAGAGGGACCATCCCTGGCCTGAGTATTAGTGAAAACCATAGTCCACCTGCTGGAGAAAACCAGGAATTCATCTTCCTTCCACGTCCTTTGGTCTGCCTCTGTGCAAGCACAAGTGTTCCCCCCTGCGCGCCCTGCCTTGCTAAATCCAGAGCGTAATCCTGTGTGGAGGGCAATTCTTCAAAATATTGAATATCCTTAATCCACTTCGCTTTCATACTGTCTTCTTTTTTCGGAAAATATTAAACATTTTCATCCAGATAAGAAAAAGGAAAGATTCTATCATAAAACTTCCGACGCGGCGGGAATATGGCGCAACGACAATTTTGCCACGCCTCAAATTTGAAAGAAATTCCTCCCTCGTGCCGAAATCATCCATCTCCACAAATACATTGCCAATTTCCCCCTGATGATGAGCATCACTTCCACCGCCCATAACTATTCCCTTCTCGCGAGCAAAATTGATTGCACGCTTATTTTCAAAAAATAGAAAATTCCTGCCGTTGTAGCATTCAATAATGTCTGCATTTGAGTATAACTCATGCAGTTTATCAATGGACATTGCCTCACGGCGAAAGAAACTGAAAGGATGGGGGACGTAGACAAGCCCCCCCTGTGCTTTAATCTTTACAATAGTCTCCTCAGCAGATAGCCCTGGCGGAATTTCTTTACTCAGAAACAGGCCGCTTATCTCCCCATCCAGAGTTCTTATCTCCTCTCCAATAATTACTTTGAAAGGAGCAATCTCCTTTAACTTGAGTGCACCTTCAATGGTGTCATGGTCAGTAATTGCTATACAACTGATGCCCATCTTTTTGCAGGCATTAATGAGATTTTCAAACGAAAGCATGCAATCACCTGAATATTTAGTGTGCACATGCAAATCAACCTTTATCATTGTAGTGGTCGAGTTTACTCGACTTTATCCTTTCAATGTAGTGGTCGAGTTTACTCGACTTTATCCTTTCAATGTAGTGGTCGAGTTTACTCGACTTTATCCTTTCAACATGTTTATCCTGATTTTTGCCTCCCTTGCCCATGGACTCTGAGGAGAAAAATCCAGGATTTTCTGATAGGTATTAACCGCCTCATTTACTTTACCCAACTTTTCATAGCACCTTCCAATATCAATCTCTATATTTGCTTTGAGAAAATGGTTGGGATACTTATCCAACACTTTCTGGTAGACCTGTAATGATTCTGAATAATTTCCTTTTCCCTCATTTGACTTACCAATTCCCTGCAAAGCATAGATTCCAAGCGAACCTTTTTTCATTTTTGCAGCACATTTTGTAAATGCCTCTATCGCCTCATCATATTCGCCAAGAAAATAGTGACAGTTACCAAGATAAAATAATGCTTCATACTTGATATTACTGCGGGGATACCTGTCCAATAATGATTTGAACGCATCTCTTGCTTTTGTATATCTTTCCTGGGCGGGCACCTGCTGATTTTGACAAATGGCTAAAGCGGAGTTGAATTCTCCAATTGCTGACGCGTTAGTCCTGACATTTCCAAGTATAAGAAGCGTTATAAAAAGGGCGGCTACACCGCCTATCAGCAAACCTATCTTCATCTTCTCCCAGTATTTCTTAAAGAATCCTACAATCCCCTGAATATAAACAATCAATTCATTTCCTTTCAAGATTTCCTTAGTTACTCTCGGCATTTCTTCCTCCTCGAGGGACTATCCCTATTTTCATACTTTTTTATTTTCTGGTGCGCCTGGGGGGACTCGAACTCCCGACAAACGGTTTAGGAAACCGTTGCTCTATCCTCCTGAGCTACAGGCGCACATATTGGGACTGTCGAAAAATTGGGACTGACTCCGTATATACCCACAAGTCCACTACAAGGTGTCTGTCCCTTATTTTTCTGGTAGAATGTGCCTGTCCCTTTTTTATTTATGGCTACCATTCAAAACTCGTTCAGCAGATACTCGAATGACTTTTCCGTTCCGCCAAACGGCAAGTGGGCGTCCAGTTTCTTGATGATGCTTAACAACTTCCCTCACCGCTTCTTTAAGTGCAAGGAATGCTTTCTGTTGAAGCGTGCGTCTTTTTTTCATAACCTAACTCCCTATTTTCAAAATTATATTAAATAAATTTTTATCAATGACATTGAGTTTTTTGTCTTTTTCTTCCGCAATCAACTTAGGTTTGGATTCAGAATTATCAAACAACATCCATAAGTGTAATAATGGTCTGTAGAATTTAAAGAAATTATAAATGCTCCGACCAAAACGGCGACGCACATCCTGCTGTGGGACATTATGCCCGCCTTCAGCCACTCTGTCTTTAATGCGTGACAGGGCTAGTTCTGGAGATGGAATCCATAAAAAGAAAAGGTGTAAATTATATCCTTTCTTCTTTAACTCCTTAAAGAAATTGATGTATGTCTTGCCGGACAGCGTTGATTCAAAAGCAAAATCCATATTCTTATTCGCATAATAATGAAGCTGCTCAAGGACAACTCTGCCAGCCCTTATGGCTGAAATTTGCGTAGAAAACGGTGAAAGTCCCCGAGCGATAAGGTCGGCATTTACGAAATTTTGACACTTGGCGTAATCCGGCAAAAACTTCTTCGCAAATGTAGTTTTACCCGACCCATTTGCTCCCGCTATAATATAAACATTTTTATTTTTCATAATTTCTTATGTGTCATTTTATAACACTATATGTTATTTTTTGACATTTATCAAGAAATTTCACTTTTTTACAGGAAGTCCGTCCTCTAAGCATTAATGTAAATTTTAAAACTTGACATAGTGTCCTGGTACTTTTCAATTCAGGACTTTCTGGCGTTTGAAAAAAATAGACAACTAAAACTCAAAATTTTACAGTGCAACTTATTTTATCGAGAAGGATTCCCCTAAACAACTTTTGTGGTAATACTACTTTACTACCCTTAGCAATCTACTGGCTGGAGATAAGATTACAATGTAGATTTCCGAAAAAGACTAATGTCAACTTTTAGAGTTTGCATTTTTTAGTAAAATTTTTCTCCTCGGGACAGCGAGAATAAGGTGGACGGACTTCCTGTTTTTAACGATTGCCATCCCTTCTCCTGCTCGCGTGCCTGCCCGCCGAAGCTTTAGCGTAGGTGACCTGACCCCATTTGTTGTACCACTTTTTAAGTGGATGTCAGACTTTCAAGATTGGGTTAGTTTTGGAGGTTAAGTAAATTGTCGTATCTCATCTATTGCTGCTCAGACAAATCTTCTATCGCTTGCTGAAGTTCTTCTTTTACTTCTTCGTCTTTCTCTTTTGTTAATAAATTTTTAAGATACGGCAACACCTTGGGATCTCCAATATATTTTAGAGCAATTACCGAAGTCCAACGTACAAATTGATCTTCGTCTTCAGAAGCAAGTTTTAATAATGAATTAATGGCTCCCTTATATTTTAAATCTCCCAGAATAGATGCTGCCTGCCATCTAACCTCAGAGCTTTTATCGTTCAAAACTTTAGTTAATGGTTCAGATGCTCTTATATCATGCATGTTATCAAGAGCTCTTACTGCGTTGATTCTAACTCTTTCATCTTTATCTTTTAATGCTTCAATAAGCGAATCTATAAATTGAGTATCACCTATTTCTCCAAAAGCGTAAACAGCTCCAGCTCTTATTAATGGGTTTGTATCATGAAGACAGGAAACAAGCGGTTTGATAGCTTCTTTACCTATTTCTGCTAATGCCTCTGAAGCCATCATACCAACAGTTTTGCCTTCTTCATGCTCAAACACTGTATTATCTTTTAAAAGAGCGATCAAGGATTTTATCGCTTTTGTTTCTTTCATTCTGCCAAGAGTATATCCCGCACCAGCCCTAATAGCAGGATTTCTATCTTTCAAAGTAGCGATAAGGTATTTTGTAATTTCATTACCTCCTATTTCACCTAAACCGCTAATCACGAATCTTTTTATTTCGGAATCTAATTTCTTGTCCTCCAGTAAAGCAATCAGGGGTTTAACTGCCAATTTTCCCATTTTAGTTAAACCTTGTACGGCTGAATATTGAACATTCCAATCTTTGTCTTTTGAAGCCTCAATCAGATATTCTAAAGTTTGTGTTTCTTTTATTTCTCCCAGAATTTTAATCACCCCTTCTCTTACATTGCAATTTTTATCTTTTGAAGATGCAATTAAGGATTTTACGGGCTGTTCTTTCATTTCTATTAACACAGCAATTATCTTCTCGCGAACACGATTGTCTTCATCTTTTAAAGCAGCAATTAAAGGTTTTATAATTTTAGGGTCTTCTATCTTCCCTAAAGCACACACTACGTTTTCACGAACCTCCCAATCTGTATCATCCAAAGCTCCAATAAGGAATTCTATAGCTCGATTATCTCCTATTTTTCCTAAAGCCTCTGCTGTAAACTGCCGGACATAACGGTTTTCATCTTTTAAAAAAGTAATGAGAGGCTCCACTGCTTCAACATCTCCTATCTTTCCAAGAGCTCTTGCTGCCTCTGCTCGACAATCTGGATTATTTAATGCTTTAATAAGAGGTGCTACTGCTTGAGGGTCTTTTATCTCGCCAAGAGCATAGGCCGCCCCCGTTCGAACACTCGAGTTCTTATCATTTAAAGCTATAATTAAAGATTTCACGGCTCTAGAATCTTTTAAATTTCCCAAAGCCTCTGAAGCAATCCACCGGACACGGTCATTAATATCACTGTTGATAATATCTACTATGGCTTCAACAGCTGCAGTGTCTTTTATGTATCCTAAAGATCCCGCAGCAAATTCCCTTACCGTTGGATCACTATCCTTTAAAGCTTCCATCAAGGGTTTTACTGCCCTTTTGTCTTTTATTTGACCAAGTGCTGCTGCTGCATTTTGCCTAACTCTTTCATTTTTATCCTTCAAAGCCGCTATAAGAGGTTCAACTGCTTGCGGGTCTTTTATTTCACCAAGCGCCATGGCCACACTTACTCGAACGCCCACCTCATTATCTTTTAATGCTTCTACAAGAGCAGGAACTGCGGATCTATCCTCTGCATAACCCAGTGCCATTGCAACCCAAGCTCTTACGTCAGCGTTTTCATCTTTTAATGCTTCAACTAGAAAAGGCACTACCATTGTATCACCACTATTACCTAATCTATAAGCAGCATCCTTTTTATCATCAGGAGTCCCAAATTTAAGATTTCGAATATATGTTTTTATTTCATCATTTCCAAGCATACAAAAACTTAACGAGGGAATCAAAGTAGAAATTAATAATGTAAGCATCACAAATTTTTTCATAAATTATTCCTATATGACCTATCCCTATTTGTTATAACACTTTTTAAGTTGATTTTAATCCAAAAATAAAAAGTCTACTTCCTTCCGAGTAGGCTCATATTATTCACCACGAAAACCTATTTCTGCTATCATAATATTTACCTCACTTGCTCTCCATGTCTGGGTTAATGTGGTTGCAAAAATGAAACTCCGTAAAAACCGACCTTCGCTGGCAGAACTCAAAAACAATTGATTTGGCTAGACTTATTTTAATTGTGAATACAGGTTTAGGAAACCGCTGCTCTATCCTCCTGAGCTACAGGCGCACAATAAAAACAGTGTCAAAGTATCAGAGTGTCAAAGTTTAACACAAAAAAACAAATTCTATTAATACATACTATCCTGGAGCGAAGGTTACTGCTCGTCCCCCCGTCTTGCTTTTGAAAAAAAGCAGGGGGGAAGCATATTGTGACATTTTACCGACGCTACTCCCGAACAACAAGGTTCCTCCGATGCTAATCGGAGGGTTCTTACAAGCGCACAAATTCAAACATCCGATGGCAATTGATTTTTTACCCAGCTAAAGTATCTTTCTGTGCGCTTGAGTATTTCGGATGCCTCTTTTTGAGTGAACAATCTATCTTCATATTCAACTAAGTTTTTCATTTCTAAAATTTTAATCAGAGTTCTGATATTTTCTTGGGACTTTTCTGTCTTTATCTGGTCAACTAAAACATCAACTATATCAAGATGTCTCTGACTTGTGCACCTTATCCCTGCCCGATAAACCAAAAGAGCATCAGTAGCCGAAATAGCGCAATGGACTGCCTCTAACCCAACGGAATGCCAATTGTTATCGCTGTATGCCCTCAGCATTGATTGATAAAAATCTTTCGCTTTCTTTAGATAAATGGCAAATCTTGAATGTTCAATTTTTTGGAAAGGTATCTTTTTGGGATTCATTTTGTAATAAGTTCTCCCGGTGTTTTACCAGAAACAACTTTTCCACACCTGACAATTTCCTTGATAAGTTTGTCTCCCTTTTTATATCGTCTTATAAATTCCTCTTCGCTGACTACGTAGGGTGATAGAGCATTTCCATAGCGCGAGAGAAAATAATCATTTTTCCTGTGAATCTCATCAGATATTTTTTCTTTATTCACTTTGTTTCTGACCACTACCAGAACATCAATGTCGCTATGGGGTCGCCCCTTCCCCTTGGCAATACTGCCAAAAAGTACCAGGGAAGAAATTTTGGCATTTTTAATGTGTTTGATTTCTTCAATTAAAGTCTGTAGCAATCTTAATTCTGTTTGAAAGAGGGGAATAATTGCCTTATTAACTATGTAGTGTTCCTTTCGCAGACTGAACAAGTATGCATTGCCAGCATGGTGCATGTTCAATAATCCTTCCCGATAGAGTTCCTGCAAGACACGATGACACTGTTCGTGGTTTACTCCAGACTCCTGCGCAATCTGGCGGCCACTTTGCTCATTATGAGAACTTATCATGTAACGAAGAATCTTTACTTTTGTTTTTTGACCAAGAATTTTATCTAAAACTTTCTGATACTCCATTTTTCTCCTTTGTCTTATTTTATAGACAATTGTCTGATTTTATAGACATTATACCATAAAAATCTTTGTCTGTCAAGCCGAATCTATATAAACCATTTATTCCCTTTAGGAAAAAGGTCTATAGCCCAATTGTGTTATTGTATCATTAATTTTGGTAGTATTTATTTTTCTATGCTGTATTCTTAGAACAAATAATAAAAAAGACCTGCGCTCAAATAGTACCACATAGCATTTCCAGCGTATGAATAAGAAGTCAGGTTGGGAAACCAAGAATAACTAATTCCGCCCCGGACCGAATATCCAAAATTAGGCAAATAAGAAAGAGGGTGGGACTCGAGGGTAAGGCCTACTAAGGCAGACCAGGCATCATAATCATAAGAAGATGAGTAATAAGTTGCTTCATAATGGGCATGTTGATAAGCACATCCGGCGTTAATGAATAAGCTAATCTCTGGATTTTCTGCCACTTTAATTGGATATCCATAAAAAAAGTAGATGCTTGAAACACTCCTACCCCACAAGGAAAAATAACTTCCCATTGCCTGAATTGCAACTTTAGGTGAAGGTAAATAAGAAATGCCGAACGCCCATAAGGGTATTGCAGAAGTGTAATAAGAATAGGGGTTCATTTCAAACCCAACTGCAAATTTTCTTAATTTTTTTCTTTCGATTGGCTTTGCGTATTCCACTTTATTTATATCTTTTCGTTCTATCCGAATTTCCCCATACTCTGTCTTCAGATTAACTGAATCAGTGTCAGAAGACACAATGGTTCCAGGGATTATTTTACCATCTTTAAGATGAACCTCTTCTGCAAAAAGCACAAAAGGAATAACGCAGAACCATACGCAAGAAATCCAGAAAAATAATTTTTTCTTTTACTTTATGTTCTCCGTCTTTATCTATTCTTTTGAAGTTAGTTAAAACTTTCGGTTCAAGTAAGCGGTCAATTTCATCTGGAGCAAGTATTTCATTGTAAAATATTTCAGCTCGTTTCTCGTCCTCTTTTTCCATACCACCTTCAAGCACACAGTCCTTATATGGCCAGGTTAAAACAACCTCTTTACTTTCAGAGAGATATTCTTCATTTTCAGTTACAAGTCCTATTTTATTTTTAAACGAAGTATAACTATCAGGTAAAAATGCCTTATTGCTGACAAATTTTTGGAATTTTATTTTATCAAAAACAAGTGCTCCCTCGACTTCCTGAAAGAAATGTTTCTTTATACTTTCATTCTTAAGAAGTAGTTTCAACAATTCTGAATCTAATTTCAGTGCCAGTTCAATAACTTTGTTTTTTAAAAGTTTGCCTTCGATTACCAATCTATTGTCTTTTTCCAAAAGAGTCTTTAATTCATTAAAAAGATTTTGCATTCTATCACTCCTTTTTCTACGGATTAACTTAATATCTTATCTGCATTTTCATGAATAATTCTTTCAAAATCTCTTGCTACGTTCGATTATGTTATGTTGCCTCACTTCTTAAAAATATTTATTGTATTTCTTTTACTTAACGGTGTGCCAAATTTAATGTGATACTTTATGTCATTCTTACTACAAAAATCTATTACTCTTTTAGCCATTTCTTTATAAAAATCTTCATTATTTTTCCATATGTGGACACTATTGCCGTTACAATAAGCAATTCTGTGATAATTTAATTTGCCAAATATTATTTTCTTAACGAATGAAATGCCCTGTAAGATTTTTTCAATATTTGCTGATGTATTATCCAGTTCTGGGGTAGGATAAGGTTCCATACTTACCCAAGTGTTTAATCCTTTTTTAGCTAATTTTTGTAAAGACTCTATTCTTTTTTCATAAGGTGCTGAAAATGGCTCAAAATCCTTTTTAAAATCTTTGTTT
>Ga0210006_1003245_pt1 | contig 10224 bp, 11 predicted proteins | sample CryGey02umfilter_2_FD_185452 | JGI IMG/M metagenome (GOLD analysis project Ga0210006, IMG submission 185452) | Groundwater microbial communities from aquifer in Utah, USA - Crystal Geyser 4/10/14 0.2 um filter (SPAdes) (version 3) | ecosystem: Environmental > Aquatic > Deep subsurface >... | reverse complement strand
TAATTGATTATCTTTTATTAGCAAAAAGATTAAAAACAGTCTAATAATAATTAAAAAATGGTAAATTTTTGGAAAGATGGAGTCCTTAGTACAGTATATCCTTATATTAAGAAAAAGGAAGTTCTTGATATAGGTTGTGTAGATCATGACATAAGAAGAAGAAATAAAAGTAGGATATGGCCACACGGATTTTTCAAGAAATATGCAAAATCAGTATCAGGGATAGATATTCTTGATAAAGATGTTAACTTCTTAAAAAAAGAAGGGTATGATGTTTCTTGTCAAAACGCAGAAAGTTTTTCTTTTAAGAGTAAATTTGATGTTATTTTTGCTGGAGAACTAATTGAACATTTGAGTAATCCAGGAAATTTTCTTGATAGATGTCACAATCATTTAAAGGGTGATGGATACCTAATATTAACAACTCCAAATGCATTCTGTGGTTTTCGTTGGTTAGAAATGGCATATAAGTATACTAATAATCCTCATGCAAGCAAAGCAAAGGAACACACCGTATGGTTTTCTCCTGAGGTAATTGAAGTATTATTAGAAAGACATTGGTTTAAAATTGAAAGATTAGACTATGCCTATTACCCTTTTTTAAGGAAAGATACATTTAAATGGAAAATCTTAAAAGTATTGATAAAATTAACTGATAAAAAATTTAAAGATACTATGATAGTTATTGCAAGACCAAGTGATAAAAAACAATAAAAATGAAAAAATTAATAAAAAATGTTCTTTGGAACATTAAACACAGACATTTTAGATATAATAAAACATTTCTAGCATTATCAGAGTTAATAAAATTTGATGAAAGAGAAAATTTCTTGGAGATGGTTATGGACTATGCGCGTTCATCTAGACTTAGTGGAGATTATTTAGAATTTGGAGTTTTCCAAGGCCATACATTTATATCTTCTTTTCATTTTGCAAATTCACAAGGCAAAAATTTGAGTAATATGAGATTTTTCGCTTTTGATTCTTTTCAAGGATTACCAAAACCAGAAGGTGTTGATATTGAAACTTTTGATCATTTCAAAGAAGGAGATTATAGTTTTAGTCTTGATAATTTTGTTAAGAACTTAAAGAGATCTAATGTTGACATGAAAAGAGTTATAATAACTCCTGGATGGTTTAATAAAACATTAAATAGTACATTAAAAGACAAATTTATATTAAAAAAAGCCTCCATTGTTTACATAGATTGTGATTTATATAGCTCAACAGTTGATGTATTGAATTTTGTTGAAGATCTTATTTATCCTGGAACATTAATTGCTTTTGATGATTGGTTTACATTTAGAGGTTCTCCAGATCAAGGAGAACAACTAGCATTTAAAGTATGGTTAAAAAAGCATCCAAAAATTAAAGTAGAAGAATTTAGGAAATTTGGTTGGCATGGTAATTCATTTATAGTTGTAAAAACAAAATGATAATTGTATTTTAGAAATGTATTTTTATGGCTTCTTAATCCACCAATCTTCACCTTCAATGCTAACTTCTAATCCTTTTGATAATGCAAACTCAAAAACAGCTTTCATTACTCCCCTATTATGTGGCCTTACTGCATTATGTACATCATGACCACCTAAAATACCTCCATTTTTCAAAACTTTCCAATAGTTTTCAATATCTTCTTTGACAGCTTTATATTCATGATTTCCATCAACATATACAAAGTCTACTTTTTCATCTATATCTTTTATAGCATCTCCAGAATATTTACAAATTAGTTTAACACCTTTAAAATCTTTAGAAAGATTATATGCTTTTTTTCTTGCATTTAGGATCTTTTTTCTCCAATCATTAGTATAATGCTCATGAACAACATATGGGTCTATAAGATATAATTTTTTTATACTCAAGTGTTTCATTAAAGACAGTGCATGTTCACCTTCAAAAACTCCTATTTCTATCCCTATCAGGTTATTTCCAGATATTGCAAACCTCTCAAATCCTCGTGGGTATACTCTTTCAAGCCTTAAATTAAAAACTTTTTTTAAAAAAGAGTTTGGTGAAGGTAATATTTTTGATATTTTTATCATAATAGTTTAATTTGTCTATCAGTTTATAAATATTCCCACTTATAATAACTAATAGCAAGTTTAATATATAGGTGTTTTTTGAAAATCTGATGAATGAAATACCTTTATTAGAAAAAGCTAAGATATTTATGATAAACCTTATAAAAGAATATATAAAATTTGTTTACTACCTTTTTTGGGTGTTCATAGATCCAAAAAAGTTCACAAAAATAAACAAAAGTAGAATAAAAAGAATTCTTTTTATCTCAGGTGGAGCTGTTGGTGATGTATATAACATTGTAGCTATAATAAACGCAGTTTTGGATAAATATCCTATTAATATAACTCTTTTGACTCATGAGAAAAATAGGAAATTTGTTAAAAACCCTGCGATTCATTTAGTAAGTCTAGATGAAGCAAAAAAAATGATAGATAAGAGAAAAATTGATGCTGCTTTGTTATTAGATCCTGGAAGAGAAAGAGAAATATTTGATAAGGAATTATTTTTCAAGTTATTAAAAGTACCTTATGTTATTTCTACAGATTCTGTAAGGATGGATCCAAGAAAGTTAATTAGGCAGTACTTTCCAATATTAGCTAATAGAAAGGTTTACCCAGTAAGGGCAAATGGACCAAATAGTATATTAAATTTATTTAAATTAGCTCATCTTAACATAGACTTACCAAAATTTTATTTTACAAAAGAAGGAGAAAAGTTTGCTAAAAATTTTCTTAATAATAATGGAGTAAAAAAATGGGAAAGATTAATAATAATACATCCTGGTGCTGGGAAAATAATAAAAGCTCTAAATGAGGGAAGATCTCCAGCCCATCTTTGGCCAGAAGAAAGGTGGGCAAAATTGATAGATAAAATATTAGATAATAAAAATGTGAAAGTTATAATTACTGGAATAAAATCTGAGGAAATAATTACTAAAAGAGTTTATGATTTAATTAAAGATAAGAAAAGAGTAATATATTCAGTTGGTAAAGTGCCAGATGTAGAATCACTGGCTTCATTAGTAAAAAGAGCTGATGCAACTGTAACACCAGACACTTCAATGTCACATATATCTTCACATGTAGAAACTCCTGCAGTAATTTTATACGGATCTTACCCTCCAGAAATAGTTTCTCCAATAAGTTCAGCTAATATAAATATATATCATAAAAATAAAGCCCATGATTGTAGAAAGTATGCATGCTCGTATTGTTATGAAATTCATATGAAATCTATTAGTGTTGATGAAGTATACTCTGCAGTAATTAGGCTAATTATGCAATACAATAATTCCATATAGGAAATTAACTTATTTAGGAATGCATAATAAATTCATATGGTTCCTTCTTTTAACAGAAACAATTGACAGTATTTCTTCAGGGTTTATCTCTTTTTTTATGTTGTGTTCGCTATAAATTTTAAACTTAGAGTTAATAAATTCTAAAAATTCTTTGTAATCTTTTCCACTTGATTCAATTCCTACGGGCCAAAATTCCTGCAGAACAATCGGCTGCTTCTTATTAAAAAATGATTTTCCTCCATCAAAGGCGATGGCTTCTGCTCCTTGAATATCCATCTTCACAAATTTGATTTCTTCTTTATTACCCAGAAAATAATCATCTAAACTAACTGCCCTAATTTCCTTAAATTTTCTTTTTTCATCTGATGAATAAATCCTGTGATCTCCTTTATTCCATTCAGAAAGATATAATTTTATCCTTCCTGTTTTATTGCTTACCGCTTTATTAATGGGAGTTATATTCTTGTAACCATTAATTATAATATTCTTCACAAGAATTTTAAAATTTTCAGAATCTGGTTCAAAAGAATATACTTTTCCCGCTTTACCAACAAGTTTTGCAAGAAGAAGAGTGTAAACTCCGATATTTGCCCCAAGGTCTATCACAACATCACCTTCCTTAACAAATTCTTTCATAATATCTACTTCGCTATTGTTTGAATAAAAGTCGGGTCTTTGCAATAACCCCATGGAATCTTTGTCATCTATAAATATCTTATATTCATCAATGTTTATAGGCTTATTTGTATTTGTTTTCATCATAAATCCATATATTCTTCTAGCCACAGTTAATCTTCTTATTCCCAGTTTTACTAAAAATAAGGCAAATTTTGAATGTTTTATTTTCATAAAAATTTCTCTTAGCATATTAATCAGGAACTCCTGTTTGTATCTGACTCATTTTAGTAAGCTTGCCTTTTATAGCTCTAAGTATCATGTAATCATTTTTATCAATTGAATGTGTTAAATAAATCAATAAAAAATATGTTAAAACAAACAAAATCCCGCCAACGATTAGTCTTGGTATTTCTTCAGTGATGTATAGAAAACTAAACCAAGTCAATAAAAAGGCGACAATTCCTGAAAATAAAACTTTTATAACATCCCTTTTTATAATAAAAATTGATGAACTTTTCCGAACTTGATATGTAAACAAAATACTTAAAGCTGAAATAGAAAACGTTGTTGAAAAAGCGGCACCACTTATTCCATAAATGGGGATAAGAATATAATTAAGGATTATATTTACTACAGCAATAACTATCGTATCCATCAAAATAAGTTTTGATCTTCCTTTCATTGATAAAACTTCTTGCGAGACATCCAGTATGGAAGCAATAAAAAAACCTACAGCAAGAATTCTTAGTGAATTTGAAGCGGGTAAATATTGCTCACCAAAGAGAATCCTAATAGCCTCTTGAGGAAAAAGAAATATTGCTATAAATAAAGGAATACTAATAACAAACAACCACTTTGTCACTTGTCTAGTTATCACTTTTACTGTAGCTATATTTCCCTTTCCGTACTCTTTAGTTATTATAGGAAGAAACATTTGCTTGAATAAATCTGCGGAAATATTAATTATTACGGCAATTGGGACTGCAGCATTGTAAAACCCAACTTCAGTTGTTGTTCTTAAAACCCCAATCATGAACGTATCTGTCCAGCTTAAGATTGAAGCAATAAATCCAAAAAATATAAGTGGCCACGAATAGGAAACTAACTGCATCATAGTACTATGGGCATCTTTTACCTTCTGTTCTTTAAAAATGAAGGGTATTTTTTTTCTTGAAATAATATAAGCTACTACAAGTGCTATTGCTACACCCGCAACATGTGAAACTGCAATAGATTTTGAGCTAAATCCTAGATAAATCAAGAAAACAAGAGCTAATAGCTTTACAGAATTCTGTAATATATTAACTATGAAAGCAAACCAACCTATTTTTTCATATGATCTCAGAATCGAGAAGAAAATTCCTGCTAGAACACTAAACGGAATAGAAAGGCTGAAGATTATAAGAAATGTTTGAAGTTCCGCAATGTGAAATATTTGATTTGCAATAAAACTGCTTGTAAGTATAATAATTAGGCATCCAATAATTCCTGAAATGATGAGAAAGAAAGTTGTTTTTTTGACAAGATATGAAGATTTATACTCTTCGTTTTTTCCTCTATGATATGAAAGATATCTTGTTAATCCTCCGGCAAATCCAAGGCCTGCAAAAACAGTAACCCATCCAATAACCATTAGGCTAATAGAGTAAACTCCGTAAATTTCTACTCCGTAATACCTTGCAATTACTATTCTATAAAGATAAGTCAATATTTTTGAAATAAATGTTGTTAGGAGTATGATAAATGAAGCACTAACAATTACCTTCAAAGACCTATCTATTTTTAATGATTCTCCATCTTTCATTTAAAGGCGATGATAAAAATCCTTATTAATCTTTCCATGTCAAAGCCCATATATTAAAATTTCGGCTTAAAAAACAACATAGAAACTATTTAATCAACAAAACAAAGTAAAACCCCTGAGCTACATACCAAACTATTGGAGACAGTAGCATTAACCATAGTGATTTTTTATTTTTTCCAGAGATGTAATAAACAGAGAATATTAGCAATAATAAAAAAACTAAGCTAGTTATTTTAAATACAATAAAATTCCCAAATAAGTTAACTAACGGACTATGCACAAATCCAAATAAATATGAATGAGATGACCTAATTTTAGCACTGTAATCTCCTGCCAAGAACTTAGAAACATCAGAGTAATCTTTTATATCAGTGGTTCCATAAAATCTTGTAAAAATAGTTAACAATACTAAAAGAGAAAACACAACTACAAAGATAATTATTTCGTTTCTTGTCAGTTTATTTTGTTTATCCATTATGAAATTATTTTGAATAATAATGTATATAAATATTCTTTTGGTGAAGGACTTGTGGTAAAATACATAATAAATGGGCATGGTAAAAAAATTAGCTCTAATAGTCCTAGTTTAGTCTCTATAAACCATGTGCTTTTAAGTGTAGTTATTCCTACATTTAATGAAGAAAAAAATATATCTAAATTAGCACATAAAGTTAAAGAGGTTTTAGATAATACTAATTTTAAAGATAATTATGAATTAATTGTTGTTGACGACAACTCAAAAGACAAAACACCTGAAATAATAGACCAGCTAGCAAAAAATAGTAATTTTATTGCGCTTCACAGATTAAAAGATAAAGGAATTTTTAGTGCTGTTGTTGATGGAATAAAAATAGCAAATGGAAAATTTGTGTTGACAATGGATGCTGACTTTTCCCATCCACCTGAAATAATACCATATATTTTATCTTATTCTAAGGACTATGACATTGTTTCTGCATCACGATTTATTAAAGGAGGGGGTATGGAGTCTCCATTTATTAGAAAAATAGGGTCTAAGATCCTTAATAGGATATGCGGAATAATTATCGGGCTTAAAATAAGAGATCTTGGCGGAAACTTTAGACTATTTAACAGAAAGAAGTTTTTGGAACTTCCATTAAGGTATGACTCTGTTTTTGGCGAATTTGGGTTTGAAATATTTTATAGGGCTAAAAAGCTTAGTTATAGAGTTAAAGAGGTTCCATTTACCTATCATTTTAGAAAAGAGGGCAAATCAAAAATGGGTAACTTACTCAAGTATGGTATGGCTTATTTGAGGAGAGCTTTTCAGCTAAGGTTTGAAAGATAATTAGTTTTCTAGGTTAATTTTTAAGATAGGCTACTAAGTTGTACGTTTGTGAACCTATATGTTTTAAACTAAACCCATAATAAACTATATGTAAGAAATCTAAAAATTCATGAAAGACAAAACCAATTAAAACAAACAAGAAAAAGTTATGGAAAAAAGATAACAGTGCAAGGATTGCTATGGCTTCTACACCATGAAAGGCGCATGGTATTTGTTTGTTCATTTTTTTCCTCTTTTCTTTAGGCATTAAAAAAGATTTGGCACTTTCTTCCATGAACCATTTATACGCCCTTTTCAAAGAAATATCTTTTTTTGAGATAGCATAATACAGGTAATGATCAACATCAATTAGAAAGGAAGCTAACCAAATTGTTAAAAATCCAGGTATTCCTATTTCTTGGAATACTAGATATAGTACTAATGAAAAAATTAGTCCGAAGATTAGATGTTTACTAGGATACATTACTGTCCTTTACTAAGTAATTTAAGTATATCTGCAAATGCAGGTCTTGTTATTAATACCCCTATTGTTAAGCCTATAAGGGTTGTAACTGCAAATCCTTTCAAAAGTCCTGCTCCTGCCCAAAATAGTGGCAATAAAGAACATACTACTGTAAAGAAACAAGATACTACAATAAACAGTGCTCCCTTAAGTTTTTCTTTCATACTTGTAGATGACGATTTAGATTCGTCTAAGATAATAATTTGCTGGTCAACTCCTGTTCCTATCATAACAAGTATTCCCACTATACTTGGTAAGTCTAAGTTCCATTTTATCAGGGCTGCAACTCCCAATAAAATAACTACTTCTGAAAAACTTGTAAATAATATTGCTAGTGATGCTTTAATGTTTCTATATCTGAAAAAAATTATAACCGATACAGCTAATAACCCAACAAGACCTGTAAGGAGTATCAGATAGGTGAATTTTTGTCCTAAAATAGGAGAAATTGTGTCTAGCTTTACAATTTCTAGCTTATATGGAAGGCTACCAGTTATAAGTATTGTCTGAGTTGTTTTCATTTCACTTTCAGCATTTTTTATTGCTTCTTCCCTAGTTGCTCCCTGAGCAGACCCGCTTATTTGAACCTGAGTTGTTACCTGTCCCTTAAGATTTTTATGAATAAGCAAAGACTGTGTTTGTTTATCATCAATATAAAAATCAAGCATCTTGTCTAAATAATCTGGATTTGAGATGTTTGTTGAAAGAACTTTAGTTATATCTGCATGCCTTTGAGCAGCTTCTTCGCTTAAATAAATTGTAAAGGCATAATTACAAAAGTACCCTGTTCCTGTAGGATTACATGATTCTATGCCTGAACATGAAGCGTCATCTCTACAAACATGAGTAATATCATTATTCCCTCCAACAAATGCAGTTTCATTACCTATTTTAGCCTCAAATTTACCTTGTTCAGCAATTAAATTTTCAAGGTCTTGAGGAGTTGCCCCAGCAATTTCAATAAGCATATAACTAGTGCCGGATAAATCTGAAACAGGTCTTATGACAATATCTGTAATTCCGAAAGTATTAAGCCTTTGTGAACTTATTGCTATTAAATCTTGCATCTGGCCAGAATCAAGATTTTTTTCTGGTTTAACTAGAGCTCTAGCTCCCCCCTGTAAGTCCAGACCTGCCTTCAATTTTGTTTTTTGAATATTTGAAACACTTATTTTTGGTATCTTATCAGAAAAAAATACTACCTGGCTAGTTTCTGTATCAATTACTAGTTTAGTAAGCTCGCTATTATTCGAGAATATATCTGACATCACTTTTACATATTCAACAGAGTTTGAAATTTCTTTTCCATTAATTGAAATTATCACATCACCTTGCCTTAAACCATTTTGATACTCTGTTGAATTTGATTCTAGACTTTTTACAATAACTCCCTGAGCAGAAAGAGCTTGAAAATTAATGATGGAGATTATTGATAAAACAATTAGTATAATTAAAAGCCAAATCTTCCATGTAAGTTTAAACTTCATTGTTTATTCCTCCTTTCTACATACCATTTAATAAATGAAGCATTAAATGCCCAAGTGTTAATTATATCAAAAAATAATCCCATTGCTAAAACTGTAAATATTTGATTGAAAATTGATGAAAAAGATGATGTAAATACTAGTCCAATTATTACTATTGAAAGTGCTGTTAGCGTCATTGTAATACCTGTTTTAAATGAACTCCAGACTCTTGAATTAACACTTCCTTCACGCCTTTTAACAACCCTAGTTGTAAGTAGAATATCAGTATCCACACTATATCCTATAAGCATAAGTATTGCAACAATTCCTGCCGTTGACATTTTTATTCCAAGTAAGTCAATAACCGCTATTGTCATAACAATATCTCCAAATGCTGCAAAAATAACAGCTACACCTGGAGCAAGTGTTCTAAATATTAAAAAAACTGCTATAGCCATTAAAATAAAAGAGATGAGGATTGCAATCCTTAGTTGATTATAAAAACTTCCACTTAATGATGATCCTGTAAACTCTATACTGCTATTTGTGCTGTCTAATTTTATACCTAGATATTCTTCTAAAAAAGGTTTTACTTCTTCTGGAGAAGACGCGGTTTCTACTATAAAGGCAACTTGTTCCCCAGTTATGATATCTGAAACTTCTCTTACAGAAACATCTTCAAATTTGTCTTCTAATGCACTTCTTAACTTAACAATGTCTGTGCTAGTATGAACCTGAATAGAGGTGCCTCCTGTTAAAGTAACATCTTTTTTTATTATATCTCCATTTTGATATGAAAAATATGTTAGGTATGCCAGGGTTAAAGCTAATAAAATTACTGGAATTATCAAAAGGATTAGATAATATTTGTTGTATGTAGCATCAGCATTTTTTAAATATTCTTTAAAATTCTTCTTTTCTTTTTTTTGTTCAACTTCCTGTCCAATAGGTTTATGTTCTTGTTCTAAACTATCTGCCATATAAAAAATATAAAATATAGGTATTTAAAGCTATAGAAAAACAAATGCACCAGCCGGGAATCGAACCCGGGTCATCTCGTTGGAAGCGAGAGATTCTACCATTAAACCACCGGTGCATAATTTATATTTGAATATATTGGTTTTAAATATTGCTATACGCGCCCGAAAGGATTTGAACCTTCGACCTTTGGGTTAGGACGCCCGAGATAGGATTTGA
>Ga0210006_1003244_pt1 | contig 10226 bp, 2 predicted proteins | sample CryGey02umfilter_2_FD_185452 | JGI IMG/M metagenome (GOLD analysis project Ga0210006, IMG submission 185452) | Groundwater microbial communities from aquifer in Utah, USA - Crystal Geyser 4/10/14 0.2 um filter (SPAdes) (version 3) | ecosystem: Environmental > Aquatic > Deep subsurface >... | reverse complement strand
TCAAAGAAGGGATCAGAAACAAAATCGATATTAGCCTCACTCTTTGGTACTTGGAGACTACAAAACTTAAATCCATTTGAGCAGACAAGGAATCTGCTTTTACAAGCCTCGTGTCAAAGACCGTGAACTCTTACTGTCCTGAGTAAGAATTCACAAGTCTTGACACAGATTGTCATTTTATCATTATAAATGATACGGTATTTATTAGTAGTGGTGTGATTTATCACACCATAATAATCAATTAAATGAATAATTATGGAACGATGAATCGTTCCACTACTATAAAAAACATATCTTTGTCAAAGAGCGTGAGCTCTTACTGTCCTGAGTAAGAGTTCACTCTCCTTGACAAAACTGTATTATAATATGTCAATTAATATTTTGTGTCATCCCCGTGAAGACGGGGGATCCAGTCTACTATATTATGAGATATAATTTTTACGAGTTAGAATAGTAAAATATTTCTATATCTATCTTATAAATCCTATCTAAATCCTAAGGCTTCACCATTTGGAAAATCTTTAGCAGTGTATTGAATAATCTTAACTTTTCCGGTAGCTTGATCGTATGTCCAAACTAAGATTTTTCCATCTACTACTTCATTTGCTTCATTTATTATGTAGTCAACACTTATAATTTTCCCTACTACCTTATCTTTAGGATAAACAAAAAGATCGCCATTGGTTACTGTCTCAAACATAAGCCTATACGCTTCTATAGAGCCTAAAGTATTATAATTATTTGGGACCAAATCAATAATTTGTTGAGCTGAGATATTATCCGTTGAACCTTTATAACCTGCCTGAATCATCACTTTTTCCGGAGTAATTAAACTTCCAATACTATTGTTATCATATGAATTGAGGGCATCAAGAAGAGCAAAAATTGATCTTTGGCTATTTGAATTATCTTTTATAGTTTTTAAAGCATCTTCGAGAGGTTTTACTAATGTTAAGCTACCGCCTCTTGAATCGGCTCGATATTGATAAAGCCCGTTACTATTTTTTGCTTGAAAATAGGCCCTAATCTTTTGTACATTGAATTTACCGTTACCACTTATTAATAATTTATCTATAATCATTAGCTCTTCAATATTACTCAAACCATGAAGATCTTGATTTGCCTTCGTAGCCTCTATGGCAGCTTTATAAATGCTTTCTCTTTTTGTAGGCAGACTTGGTAAATCTACTTTTATTGGCTTTTCAACATTTACCGTTTGAATCGGGGTTTCGACTGTCTGAGTTAAGACCGGTCTATTATCTACAGGCGGTGTCAGAATGTGTTCGGGACCTTTGAGTAATTTACTACCAAGTGATACTGCTACAATCGCCATAGCGCTGGCCGGAACTACATATCTTATCACTTTGTCAGGATATACTTTATTCACAATCGCGTTCACATTTCTATCTAACCAAAATTTGACGGGAAAATTTGATATTTCAATGTATTCTCTCAAACTTAAATTCTCAGGGCCAGAAATTGTTTCTCCTTCTTTATTCATTCTTACGACAGTCAATTTTCCATCTTTATTTTTTGTCAAACTAACAGTTGTTTTTCCATCGGAAAGCATAAAATCCAAACCAGTCATATATCCTTCATAATTAATCGATAACTTTTGTTTTTTACCATTTTTTGAAATGTATAAATGCCCCCCATTACTTTTTGTTTTTCTGCGATCTTTTTCTTCAGCTATTCGCCAATCGCCAAGATGATTAAGTAGCTTAGCAAAATAAAAATGTCCTAAATCATTAGCCATATCAAATATTTCTTGGTTAAAATATTTTCCATCTTTATTCCTACCTATTTCCCCTGATGCTATTTCCTGCATATAGACAAAGTATAGCGGAAATGTCATAATGAATTTATGTATGTTTCAATATCTGAAATTGATTTAGTAGAAATTCTTAATCTTGATAAGTCCATGTCTGTGGGTGAGATAGATACGATAATTGAAAATCTAAGCAAGGAAACTTATTTCCGTTTTCTCTTTGAGGAGTTGCCAAAATTATTAAAAAAACAAGATTACGATGAGATAAGTGAAAGATATAAAGAGAGCGATGATATGGATGAGCTGATGGATGAACTTGTTGATAGATGGCCAAAACTACACATCGAATTCCGCCTCCAACTTATTTCGGATAAAATAAAAAGAGAGTTCATTGTAAATTATCTGAATGAAATGAAAAAAGATTATGACGATGCTCCCCTTCACCAGGATATTGACAAATTACTCACCGAAATCCAAAAAGAACAAATCGATAAAGGTTTGTGTTGGAAAATAAAAGATGAGATGGGGAAGAAAATAAGTGATTTAACCTACTAATTCCTATTCAGACTTATTAATCCAAATATAGCTTCTGAACCTGGAAACGCATCTTTAGATCTCATTGATACTTCGGGAATCAATTCTTCTAAATGATCTATAGTCCTAATAACTGTTGATCCATGATTATCAGAATTCATCTCAATAATAATAGCGTATGGATGAAGCTCAGCATCTACTCCTGAATGAAGAACTGTCACATAGTGACCGGGATCATTGTCACCCATCCACGGAGAATTAATCGCAATAACGTCTCCAGGAGATAATGAAACAATGTCTTTATCTCCTATTGCCGTTAGATTAAATGGTGGATTGATTGATTTAATTCCAACAAAATCTGCTCCAATATTATTACTTTGGAAAAGTTTTACGGCATCTATTAACGGTTGTATTAAGCCGTTTGCCTGAGATTCTTTACCAATTACCGGGATGCCTTCGATTGAAGAAAAATGCTCGGGATCAATTTTGGTAATAATATCATTGATTATTAGTCCTCCAGTCACACACTGTTTTCCATTATAAACAAATTGCGACACCAATTCTTCTTTTGGATAAAAACCTTTTTCTTTCATTCCCTCGATTATTAATCTTAGCTGAGCATTTTTATCAGAATTATTTATGAATTCTGATGAACTGACAATTTCATAAAAAGCCAGTGCCGGACTAATTACTTCTTTATCAAGATTTAAATTTTTGTCCTGGCCTGAATTAACAATATAATCTAAAATATCAAACGCACTATTTCCTTTTAAAGGTTCTGGAACATTTTCTACAATCACTTTATTCAGCAATGCCTCAATCACCGGATCTACTACATTATTAATGTTAGCAACTCCTTTCTTTTCTATCCCAAGAATTCGTAATACATACTCATTAGAAGTTTTAGTAAAATTATTTAGAGCGCCAATAAAAGCTTGCGACTGTTCTTGAGTTGGTGCTTCACCACGGGCTATCTCCAAAGACATCTGATTATATAAATTATAAGCTTTGACAACATCAGGGGCTAAGGCATTAGCTCTTTCAGGATTACTCATCAAAGCCTCAAATTGTCTCACCAAAAATGATTTTTCCGATGCCACCGGTTCAAAAGTCTGGGAGGTCTTTGTCTCAATTAATACTTTTAGAAGTTGATATGCTTCATTTGAATTGCCTGCAGTATATAAAATTTTATCTAAAGATCCCGGTTGCCCACTACTTTCATAAATAGTAGCTAAATTCAGATATTCCCTCTGAGCAAATACAGCTTCAATGATTGATTGCTGATTTCTTTCATCGAGTACCTTAAAAGTTTCGTCATTGACAAAAATAGTCGTTTTTGGATCTAATCCCAACTGCTTCATAATCATCCCAAATTCCTCGGCACCGGCAACCATCTCATGGTTTTTCACCATCTGCTCATGAATAGCAAATAACAACGGAGATGTTTCATAATCATGAGTGGATACGAAATTAACTCCGCTACTTTTAAGTTCATTCAAAAGTCCGCCAAATTTTTCAGGATCCTTTGCAATTGCCTCAGCCAATAATTCATATATCCTTGTCTGATTAGTACTATCAATAAAATGATTAATAGCCGGTCCGGCTGGTTCGATTAAATCGGCGGAAACATTTAATGTAAATAATTTATCTGCTCCAGTTGCATCTTTTATGTGTATTCCAACACCCTGAATATTATCATGCGCCGGCCCTATTAAATCAACAAATAAATATTTTGTTTTATCGTGTAAAATCGCATCACTTAAAGCCGCATATGGATCTACTCCATCAGCATTTGGCATACTTAAGCCTTTTAAGAATGGATAAAATTGTTCAACACTGATCGCTCCTAAATTATAATACTGGGATGTTTCGGGACTGGTAAATAATGTATTCAAAGCTTGTTGAGCCGATTCAGGTGATGTTGTTAATCCTGTTGCTTCAATGAATTTTCGAGCAATTGGAAGCACTTCGTGACTTGCCCAATCAAGCTCTGTCGGATTATTATTTGCATCCTTTCCACTAGTTATTACTCCTAAAACATCAACATGTGCTGGAGTTGAACTAGTAGCTGGATAATATTTCATAAAAAATGTGCCGGCTCGGATAGCTATCCAATTTCCATATTGATCAACACCAGTTTGCGTCCCTGTTTTTCCGGCACAAAGCTCGCCGTTCGAACCACAAATTTGGGAAAGTTCGGCCATAGATTCTTTATCCCAAATCGGAATTTTATGTTTATAGTCTTCGTTGGTTAAACCATCTAATATAAGTTTTCCAGCATCAATCATATGTTGTTTTGTTGTTTTATCTACTACCCCATCTACTTTACCCATATAACCAGCTTCTCCGATTTTTTGATAAGCTTCTGCAACTGTCACTAAGCCACTTTGATGTGGATCTAATCCACCAATATATAAATTTCCAAATCCTGCATCAGATAGTGGAGCGTTTACTCTTGGAACAAACTGACCCTTATCATTGACTTCGTAGTAAACTATCCCCCACTGATCCTTAGAAAATTGTTGAAAATGCTCCCAGAAATTCGGATCACGATCTCTCATTAATGCCCAAAGATGGGCCATCGGAACATTGGCCGAAGCAGATAAAGTCTGAGCTAAGCTAATCTGTCCAGCATAATCAGTCTCCAACATAGAATTTTTTATTGCAAGACCATCAATTACAGCCGGCGAGGCATCAAAAGTAGCATTTGCAAGTGAAGGATCTTTCGTTACAGCGTAAAAAACAACTAATGGTTTAAATATTGATCCAACTAATTGTGGACCTTGATCCATAGACTTGGTAGGATCAATCATATTAATAATGTGTTCTGGTCCACCACTTACAGTCACAACAGCCATGCCGGGAACAGAAACTTCAACAGGCAGTTGAGTTTTTGCATCTGTGAACACTATTCTCCAAGCTGGAACCTGTACACCCTCTTTTATTGTATAAAAATTAGCGCCCAATCTTGAATCGGTTAGAATAGCTGAATATTGAGCCGCCAATTGTCCATTGTTATTTTCGAAAACTGTCAAATTCTTAGGCGTCATAATATTTTCAGGATTAAGTTGGGAAGTACTGGGTATCGTCATATCATTAAGTTCTACTATCAAGCTTCCGTCGGGGGCACGACTTACCGATTTAACTATTCCTTTATTCATCGCGTCATTTAACTGCTCCATTGACATGCCAAGGACACCATCAGCATCAGAAGTGGCCGCAAAATTATTTACTTCGGCCGGTAATTTTAATTCACCGGGGAATACTTTTTTCCACGCATCCGGATTTTGATTAGCTAAATCTCTCATTAGATGAAGTTCTTTAAGTATTTCCTCCTTTTTCCCAGGTAAAGATATATCCAACTTTACTCCGGCTTTTTGATTTTCAAGCAAATCTATCGCATGGTCAATCGCATATACTGGATGAGGAATAAGATTACCGTGTTGATCCAAATGATCTTCATATAAATAAGTTCTTGGAGCCTGCCCTAAAGCCTCAATTAAAAATTTTTGACCATCTGAAAGTTCGGAGAATGGTTTATCAAATAAAACTTGAGCAGAGCGATCCACACCCTCAATCTTTATACCATCAATTGATCCTAATAAAACATGATTTAGATAGAGCCGATGGACTTCGTCCTCGCCAAATTTAGCCACGGCCACTTTCGCATAAATCATTGATTCAAACTTTGAACATAATACATCAATAATCGTCGGATCTTTATGTTGTAATTGTTGTAGTAAGTCGGCATCAGGACCCATTTGTTTTAATAACTCATCGGGTAACCTTCCCCTAAATTGAGCAATCATCAGCTTGGCTAAATAGCCAACTCCGTAAGCATCGTAGTTATGAATAGCGGCCGGTGCCTCGGGATTGATTGGATTTTGGCCAACCCCCCCACCCATCATCTCCATTAAACTCACCCCTGGGGTTGAGGCACCGGAAAGTGGTCCGTTTCCCAGCTTATATTGCGCATATCTCCATATTAGTGTTGGAATAGTCATTTTACTATTTTCAGATTCCGATCCCTCAATGGCTCTAAACATCGCCATGTCACTTGGGCTCAATTGTGCATCTGATTGATAAGTAGTTTGAAAAGATCCCACTTCTGTTTCATTTTGAAAAATATGGGTTTGTTGACTTCGTCCTATTCTCATAGCCGTCTCCAGATCCATACCTGCTCTACCGCTCAACGCCATATTAAGTGCTTGACGAGGATCTATATAAAGGTCGGGATTTTTAGCTATTTCATTCATCTCAGACAGGTTAATAATCGGTGCTGAAACCGGCCTTAAGCTTAACAAGTCAAGCATATGTTGTTGAAGCCTGTCTACTATCTCATCTTTACTCTGGTTTGCATCACTTGGCAATCCGTCTAATACATCATAGATATCAGAGTCGTATTGACTGTCAAAAATCTGGCTCATATGTGTAGGATCCTTTGAATAAACCATCTGGCTCAACTCCGCATAAGCATTTACATCACCACTCTTGGCACTATTTAAAAGATAGCTCACCTTAAAAATATCGGCATCGGTCTGCGGATCAATTGCATGAAATATTTTATAAATCATTGATTCAATAGGCAGATTATTAATATCATGAGCACTCAAATTCGGATGATTGCTAATATCTATAAAATGATTCGCATCAGCCAAAAATGAAGAAAAATGACCATTGACCGCCAGTTGTAGCATCGAATGATCGCTTCTTAAGACCCCCTGCATCTGAATTAAGAAATCAATATTTTCCTGTCTTTGTTGGCGGGTTAAGCCATCAACAAATTCTGAAGCAATATCACCAATTTTAATGACTTGAGGTCCATGTTCGGTGATAACAATTGGGTCGACTGATAATAAAGCGTCGTGAGCTGATGGCGGAATAACTAAAAGGTCAACCTGATCGACCAATTTTTCCGGTTCAATTTTTAATTTTTCGGTCAAATCAGGATATTCAATTGATAACATCGACCTTAATCCCTTACCTATACGCTCATCTTCGGACGCATTTTTCATAAAAGTGTAAGGATCATTTTCGGAAAAATATTTAATTAGCGGAGACAAGTCACGATGTTCGGTTCCTTCAAGCAATTTTAGTTCAGGAATTTCGGATAGATATTCCTGGCCCTCTTTATAACATGAAAGCATATAGATAAATCTCGTCAGATCTGAAGCGTTCATATTATGAGCCTTTAGACTATCGACAAAACCTTCAATCTGGGTCTGATAAACACCCCAATATGCAAAACTGTTTGCGCCCACCGGTTGGAGGGCAGTTGCTTCCTCAGGAGCTTCAATCAACTGAGCAAGATTGCTTAAATGGTTTGATCTGGCCCATATTTCTTCAGCCAATTCCTTTTGTCCACCTTGCGTCTTCAAATTTGACTGAAAGACCAAGCTTGGATCCTCCTCGATAATCTGTTGATGCCCTCTTGTTCCATCTCCAAGCAAAAAGTTAGCCGGTTTCTCGAGAATTCCCCCACTCTCAGTGGCCAAATGAGAAAGGATCATCATACCTGCACGATAACCATATGAAACAGCTAAATAATTTATTCTTCTGTGAGTCAACTTTTTTCTAATAATTTTTATATCAGTAGAAAAATCTAAAGAACTTTTAAAAACTTCTTCATAATCTACTTTTGCTAAATTGTTCTGGGCATACATTACTATTTCTTGACGGATTTCATCAATTTTATTTAATCCCTGACGATTATCAACCGGAAGAAAAGACCCATCGGGTTGCCTGATTAATCTTTCCGAATATACGCTTGGATTATGAATAATTAAAAGCTCCTGTTCCTCTTTCATCCAGTTTAAGAATTCAACTGTTTCAATTAACTCTTGCTTTGAAAAATTTTCATCCGGATTATTTTTTCTATCAATAAATCTTTTAAGCAATTCTAAATCTCTATTTTGTTCTTTCGTACCTTTTATTGCTCCTTCAGTAGCTTTAATGATTTTATCTATATCCCGTTTGCTGTGTTTTAAATAATTATCCAACTTTATTTTTTTAGCCAAACTGGTCGCCATTACTCCTCCTTCATTCTTAATAATTTCAATTCTTGACGCAATACTGGTAGCAATCGGCTTACCTTTTTTCTTTATAAATTCAACAATTTCATTAGGTCGTTTTTTTCTCAACTTTTTTTGTGGGACTTCCTGTCTTTTAGTACCGGTTAGAAGTTCCATCCCGCGATTAATGGCATTTTTACCGGCAAAGGCATTAACTATAAATTCGGCTCCTGTCCTAAGTCCGCCGGCTGATAATAAGCTCGATGCCCCGGCATTAGCTGCCATCATTGCCAACCAAGTATCCGGTCCGGTCAGACCAAAATGTTTTAAGACATTATTAATTACATAAGAGGTTGCTCCATAACTAATAAAGCTGTAAAAAAACTTATTTTTATTATGCCAAAATCTTTGATTAAGCTCTTTTCTGATTGGTCGCATTTGCTCCTTAATTTCTTGCTGATACAGTTTATATTGCACTGTTCTTTTAAAAAGTGGCCCCTTAAATTCTTTCCATTTTTTTCGATAATTTTTGTCCGATCTTTCTATTCCATACTCCTTTTGAATTGCGGAGACAACTTCTTTTTTTCGAGTCGCAAGTTCTTTTCTCATCGGCAAAAATTCATCTCGGATAAAATAGTCGACCATAAAAAGCACTGCCTCTTCTCCACGGTTGACGGCCTGTTCTCCAAAATAGTTAACTCCGTGTCCAAAAATAGCTGTATCTAATAGCGCACCTCCAACTGACATGGCTTTTCCAAGTAGATTGGGCTTGGTCATAAAAGGACTATCACCTTCAAAGTAGAATAATCTTTTTTGTAAGGCAATCTTACGCCTTGTAATCCACTGGGATAGGTGAGAAACTTTTCCCATCGTCCTCTCAACTCTATCTCTCACTTTCGGATCGGCAATTTCTTTTCCTTCCAATAAGCTCATCACCGCATTTTCGTCAGCGGTTTTTTCTCTAAGCTTTTCCAAGCTCTTAACATCTTCAACTTTTTTTTCCGAAGCGGTTTCTTTTATAATATTGCCAATAATCTCACCTATCATAAAACCGTCGACATTACGGTTATTAACTATCAACCTCATAACTTCGGTTCTATTTTTACTGACAACAGAGAAAAGTTCTCCGCTAATGTCATCATTATCAGCGACCGCTTTTTCCAAGTCTCGTATTATATTTGGACTCAGTAAACCCGCTTCGGATTTTTGTAATATTAGTTCGGCCAGTTCGGGAATAAATTCGTTTAAATTTTCACGAATAAAACTTGTTAATAAATCGTTTCCAACTCTTTGCAGTCCCGGAATAATTTCTTGCGCTCTTTTTAAAACTTCTGCTTGTGGAAGAACGCCAACACCAAGTTCGTCGCGCATGTTGTAAAGCATCCCCAAAACCATCTGATTTTGGCCGTGTTTTTCCGGTGTATCTTTTGTGTAGTAATCTTTAAAAATCCGGTAAAAATCGCTCTTAATATTCCGGTCGCTATCAATCACTCCCCGATCAATTAAGGCCTGCTCAGCCCGATGACGATCACTTTCAAGGGCTTTTTCGTGGAGCGCTTCGCTCATTTGTTTTTTTATCGGCTGACTCTCTAATTCAGCCTCCATTTTATTTCCCCAATATCTTTCTCCAAATCTATGCTCTTTGTCTTCATAAGGCAAAAAGTCAGCCACATCTTGAGTTTTTGCTCTTGATTTTTGGCTTATCTCATCGAATTCCAAAGCCACAATTTCTCCCAATTTAAAAATATTGCGAACTTGATTTATTGATTCCCGGGCTTGTGGAGATTTATCTTTACCTGCCATTACTTCATACGATTGGATAGCTTCTTCATCAAAACGAAAATTGATAAAATATTCTTGAATAAAGTCTGGGTTACTTTCCAATTCTCTAATAAAGGCGTTTTTTAATTCTT
>Ga0210006_1003243_pt1 | contig 10233 bp, 11 predicted proteins | sample CryGey02umfilter_2_FD_185452 | JGI IMG/M metagenome (GOLD analysis project Ga0210006, IMG submission 185452) | Groundwater microbial communities from aquifer in Utah, USA - Crystal Geyser 4/10/14 0.2 um filter (SPAdes) (version 3) | ecosystem: Environmental > Aquatic > Deep subsurface >... | reverse complement strand
ACGACGGCTTTTTGGCCGATGATATGGAAGTTCGCCGCGCGAAGCGCGTAATAAAACCACAATGGTATGCTATTCATTTTACCATTGTTGTTTTATAGCCAATTTTTTGCTTTTTGCCGAAGGCAAGACTTCTAAATTTCCAGTGAAAGAAAGCGACAATTTTCCGTGCGAAGCACGGCTTTGCCCAAAAGCTATAAAAAAATAATTGCAACCCTGTTGCGCACGCAGTAATATTTAAATGCGCACAAATAGGAACTTACACGGCTCGTTTTTGTACAATTCAAATTGTACCTTCAGAGGAGCAACTTCTGTTACAAGTCCGTGTAAATGTATTTGTGCGCAACAGGGTTGCTCCTTTGAGATTTATCACTTAACCAAAAGCCTATGAAATACTACATCTATGCCAGAAAATCCACAGACGAGGATAACCGCCAAGTTCTCTCTATCGAAGGGCAAGTGACGGAGTTGCGAGAATTTGCAGTAAAAGAAAAACTGGAAGTCATTGATGAATTTATTGAAAGCAAAACTGCCAAAGTACCCGGAAGGCCTATATTCAACAAAATGATTGAGCAAATTGAACTTGGCGGCCATTCGGATAACGTGGGAATTTTAGCGTGGCATCCCGATAGACTGGCGAGAAACAGCATAGATGGAGGGAAAATCATTTACCTCATAGACGAAGCAAAAATAGGAACGCTAAAATTCCCAACCTTTTGGTTTGATAGCACTCCGCAGGGCAAATTTATGCTTAATATCGCTTTTGGGCAAAGTAAATATTACATAGACAACCTTTCTGAGAATATTAAACGTGGCATACGCCAAAAGTTAAGGCGCGGCGAACTGCCTGGACTTGCTCCCGTAGGATATTTAAACGAATTAAGGCATCATACCATCGTAAAAGATCCAGATAGATGGAAAGCAGTTCGCGCGCTATTTGAGGCGTATGTCACGGGAGATTCCACTCTAGAAAATTTACAAAAAATGTCGCTTTCTTTGGGCTTGGTGAGCCGACGTACCAATGATGCCTTGGTGCTTTCAAGAATTGAGCACATGTTACAAAATCCATTCTACTATGGCGTTATCACCAGAAAGGGCGAAGCCTATCAAGGTTCTCATGAGCCAATAATCTCAAAGCAACTTTTTGATAAGGTGCAGCGGGTAATAGAGCAACGATCTAAGCCGCAAAAAGCAAAAGAATTGTTGTCTTTTGCTTTTTGCGGGATCTTTAAGTGTGGTGAGTGCGGCCGTGCGATTACCGCTGAAAAGAAAATCAAAAAATCAGGCCGCACGTACACCTATTACCGCTGCACCAAAAAGAACCGTGTTTGCAGTCAGAAATATGTTGAGGAAAAAGAACTTGTTAAACAGCTCAATGAGCTTTTTCAAAAAGTTGCTTTGAGTGATGATTGGAAAGAAAAATTTATGAAACAGTGGGAACAAGATTACAAAGAGGCTTCGACCGTTTCGTCCTCTTCCGCCGGCGAAAGTAAAATCGAGCTCAAGGCATTGGAAGAAAAGCAAATCCGTCTCCTCGATGCTTACCTTGAGCAAACTATAACCAACGAAGAATACACCGCAACCAAGAAGAAACTCCTGAACCGAAAAATTGAAATCAAAGAGAATTTGAAAGAATCCGGCGGAAGAGGACTTCATTGGCTCGAACTCTTCAAAGAATGGATTTTGTCGGCTCACCAAGCCATCAACTTCGTTGATTCTGGAAATTTAGAAGAAAAGCGAAGCTTTCTGCAAAAAATTGGCTCGAACTTCCACATCATCGGCCAAAAAGCCGCCGTGGAATTGGGTTTTCCGTGGGCCGCCGCCGCAAAAAAGTTGGAATTTTCCGTTTGGAGCGGGTAACGGGAATCGAACCCGTATCTTCGGCTTGGAAGGCCAACATAATGAACCATTATACTATACCCGCAAGGGTCGTGAGTCATTCTAATGCGTTTTTAAACGAGTGGCAAGATATTTTTAAATTTATTTTTTGTAGTCTATCACCATATACATGCTTTAATTATTCGCGCCATTGTCATTCCTTTTATTCACACCCATACTAAAAAAATCTGACATCCATTCACACGATGATGTTGGCCCTTCCGTAAAGATATTCTGGATTTTTTAAGGACATGATGGAATGCAAGTAGTTCATTATACTTCCCTTTGTTGACCACGCAGGGGATCCAATGAATAATGGGCACCTGAATTAATCACATTTTCCTATGAATACATCCAAAAAATCCATGCCTTTTTGGCGCCATATCCCCGCGCTACCCCAAATCCTTTTTATGTTAGGATTAACGGGAGGTGTGGCTTTCCGATCTCTTATCTTCCTTCAGCCTTTGGGCACTCAAATCGTTAATATTGTTTGGTATGTGGGTGTCATTGCTTATCTTATCTTCTTTTACATGCGTATTGTGATCGAAGGTCATCGTCGTGGAGTGTGCAGACACCCCGCGCTTTTGGAACGCTTAAAAACGCATCAATTGAATAATGAAGATTTTCTGGTGATCAATGAACTTGTTCGTTCTCAGTGCCGTTCCAATATACAATACAATTATATGGTTTGGTTTGGACTTTCCTTCACTTCACTTGTTTTGGCTTGGTTTTTTGTTTGATTTCGACAGTTTGATTAAGAGTTTGATTGTAAGTTGTAATAATCGATCAGAAATTCGGAAATAGCGCGAAAAGTGGGAGCGGCAGTGGTGGCTCCCCATGTGTTTTCACCAATGCGCGGACGTTCAAATTTTATCAGCATGACAAAACGGGGTTCCAGCGCAGGCAGATAGCCCGCGAATGAAGTGATGGTTGATCCATCGCCGGTTTCGTATTTACCTCCTTTACCGGCAACCTGCGCGGTTCCTGTTTTACCCGCAATGAGGTATCCGGGGATGTCCGCCGGCTTGGCGTGCCCGCGACGCACCACACTAATGAGCATGGAAGTGATGATGCTGGAAGTTTCTTCGCTGATCACTCTTTGAATTACGCTGGGTTCGTTTTTTATTGTTTCATTTCCCCTTATGATCGTGTCGACAATGTAAGGCTCCATCAGTTTCCCTCCATTGGCTAGCGCCGCCCATGCGGTGATCATTTGCAAAGGGGTAACGACGATACCCTGACCAAACGAAATGGTTAAAAGTTGCGCCTTGGACCAGCGTTTATAATAATCCAATCCTCCTTTTGTTTCCCCTTCAAGCTGAACATTTGTATATTCTCCTAATCCGAAGTTTTTTAAATATTCATAGGTCAGTTTTTTACCGATTTTTTTGGCCACGAATGACATGCCTGTGTTGAGCGATTTTTCCAAAACTTCCGTCATGGTGGCTTTTCCGTGATATTGATTGTCTGAATTTTTGATTTCAAACTCATCGATTTTTAAAGGACCATCATCGATGAAAGTGGTTTGCGGCTCCACTTCTTTCGCGTCCAGCGCGATGGACATGACAATGGGTTTGAACGTGGAGCCCGGTTCATAGTAATCGGAAATGATTTTATTTTTTAAAGCACCGGAGCCGAATTTATTGACGTAAACGAATTTTTCGATTTCTTCTTTTTCCGGATCACTTTCCTCAATCGGTAAATAAACCCCCTTTTCATTTCGTTTGAACACGGGGACTGTGGAATAAAGCTCCTCGTCTTTTTCCAAGGGGCGTAAAGCAAATACATCCCCGAAGTGATTGGGGTCAAAACTGGGATAATTGGCCATGGCGATGACGGCGCCCGTGAAAGGATCCATGATGATCACTTGGCCGTTATCCGCCCGAAAACGTTCTACCGCTTCCTTTAAAACATCTTCCACTTTTTTTTGAACGATTCGGTCAATGGTCAGAACAATAGTATCTCCATCCACGGCGTTGACGATTTTACTTTCCCCGACAGTGATTTGTCGGCCAAAGGGGTCGCTTTCGGCATAAATGGTTCCTTTTTTACCTTCCAGTTCCACGTTGAAGTATCCTTCCACCCCATACTGACCAATGTTGTCGCGGTTTAAAAATCCCACCACGTTCGCGGCCAGTGAATTTTCCGGATAAAAACGCCAGTGTTCGGGAAGTAGTACCACTCCTCTTAAATCGAGTTCACGAATGTGACGTGAGACTTCCGGATCCAGTTTGTTTTTTAGAAACACATAACGGACTTTACGTCGTGACAGTTGTCCTTCGAGCTCTGTCGGCGTTTCACCTAAGAATTTTGAGAGACGGGTGGCTACTTCCGTCAGGCGAGTCTCGGGAATCAGCGTGGGATCCGCGTAAATCATAAAACGTTTTGGATCGACGAATACTCCCGGCAAACGTTCGTTGATCACTTCCGCCATGAGGTCGGTATCCACATCGCGCTTTAAAATAAAAAAATCCACTTCCAACTTTGAAATTTTCCGAAGAATATTCGCCGCCACTTCGTCCGCCATCGCCGTATAACTTTTGAACTGGGGCTTGTCGACTTTGGTTTGGATTTCATCGGTTATTCCCAAATCCCATACCGGTTGAGTGGTCATAAAACGCCCGAGCGAGTCTTCATCGATCACGTTGTATTGGCAGTCATCGGGTTTTTCCAGACAGATTTTATAATCCGCTTGATCAAAAAGAAGGGGGGCGAGTTCTTTGGCAATGGTTATTTTGTCGTCCGCCACAAAAGGGTCGATGTACAAGAGATCCAAAGTGGTGTTGGTTGCCAATTTTGAAAGTTCTCCCGAGTGCGTGTCGCGTACCAGAATTTCCCCGCGACGGGCAGGCAATTCAATGGCTCCGAAATGTTGATTTTTAGCCATTTCACTGTATTTTTTGGACTCGACGATTTGAAGCTGAATGAGACGTAAGATGATGATCACAAACAACAAACTCACCGCGATAATCAAAACGCCAATGCGAATGGCATTGTTCAGTTCTGCCCCGATTTTCATGTTTTTTCGGGCAAATTGTGATTGCTGATATTTCATCTTTATTTTATTCGGAAAGCATTCTATCATGTTTTTATTGGAGAAAAGATTGATATTTACTCTATAAAATGCTATAATATAAAGATTAGATACCCTTAAAATATGAAATTAAAAATCGGAGTCATGGGATCCGCTCAAGGACCTTCCATAGAAAATCAGGAAAATATTCGTAAAGCGATAGAATTGGGGCATTACATTGCTTCCAGCGATTGTATTTTGGTGACGGGAGCTTGTCCGGGACTGCCGGATCAGGCGGCTTATGGTGCTCATCAGGCAGGCGGTCATGTGATGGGTATTTCCCCCGCTTTCAGCGAAAAAGAACATACTGAACAATACAAATCCCCACAGGATTACTATGATGTGATTATTTATACCGGCCTGGGGCTGATGGAGCGTGATATCATCAATATCCGTAGTTCTGACGCGATCATCATCGCAGGGGGTGGCATAGGTTCCCTGAACGAATTTACTGTGGCTTATGACGAAGGGAAAACCATTGGTATTTTAAATGGAACGGGTGGTATTTCCGATCACATCCCTGAAATTTTGAATATTTGCAACCGTGAGCTCAATGGGAACATTGTTTTTGATTCGGACCCGAAAGCGTTGGTTGAAAAAGTGATTGCAGTCATGAAGCACCGGGAATTTCCTACCATTGAAGATGAGCGAATTCTGGGGCAACATTAGGCCCCCTATCGGTTTACCAATAGATTTACCAATGGGTTTATCAATGGGAATGGCATGAAAAGAAGGTCGTTTTTAGAATGAAATGAGATAAAAATTAGTCTTGCTCTTCTTTTTTCTTTCTGGTATCATCCCTCCGCCAGCTTTTTAAAAGTACATCAAATGTCATTAAAACATTATCTTCAAGAGAGTTTTCGTGAGCTTCACAACGTGACATGGCCCACGCGCAAACAAGCGGTTCGCATCACCAGTATCGTCTTTATTTTTATGATGATCAGTGCGTTCCTTCTGGGTATTTTGGATGAGTTATTGACCCTTGGTTATCATGCTCTATTAGCCCTTTAATTATTAGTGTTATGGGAAAACAAGCAAAAGGAACCGGTCGTCATTGGTATGTACTTCATACCTATTCGGGTTATGAAGACGCGGTGGAAAAAGCGTTGCGTCAACGTATTGAAGCTTTGAATATGCAGGATTATATTTTTGACATTCGGGTTCCCAAGGAAAGTCAAATCATCATCAAGCGTGGCGAACCCGTTCAGGAAAAGAAGCGTATTTTTCCGGGATATGTTTTGGTGGAAATGATCGTTACCGATGATTCTTGGTACGTGGTTCGCAATACGCCCAATGTTACGGGTTTCGTGGGCTCCGGGAACATTCCCGTTCCTGTTACCCCGGAGGAATTCGGCATCATCGAAAAACGAACGGGTGCCGGTACCGATCCCAAGTTCCGAATCGACTTTAAATCCGGGGATCATGTGGTCATCAATAATGGTCCTTTCAAAAATTATGATGGGGTTGTCGATAAAATCGATCCCGAAAAAGGAAAAATCAAAGTCATGGTTTCTATTTTTGACCGCGAGACACCCATTGAATTGGATTTTACCGAGATAAAAAAGAAATGATCTCTAGTCTGATTTTATGAAAAAAGCGCCCATTGCCATTTTAATCCTTGTCCTTATTCTTATCCTTTCCGGTGGTGATTACCTTCTGAATACCGCAAATAACAAGACTCCGGAACCCGTCACCATCGACACGCCTGACAATTACCCCAACCTGACACAGACCCTCATTGAAGGGAATCCGGCAACGCTTGACTATCAGATCTCCAAACGCAATCGCACCACTCAGATCTTTGAAAAAATCGATTTAACCGCCCTTGGCGACATCCGTGTTTACCGGAGCGAGATTAAAAATCCTGTATTGGCCGGCCAAAAAGAGGCACTCCCCATTGTTGTTTATGAAATTCAAGGGGCGGAAAAACAGGGGGCAATCACTTATCTGAATGTTAAATTACAGTTCGTCAAACAGATGGACGCGACGGAAAACATCAATGAATCGAGTGATTTTGGAGGCAGTAGTTTTTATTTTAACGACTTGAACAACCGGAACACCTCGTTCCTGTGTGTGCGGATAGGAGACAATCTATTCGGTTTCCAATTCAGCAAGGTGACGCGCGAGGACTTTGACACCATCAAACAAATGATCGACACTTTATTAGACTCTTTTAATTCTTAAATTTTACTACCGTGGCAAAGAAAGTTATTAAAATGATCAAATTGCAGATTCCTGCCGGCAAGGCAAACCCTGCACCTCCTGTCGGACCTGCGCTTGGTCAGCATGGTCTTAACATTCAGGATTTTTGTACTCAATTCAACAACGCAACTCGTGAATTGGGCGATACCATTACTCCTGTTGAGATCAGCGTGTACGATGACCGTTCTTTCACCTTCATTCTCAAAACATCTCCTGCGGCTGAGTTGATCAAGAAGGCACTCAATCTGAAGAAGGGGAGTGGCGTTCCCCATAAAGATAAAGTGGGCACTCTTTCGCGCGTCGCACTGAAGGAAATCGCCGAAAAGAAAATGTCCGATCTCAATGCCAACGATGTTGAGCAAGCGATGAAAATCATTGCCGGAACAGCTCGTAGTATGGGAGTAACCATTGAAAAATAATTTTTAATTTAGAATTTACATTTTTTAAACTTATTTTGCTTTAGTCTCAAGGTTCCTAAATAAAAATTTCAAATTAAAAATCGTAAATTAATTATATTAGTGGGAGGCCTCGAAAGCCACTTGACCACACAATCATGAGTTTATGCCTAAAAGAAGTAAAGCCTATCGTGCTGTCGCGAAAAAAGTTCATAGCGAAAAGCATTATACTTTGAGCGAGGGTGTTTCTTTGCTCAAAGAAACCGGTGTTACCAAATTTGATGGAACCGCCGAATTGCATATTTACTTGAATATCGATCCTAAAAAACCGGATCAGGCGCTTCGTGGGACGCTTGTTTTTCCTCATGGAACCGGAAAAATCTATAAAATAGCCGCAGTGGTCAACGACAGTTTGGCAAAAGAGGCTAAGGCCGCTGGTGCCATCAGTGCCGGAACAGAGGATTTGATCGCTGAATTCACCAAAGGAAAATTCGATTATGATGTCATCGTCGCCACTCCTGATTCCATGAAACATTTGGGTAAAGTGGCCAAAATACTCGGTCAAAAAGGCCTGATGCCCAATCCTAAATCCGGAACGGTTACCGACAATGTGGTTCAGACCATCGAAGAACTCAAACGCGGACGTGTGGAATACCGCAACGACAAACAGGGTAACGTTCATGTTCTCTTCGGAAAAATTTCCTTTAAACAGGAAGAATTGGAAAACAACCTGAAAGCGATCTTGCAGGTGATCCGTGACGCGCGTCCTGCCGGTGTTAAGGGGGCTTACGTTAAATCCATCACACTTGCCAGTACCATGGGTCCCGGCATCCATTTGGATGTAAACGAGACAATGTCTAATCTTTAATCAGTACAGTCGATTGGTGTGCACTGTAGTACTGTAGCACTGCGCACTGTAGCACTGTCTACTGCACTATCATGGATGTCAAAATCAAACGCATCGACAAATCCCTCTCACTTCCGGTTTATGAAACCGGGGGGGCGGTGGGTTTTGATTTGCTCGCGCGAGAGGAAGTAACGGTAGAACCTCAGTCTATTGCCCTCATCCCTTCTAATGTGATTGTCGAAACACCGGAGGGATATGCCCTCATTATCGCGGCGCGTAGCTCTACGCCCCGCAAACACGGCTTGAGCATCCCTCATGGCATCGGAATCATCGATCAGGATTACTGCGGAGAGGAAGATGAAATCAAGATTCAGGTTTTTAATTTTACAGAAAATCCCCTTATCCTTGCCCGTGGTACTAAAATTGCCCAAGGCCTTTTTGTGCGTGTGGATAAAATGACTTTTAAGGAAGTGGATCAGATCAAAAAGGAGAGCAGGGGAGGGTTTGGGAGTACAGATGAGAAATAAAGAGTTTTGGGCTTCTATCGTCAATGAAAATTCCGATAATACATACGATTTTGTTATTCTTCGGCAAGAAGTGGAAGTAACGGTAGGAAGGGGTTGTACGCCATTTGACCATTTATTCAATTACTCAAACGTTGTACGAATTTTTATGAAAAAACTAATCGTCATCCGAGGGTCACTAGGCGTTGGCAAAACCACTGTTTCCAAGATTTTGGCGCGGAACCTTGATGTGGAATATTTATCGTTGGATAAAATAATAGACGATAACCATCTGGTCGATCCCAATGCGGATGGAATCCCTCTTGAAAGTTTTATAAAAGCGAATGAAATAATTCTAGACACTGCGAATGAGAGTGAAAAATCTTTTATTGTCGATGGCTGTTTTTATTATCAGGAACAAATCGATGATTTGAAGAAAAAATTTAATGACGATGTGATTATTTTTACCCTCATCACCACTGTTGAAAAGTGTATTGAACGGGATGGTGAGAGAGAAAATGTTTACGGGGAAGATTCCGCCCGGTTTGTGCACATGATCACAAGTAAAATTCAGGCAGGGTATGACATTGATAACAGTGATTTAAGTGTTGAGGGAGCCGTTGAGAAAGTGATGGAGAAAATGGCTTAAAGGAAAAATTTGCGGGCTGAAAGATTAAGTTTTATGCTAAGGGAAGCCAATAACTCTTAATATTTTTTGTCATGCAAAAAAAGTGCCCAAAATGTGGCAATAGAAATACCAAAAAGAACGGTAAGCGAAATCGCAAACAGTGCTATAAATGTATGGATTGTGGACGATGGCGGGGTGGCTTAAGACAAAAAAATAATCACTGGATCAAAACAGCCTATCATCAATACACCATTGGTAGGCAAACACTAAAAAATATTGCTGAAACGTATCATCAGAGAACAAAAACCATCCAAAAACTCTTTGATGATTTTAATCCGGTAACCGGTGAGATTAAAGTTCCCGACAATCCCGTTTCTGTGATAATGGATGCTGCCTTTTTCAGCCGCAAAGATGGGGTTTTGGTAACACGGGCGAATAGCAGAAATATTGTCTGGAAAGAAATTGAAACTGAAAAAGTGGAACATTATGCCGAACTGATTAAGCTGATGATGGATGCCGGAATTCAGATCAGTTCTTTTGTGATCGATGGTCGCAGAGGAGTGCTGCACATGATCATTAAGCGGTTTTTCGGTATTCCGGTTCAACTGTGCCAGTTCCATCAGATACAAACCATGACAAAATACCTTTCCAAAAATCCAAAGCTACAAGCAGGTAAAGAGCTTAGGGCAATTGCCCTCACACTTACCGAA
>Ga0210006_1003216_pt1 | contig 10302 bp, 11 predicted proteins | sample CryGey02umfilter_2_FD_185452 | JGI IMG/M metagenome (GOLD analysis project Ga0210006, IMG submission 185452) | Groundwater microbial communities from aquifer in Utah, USA - Crystal Geyser 4/10/14 0.2 um filter (SPAdes) (version 3) | ecosystem: Environmental > Aquatic > Deep subsurface >... | reverse complement strand
CAACTTGGACTGCCGATAAGGGCAACATCTGGTCAGACCGGTCATCCGCGGCTCATACGACCGCGACGCTTGACTGGACCAATGGCTTCTTGTTGAAGGATATGAGTCAAGCTGCGAGCTTCTAAGTAATTGTTGAAATTCAGATACACAAAAGCGCCCAGCCCCAGTTTAAAAAACTTGGGCTGGGTTGCTTTTGTTAAGGGAATAAGTATAATTTAGGGATAAATATTTAGGGTCTGTCGCCGAATGCTCTTTCGAGTATAAATTTTATTTTAAATTTTTGAGGCAATATAGTTATATTAGCGAAATAATTTAAAATATAATTTACCAAAATTTGGAAATTTAGGCCGAATACCTGCCTGTTCCGTTCGGGCGGGTGGCATTCGGCGACAGACCCATTTAATTCGTATGTTTTGACATGTCTTTAATTTTTTGATACGATATAATTATAGAAGATAATAAAAAAAGTAACATATGTTACTTTTAATATAATTTTATGAGATTTAAAAATCCATTAGATAAAATTCTTTCTTCAAAAGCTAAAATTAAGGCCTTGCGTTATTTAGTTAACTATGGCAAAGGAATTTCAGCAAGAGAATTTTCCAGAGAGATCGGGATTGCTCCGCCGAATATACTAAAGACACTGAGGGGGCTTGAGAATGAAAATATCGCGGTTAGCAGAAGATTCGGCAGATCCATTGTTTATACTTTAAACAGGAACCATTTTTTAGTAGATAAAATTATTTTTCCTTTATTTAAAAATGAGGCGGGAGCTAAAAATGAATTAGGGAAAAAAATAATAAAATATATTAAATTTCCTTTTGAGTCAATCATACTTTTCGGCAGTATCGCTCGCGGCGAGGAAGAGCCAAAAAGCGATATTGATATCGCTTTTATAATAAAAGACGCGGCGAACGAAGATAAAATCGAAAGGGAGGTTTTAGACATGAATCCAATTTTAAGTGAATATTTTGGAAATTCTATTTCCCCAATCGTTATAAGAAAGTCTGATTTTATAAGAAAATTAAAAAAGGGCAATCATTTGTTTAGTTCAATAGCAAAAGAAGGCGAAGTAATAGGCGGAAAATTAATTAACGATTTGCTATGATAAATATAAAAACGCGTCAAGAGTCCGGTTGGAAAAATTATTTGATTAAGGCGGAGCAATTTTTGGAAACTGCTCGCGATACTTACTTTAAAGAGAATTGGAACGCAGTCGGATTAAACGCTGTCCATTCCGCTATATCGGTTAATGACGCTTTAACATCTTATTACGGGAAAATTCGGTCAATAAGCGAAAAGCATAGTGATTCCATAAGTTTGCTTTTAGAAGTTTTTAAGAATGATGAGGAATCAAAAAGTCATTCTAAGCATATTTTATGGCTTATTGGCAGAAAGAATTTAGTGGAATATGAATCGCGCTTATTTTTTAAAAAAGAAGCTGAAGAGTCACTAAAGCATGCCGGCAGATTTTTATCTTGGGCAAAAAGCAGATTGCCTAAATAATTTAATTTTAAAATAAGTTTGCTCCACCCTGCACTTACAATCTGTAAGTGAGGGGTTGTTTTTTTTATTTAGCCCCTTCCCGCCCGAACGACTGGCGTTCCTCGCCAGAATGATCTTGTCGGGCTGGAGTCGGGCGGGTATTAAAGGGGCCGACCTTGAGGGAGGGGGATTTTTTTATATAAATTTGTAAAAAATAATTAATCTGGTATAATAAAGGGACTGTCGCCGAATACCGTATTCAGTCTAAATTTCTAAATTTTGGTAAATTTAATTTTAAATTATTTCGCTAATATAACTATATTGCCTCAATAATTTAAAATAAAATTTCCTCAAAATTGTAAAAATTTATACTCGAAAGAGCATTCGGCGACAGTCCCATAAAAACAATGAAGTTTACTCGAACAAAAAAATTATTATTTGCCAATAATAAAGGCGGAGTCGGTAAGACCACGCTAGCTTTTAATTGTGCGATGTCTTTTGCTAAACAAGGCTATAAGACTGTTCTAGTCGATCTTGATCCGCAATGCAATCTTTCACGCCTGGCCATGGGTGATAATAAATTTGAAAAAACATTATTTTCTTCAGTGGAAAAAGATATTTATACTGTTTTGAAGGGGGTGATTGAAGGCGGCTCGGATATTAATTTAGATGTTCCGTTTATTCCGGTTTCGAATAGCGAAGGAAATCTTTCTTTAATGAAAGGCAGCGTCAATCTTTCGCTTTATGAAAATATATTAGTAGCTGCGTACGGCCAAGCTGCAGCCGGACAACAGCTTGGTTATTTTCAGACCAGCGCGATTGATAGATTCCTTCGAGAAAAAGGGCTGAACAATGAAATAGATATATTTGTGATTGATACCTCGCCAAGCCTTTCTCTGCTTAATCAGATTATTTTTCTTGGCTCTGATTATTTCGTTGTTCCGATGATGCCGGACGCTTTTAGTGTGCAGGGGATTGAAAATCTTGGCAGTATGTTTGAAAAATGGAAACAGAACTGGAAAATCACCGGTAAGGCGCTTTCCGGGAATACTGAAAGTAAATTTGTGCTTTCTGGTGATGGATTATTTATCGGTTATATAGTAAATTCATACAATGTATATAGTAAACAGCCAATCAAAGATCATCGTCGTTGGATTGAAGAAATTCCAAAAAAAGTTCAGCATTTTCTTTCGGAAAAGCACGGTAGAAACGGTTTAGTAGAAAAAAGCTGGAAAAATTCATTGGCAGAAATACAAGACTATGGAAGAATTCCGGCTAAGTGCCAAGAACTCGGAGTGGCCATTTTTGACTTAGATCCTAACTGTATAGAGGAAATTCATATTGGCACTAAAGAAAATATAGAGAAATCAAAAGAAGAATTCAAAAATCTCTCAGAAAATATTTTGAGAATATTAGCAGAATACTAGTTTTAATAAAGGCTTATCTTTAATCTGCGTAGCCTAATTTTAGAATAAATTTATCTCGACTCACCCCCCTCCGGTTTATCCGGAGGGGTTGCTTTTTTTGACAGCGTTTTTATTTGTGATATAATAAAAAAATAATAATATCAATAATATGGCTACTTTTCATAAATGCGATAAATGCGGTAAAAATATAAAGGGAGAAGCTATTAGATTTTCCATTGACGATATGGATAAAAGATTTTTTGAAAGGGGCTATAATAGTTACGATTTTTGCGAAGCCTGCGCGAAACCCTTAGCGGTTTATCTCAAAGGTTTTTTAGCTAATAAGAAAAATAATAATAAACATAAATAAATTTATGCTTTTAACTCCAGAACAATTTAGCATTTTAGCGACAAAAGATGATTTAAGGGACTTAGAAGAAAGACTGGATGAAAAGATGGATAAAAAAATTGATAAAGTTCTCACAGCTATTGACGGGATCGCCCATAAGCATCAAAAATTTGAAATTGAATCAGCGGCTAATGTAGGCGCGCATGATCGCTTTGAGAAGAAATTTACTAAAGCCGATAAAAGAGTGGAAATTTTGGAAAAAAAGTTTGGAGTGAGCCGGACCGCGGCATAAAATTTTTTAAAATAATTTTCAAGCAACCCTTTCGGTTTTTTTGCGGGGTTGTTTTTTATAAAGAAAATAGGTATGATTTTAAAGTTCCCCTCCTTTATAAGGACGGGAGAAAGGGGGAAATAAGGGGGAAATAAGATTGATTTATTGCTAAGTTTATGTTAATATTAAAGAAAGCAGATAAAATAATTCTATGATGAAAAAAATAACCGAAATTAAAGCAAAGATATTGCCAATACTGAAAAAAAATGACGTGGTTAGAGCGTCTATTTTCGGTTCTTTCGCCCGTGGCGAAGAAAAAAAGAGGAGTGATATAGATATGCTGGTGGAGTTAGACAAAAAACATAGCCTTTTGGATTTAATTGGTATAAAATATGAGATAGAAGATGTTTTAAAAAGAAAAGTTGATTTATTGACTTATGGTGGGGTAAATCCTCGTTTAGAAAAATATATTTATAAAGACGAGATAAAAATATATGCAAAAAGATCCTAAAATATTTTTAGAGCATATTTTAGAAAGTACTGAATTTATAGAAGAATATACGGCCGGCATTACCAAGACCGAATTTTTAAAATTAAGAGAAAAGATTGATGCCGTTGTAAGAAGAATTGAAATAATCGGCGAGGCGACTAAAAATTTACCGGCTAACTTTAAATTAACTGCTCCTCATATACCCTGGAAAAAAATAGCTGGCATGAGAGATAATTTAATTCATGAATATTTCGGAGTTAACGAGGATTTAGTTTGGAAGGTTGTTAAAAAAGATATTCCAGAGTTAAAAAAAGAAATTGAATTGCTATTAAAATAATTTACTGCTCCGCAATATTTCAAGGAGCGGTTTTAATTTTATGAAAAAATACAAAATTTTAATTATTGCTTGTCTGGTTTTAATTATCGCGGCCGGGGGCTGGCTCTATCTGAATAAAGGCGATAATAATACAGACAAATACCAAGAAAAAATCGCCTTTAATACGGGTTTTGTTTTGCTTGATGATGAAAAAAGTTTAGTTTCAAGCGAGCCGGTTGAACTTAGCCCGGAAGCGCGCGACCGATTTGAAACGGAAATCGCTAAAATTAAAGCCGATTTAGCCGTTCAAACCCTTAAAGAAGACCGATTGGCCGGTTATAATAATTTAGGCATTTATCAAAAATATTTAGGCAATTACCGGGAAGCTTATGCCGCTTATTTAGAATCATTAAGTTTAGAGAGCCAGGCTAGGGTTGCCTGGCAGAACTTTGCCGATGTTTTATTAAAAATGAAAGCCTTGAAAAGCGCGGAAATGGCTTATAAAAAAGCCGTAGAATTAAATAAATATATTCCGGAAAGTTACGTAAAATTAGCCAATTATTATAAAGTTGTTGGCGATATTAAGAGCGTTGAAGCGACCTATAAAACAGCCATTGAAATTATAAAACAAAGCATGGAAAGCGATACTTTGGTTTTAGACGCTTACGCCGAATGGCTAGCCGCGCAAAAAAGATATGATGAAGCCATTAAAATTTATCAAGAATTAATAGTAAAACAGCCTGGTAATAAAGAAGCGATTCTAAGGAAGATTGAAGGACTGAAGAAATAATTATAGATCTGATTGTCATTGCGAGGAGCGAATGAAGCGAAGCGTAATAAGCGACGCGGCAATCTCCGGTTCAATGGCACATACGTGGATTTTTACCAGAGATTGCTTCACCCCGCGAACGCGGGGTTCGCAATGACAACCTAATTTATGCTTGAATTAAAACTGGAAAAATACGCTAAAATATTCCTTTATGCCGTACCATTTATGGTACTGCTTTTTATTGAAGGTTTTTATTTTCCATTTGTTATCACTAGAACGGTTTTTTTTCGCCTGCTGATTGAGCTGGGTTTAAGTTTATATCTTCTGCTCTTGGCGCTGAATTTTAAAAAATATAAGCCGCGCCTGGATTGGGGGTTTAAGCTAGTTATAATTTTTTTATTGATTCAGCTGCTGGCGGCTATTTTCGGCTATGATTTTTACAGAAGTTTTTGGTCGGACTTTGAAAGAATGGAAGGCGTGGCCGGCTTGATTTATCTGGCGGCTTATTTATTTTTACTGCGGATTTTTTTGCGTGATAAAAAACAATGGCTGTTTTATATCAGACTGATTTTAATTTCCAGTCTGTTGGTTTCGCTTTACGGACTGACGCAAAGATTTAATATTTTACCCGTCTTTGAAGCCGGTATCGGCCGCGCGACTTCAACTATCGGCAACGCGGCTTTTTTGGCCGGCTATTTACTCGCCGCCCTGGGCCTAGGGGTATATTATTATTTTACCGAGTCCGATAAAAATTACCGTTATTTCGCCTTGGCGGCTAATCTGGTTAATCTGCTGGTTTTGTTTTTAACCTCAACCCGAGGCGCGATTTTAGGCGCGATTTTAGGCGCGCTGATTTTTGCGCTGCTTAATGCCATATATTTAGCCGACAAAGCCAGAAGAAATTATTTTGCCATCATAGTAATTTTAGCGGTAATGCTAACCGGTTTTTTTATCTTTAGAGCCAGGTTGGCCGATTCCCGGGTGGAATTCATCAGCCGTTTGGCCACCATCTCCACCGCGGATGTAACGGTGCTAAACCGCTTAACGGTTTGGCGCATGGCTTTAAGCGATTTTAAATTCCACCCCGGGCTCGGCGTGGGCTTGGAAAATTTTGACATTATCTATAATAAATATTACCGGCCGGATATTTCAGAAAACTGGTTTGACCGCACGCATAATGTTTATCTGGACCAGCTCATGGCCGGGGGCGTTATCGGGCTGGCGGCTTATTTGGCGATTTTATTTTATTTGTTCTATCTGCTGTTTAAAAAGCGGCTGGAAGATTATTGGCAGTTTGCCGTTTTAACCAGCCTCCTGGCCGCTTACTCCGTCCATAATTTTTTCGTCTTTGATACCATCAACACTTCTTTTTTGTATTTTTTCCTGATTGGCTTGATTAGTTTTAAAGAAAAAATCGAAGTTGGAGAAGAAGCCGACCAAGCGCCCGACAGCCGAACCTTTAACAAGGTTTTTATTATTTTGGCGATTATCAATATTTTTGTTTTTTATAAATTAGTCTATCTGCCGGTTAAAATCAACCGCGCCATGTATATCGGCTATTACTACGCTATCGCCGATACTTTCCGCTCTTATGAAAATTTTAAACAGGCTTTAAGTTATAAATTTGGCAGCGTTGAGGCCGCGGTTCAACTTAATAAAATGGCGGAGATAATTTCAACGCAAGACGATATCAACGCGGCGGTAAAAGAGAAATTTATAGCTTTGGCCCGGGAAAAATTAAAATTTGCCTCGCTTAATTTCCCCTGGGACATAAAAACCAGAATGTATTTAGGGCAGTTGATTTTAAATAATTATAAAGACCTAAAAGAGCTGGATGAAGCCGAGGCCTTGCTTATGGAATCAAAAAAATTAAGCCCCTCGAGAGTCGAACCTTATTATTTATTATATAATTTGTATTCCAAAAGGGGGGAGAAACAAAAAGCCCGCGACAGCTTAGAAGATTTAATTAAGCAATTGCCCTGGTATGGCGGCGCTAAAATTATGCTCATGGGCGATATCTATGAAACCGAGCCGGTTCGGGCCGAGGAGTTATTTCAAGAGGGCATTAAGCAATTCGGTTATCTGGATTTTGGAGGCTTGAAAAAAATAATTACCCATCTTTTAAACGGCAAAAAATACCAGGAAGTTATTCCCTATTATCTGGAATTAATCGGAAATGAACCCGAGCGGTTTGATTATCGGCTGGATTTGGCTAAAGTTTTTTATTTATCGGGCAATATGGGCGGCGCGCTGGAGCAGATTAATATTATCAGCTCTAATTCCCCGGAAACTTTAAATGGTTATGAGGGATTTATAAATATGGTGAAAGAGGCGGCTAATAAGGAATAATTGAGATTTGACACTAATTTTAATTTGGTTTAAAATTATTACATGAAAACTAAGAAGAAAAAAATAATTCAGTTGGATGATTTGGCCGTTATGGTTAAAGATGGTTTTGACCAGGTGGATAAACGATTTGACCAGGTGGATAAACGATTTGACCAGGTGGATAAACGATTTGACCAGGTGGATAAACGATTTAATCATTTGGAAAAGGTGGTTGACACTCTAGAAAAGGGTCAGGAAGAAATAAAGCTGAGGCTGGATAATGTCGCCTATCGTTTTGAATTAGTTGAATTGCAGAAAAGGGTTGAAATTTTAGAGAAAAAGATAAGTTTTAAGTAGAAAGGTAGAGGAAAACTTGATTTTTTATGTCTTTAAAAATTTATTTAGACATTTTAAAAACCGGAGTATATTTAAGCTTTCTTTCGGTTTTTTTAGTTTCTAAAAATCTATTATTTCCTTATATAACTTCCAAGCAGATATTTTTTAATATTTTAGTGGAAATTTTAATGGTATTTTGGCTGGCGCTCATCATAAAATATCCCGAGGTTAGGCCGAAAAGGTCCTGGATTACTTTCGGCCTGCTGGCTTTTTTTTCCGCTTTGCTGGTTTCTTCAATTTTCGGCGTTGATTTTAATTTAAGCTTTTGGGGGGACATTGAAAGAATGCTGGGCTGGTTTCACGTGTTCCATTTTTTCCTGTTTTATTTGATTATTATCACGGTTTTTAGAGAGTGGCGGGACTGGCGCAATTTATTTATGGTTTCGCTCGTGGCCTCGTCCCTGGTTTGCCTTTACGCGCTTTTTAAAACTCCCATCTCGACCATCGGCAATACGGCTTATGTTTCCGGCTACGCGATTTTTAATCTTTATTTTGCCTTGATTCTATTTTTCAGAAGACGGGCAGAAGTAAAAAACCAAGCTGAATTTTGGCTAATCGGCGCGCCATATTTAATCGGGGCTTTTATTATGGTGGCGGTGATGAAGGTTACCCATACCAGAGGGGCTTATGTCGGCTTGGGCGTCAGCCTGCTGTTATTTTTCATTTTATACGCTTTATCCAGCCCGCATAGAAAAGTCAAAATTTATAGTTTTACCGCCTTGGCCGCGGCCGTCATCGCCGCGGCGCTGGTATTTTCCTTTCCGCAAAGCGCCCTGGTTAACAATAGCGAAATTTTGAGAACAGCCGTCCAAATCAATTCCCGGACGGCGACTTTCCAGACCAGATTGATTTCCTGGAAGGCCGCGCTCAAAGATTTTCCCAACCATTTAATTTTAGGCGCTGGCTACGGCAATTACGCCATTACTTTTGACAAATATTTTGACCCGAAATTTTATAGTTATACTTCTTCGGAAACTTATTTTGACCGGGCGCACAATAATCTAGTGGACATCGCTTCAACCGCGGGTTCGCTTGGCATCTTGGCTTATTTTTCCATTTTTGCCGCGGCTGGCTATTATTTGTTTAAAGGCAAGCGGCAGGGCAAGATTTCCGGTAGCGAGTTTATTTTATTATGGTGTTTGTTCGCGGCCTATTTTATCCAGAATTTAGCCGTGTTTGATTCGCTAGTGACTTATATTTCCCTGATGGTGGTTTTGGGTTATGTTTATTGGCTTTATCAAGGTGAAGAGCAGGCGGTGGAGCCGGCGAGAGAAGCCGGGTCCGGCCTGGACAATAAAGAGCTGGCGATTTTAGCCGTGGCCGGCCTGATAATGCTCGCCATAGTTTATCAGTATAATGTTAAAGTTTTAAGAATGCTCAACGGCACGATTAGGGGGCAAGTTGCTTTTGCTCAAGGCCAATTAGCAGCCGCGGTTGAAGAGTATAAAAAAGCTTTGAGTTTCAATACCGGCTTAGACCGCGACAGCCGCGCCAGCCTGGTTAATACCGTTAACGCCAGGCAAAATGACTTATTAGCCATGGCTAAAGCGCAGGCCCAAGCAATCGTGGATTATGGCGTGAGCCTGGCTGAAGCCAATGTAAAATTAAATCCGGCCGACAGCATGATGCAAATGCAGCTGGCGCAAAGTTTAAGCACGGCCGCTTACGTAAACCAGGACAACACCAGTAAATTTTATTATTATTCCGACCGCGCGCTTACCGCCATTGACGAATCTATTAAAGCCAGCCCGGGCCGAGTGACGATTTATTTTACTAAAGCGCAGATTTATATCGGGCGAAACGATAAAGATAATGCCTTAAAAACTTTAGAGTACGCTTATGATTTGAATAAAGACTACCCCGAATCTTCTTGTTATTTAGCTAAAGTGGCCATATATTTTAAGGAAGAAAAATTGGGTTATGAGGCCATGGATAAATGCCTTGACCTGGGCGGCGCCGGCAATTTAAACCCGGTTGATCTGGTAAAAATCGCTTTGAATCATTACATGGAGAAGAGAGACCAACTTAGAATTTTGGCCTTGTATGAAAGATGGTCGGTGCTGGAACCTAGCGACCCTAAAATTTTTGTTAACTTGTCTCTGCTTTACGCGCAAGCCGGCAATAAGGCTAAAGCCATAACCGCGGCCCAAAAAGCCGCCGCCCTCGACCCTTCAATGAAATCCGCGGCCGAGGAGTTTATCAGGAAGTTGGGAGGGGAGTAATTCAAATAATTTTTAAAATATGTTATAATATTAACATGAATGCCATAATCAAAAAACGTAATTTTGGTCAATTTTTTACCACCAACTCTGATTATATCCTTCAGGGCTTTGGCGATTTTATCAAAAATAAAGAGGTTTCGGATCCCTTTGCGGGAAATCGGGATTTATTAAATTGGGCTAAAAATAATAAATGTAAAAAATTTATAGGTTTTGACTGCGATAAAAATTATATTGACGAAAAAAATGTTTTTTTCAACGATTCCATAAACT
>Ga0210006_1003214_pt1 | contig 10306 bp, 13 predicted proteins | sample CryGey02umfilter_2_FD_185452 | JGI IMG/M metagenome (GOLD analysis project Ga0210006, IMG submission 185452) | Groundwater microbial communities from aquifer in Utah, USA - Crystal Geyser 4/10/14 0.2 um filter (SPAdes) (version 3) | ecosystem: Environmental > Aquatic > Deep subsurface >... | reverse complement strand
ACAGTTACCGACCCCACCAAGCCCTGAACTATTTGACACCCAACGAATACAAAGCCAAACTAAAAGCAGAAGTGTCCTCGATGTATTGAACCTCCACATTCGCTTGATCCCGCTAGAGGTTTGTAGTATAAGTTAAGTAAACGTAAAGAAAGGTATCCAAAGAATATGATCCGAAAGATTAAAAGCTATCTGCTGGTTGCAGTCATGGGCTTGACGCTCGGCGCACCGGCGTTGGTTCCTGCCTTCGCCTCGGCAGAGTGTACAAATATTGCTAAGAAGATCTCTACCGGTTCCGAAGGTGCAGCCGGCGAAACCGGAGCAGCTGATTGTAGCTCGACCAGCGTGAGTGATACCGGAATCACCAACGCGGCCAAGAAAATCGTTAACCTGATTTCTATCATCGTTGGTATCGTTGCGGTAATCATGATCATCTTCGGTGGTTTCCGCTACATCACTTCCGGTGGTGACAGCGGTAAGGTCGGTAATGCCAAGAACAGCTTGATTTACGCCATAGTCGGCTTAATTATAGTGGCCTTAGCTCAGCTGATTGTGCGCTTTGTGCTCAACCAGAGTAGTAACATCACTACGACTTAAACGGTTTACGCATAATAAAAAACCTCCCGTAACAGGGAGGTTTTTTTATGTCCTGGGTTGAGTTCTACAAGACCTGGATCTTCTTAATAGTATCCTGCTGTACTTTGCCGAAGCTAATGGTTAGTACGCCGTCTTTGAGGACGGCTTCGATCTCTTCTTCTTTGACGGGTACGGGCAGAGCGATGGTGCGGGAGAACTCGCCCCAGTAGCATTCTTGCAGGAAGTAGTTCTCTACCCCGTCTTCACTTCCGGAGCTCAGGGTGCCGCGGACGGTCAGTTGGTTGTCGGAAATGCTGACATCAAGATCGTTCTTGTTAACGCCGGCGGTGCGGGCCTTAACTACCAGTTTCTCGCGGGTTTCATAAACGTCGACGGCAAGCTGGCCGGGTACGTTTTCGTCTTCGTCCCACTCGTCGTCAACAGCTGGCGCGCTGGCTGGCTGGTTTGGCTTGGCCGGCAATGCCGCCTCGTCGCCCAAAAAAGCGGCGGTTAATTCGTCTTCTTCTAATAATAGATCATCATCGCGGTTGCGTCGCGCCATTTTCGTTACCCTCCAAATTAATTATGTGTACCAGTCCGTTATCCGCTTTTTAGTAGCAGATTAAAGAAAGATTAAAAACCTTGCGTTTTTGTATTAGTAGCAGTATAGCTTAGGGTCTGACCGGTGCGCAACGGCAATACAACATATTTACAACACATTAATCACAACATGAGCTTTATAGATGTAATGATCGGCAAACTGGCCCCACATAACTGCCTGGGTTGTGATACCGAAGGTAGTCTGCTCTGCTCGCCCTGCCAGAGTTCCCTGCCACCGGCCGCCGATTGCTGTTTCAACTGCCAACGCTACTCCCCGGGAGGCCTTACCTGTTCTGCTTGCTCCGCCGACAGTGATTTAAGATTGGTTAGATCGGCTGTCAGCTATCAGGGAACCGCCAAACAACTTGTCTGGAAACTAAAATTTGCCGGCGCCCAGCAAGCCGCCCAGGCCATGGCCACTTGCATGCTGCCTTTGTTGCCGGTGAATTGCGGAGAGCGCATCCTGGTTGTTTCGGTGCCGACTGCCACCACTCGTGTTAGACAACGCGGCTACAACCAAGCCCGGTTACTGGCGCGGCAGCTAGCCCTGCAAGCCGGACTGCCCTGGATTGATTGTCTGGCAAGAGATGGCCAAGCGCATCAGGTTGGAGCCGGGCGCGAACAGCGGCTGAGCCAGCTACAAACCGCTTTTCGGGTCACCCAGCAGCGTTTTGTGCGCTCTGCCCACATAATTCTGGTAGACGACGTTGTAACGACCGGTGCCACGCTTCAGGCAACCGCCAGCGCGCTCATGGTAGCTGGCGCGGCACGGGTCGACGGCTTAACTTTTGCCCGATCGACGATGAAATAATTAGGCGCGGACTTTTTCGAGTCGCTTAAGGCGTTTTTCGTGACCATCAAGATAAATGAATTGTTTGGCTACTGCCTCTGAAATGTCGGGTATTAGATCGGTGCCATGCTTCATACTAACCACGTGTTGCTCAACATCAACCAGACGTTGATCGATACGATCAACTACCCGGGTAAGACTTGTCAGTGAACCGGACATGATCCTGACTTCGCTAGTCAGGCTTGCCTGGCCAGCGGCAATACCTCCGACTTCGTCCTTCAGGCTTCCCACTTCCGTGGAAATGCCTCCCATTTGTGTGGTAAGACCTTCCACCTTTTCCGTAAGGCTTGCCTGACCGTCAGCAAGGCTTGCCTGACCGTCAGCAAGACCTTCCACCTTTTCCGTAAGGCTTGCCTGGCCGTCCGTAAGGCTTGCCTGGCCGTCAGCAAGTCCTGTGACTTTGGCTTTCAGGCTTCTGACCTCGTCCAGTATCTGCTTAGTATCGTCGTTGCTCATAGTGGATTGTAGTATACGCTCAGACAACAGAGCTATCAATAATAACTCGCTAAAATACAACAAATTTAATGATTTCTCAATTAACCTGTTAGAAATCTGGCGGAACACTCGGGTCTAGAACTTTCCACGGGTTCTGGACAATTCCAGAAAATGAGACATTTTGGCTGGACATGTCCCATTTCTGAAGGCATTATATCTGAAAAATGGCACAAATGGGACAGTGGCGTCCTTAAAAAGGACTGTCCCGTTTTTTAAGTCTTTTAGCTTCTTCATCTAGCGGTACAGCTGGCTGTGTGTACCAATATGGGTAAACATCGCCGTCTGGCCATCAACCAAGTGATAAATAGCCCGATAATCACCAGTAATGTTGATACTATAACTGCCTTTGTAAGGAGTGTTGAGCGCATGATTCCTTAAAGTCGGAATTAAGGGATCACTACTAAAAAGAGTAATGCGCTCGACCATCTGTGTTTTTAGTTTTGGCGATAGCTTAGCTGCCATCTTGTCGAAGCGTTTGTGGAAGACGACGTTCATAGAGAGCTAAGGTGGCTGGTAACTTCGTCGGGCTTAGTATAAACCTTAGAGGTATTCTTGCCCTTTTTATAGTCCTCAATAGCTTCTCCAAGTTCTTTTTCAATTTCCGGCTTGAGCCGGGGGAAGGCCGATACAGTCAAGGAACGACTTCTTACAAACTCTTTGAGACTAGCAGTAATAACAGTGGTCAGAGGCACACCAATCTCATCAGCCAGCTCTTGAGCCTCGTGTTTAAGGTTCTTGCTGACCTTCAGGTTAATAATGGTTTTATCCAGGCTATTCATATACCATAGTATACACAATGGTATATTTTTTGCAAAGCACTACCGATTTTAGCCAGCACAGCACATTGACTTTTTATCAAGCTTATGCTAGTATACATGTAATATTTAAAACAAACAATGTCAGAAAAAAATAATTCATCACCACATAACTTTGACCCATCTCTCTTTGGTGATGCGCTGCAAGAACACAACAGAGTGCTGGGGAGTAATGGGGTAGCTATAATACATCCTTCAGAAGAAGTTGCGCCTCTTGAAACTTTCCAATTTGGCGAGGGATCGGCAATTCAAGGTTCACGGATAGCAACACTAGAAATTGGTGGCGAAAAATCACTTTCGGAAGTAGTTGTTCTGGATATGAGACAATCTCCAGTTACAGATACTCAGCCACGACCTACTGAATGGGGTGTTCACACCGATAACTATAGACAGATTGGCACAGACGCAAATGGCAAGTCGATCACAATGGCCGGTGACTTTCTTATGCTTATATCTTCGGCTTCTGGCGGCAAACCACAGGCAAGAGCACTTGTTCCTGGGCATAAATGGGACGTTGGTAGGCGAGAGGGTTTTATAGGTGATAAAGATGTCGGTATGCCCGACACTGTTTCCCGAGACCACTGTGCAGTAGGCATAAATACTGATGGCAGCATGTTTGTCGAAAATCATGAGCCTAGTAATATTACAAGGCTTATTGCACCCCATACGACTCGCGTAGAATTCTCTAATGATAAGCATGGCGAAACCATAGAAGTCGAGCAAGCGGTTGACCTTTTGAGTTATACAGACATCCTTGGCCAAGAAGAAGCAGCCGACGCAATAGAATATACGAAAACATCAGCACACGGATTAAAATATGCGCACGAGTTACAGGCAATAGTTAAAGAGCGTGGCCTAGAGAGCGTTAAGGAGGCTGTCAAACAGTTACAGCAAGAGTGTTTGGGGGACTTACATAAGCTAGGCATCACTACATCAAAGTTTGCCGAAAGCCAATCCTGGGCATTGTGGGATATAGCAAAGCAGCATTACTACTTCACACATCCAGAAGAGCGTGCCGAAGAATATGATGGGAAGAACGCAACACCTGGCGATCCATTAACCGAGGATACCTGGGGTAAGCAGAAGCGAGGTGAGATTATAGATCGGCACATTGGCTGGGAAGCTGATCTGGCTGCTGGCGAAGGAGGCTTCAAACTTTATGGTGATGCAGTTGAAGTTATAGAGCGGGGCGAAAGGAACGAGACGGGTCAGTTACGATCCTTTGAACTAGCAAAACTTGGGCGCAGACTTCGGCGATTTATTAACCAGAAACCTTTAAACCCACCTTCTATATCTTAGTCATTGTACTTAATTTACAGTCACACCAGTATAAAAAGTTCCAAAGTTCTAGGGTTTTCAGGGGTATTTTTGCAGTTCCAGGCCCAGGTGGGGTAGACCCAAATTCAAGCCCTTGAAACAAAAAGAAGACCCCTAACAGGAGCTTGCTACCTCTGTTAAGGTTTTTGGGCTTTGTAAAAAGTTCCACTTTTTAACTGGCGGAGAGAGAGGGATTCGAACCCTCGCGGGAGATTGCTCCCCCCTAACGATTTAGCAAACCGTCCCCTTGAGCCACTTGGGTACCTCTCCAGGTATGATGCAATATTGTAGCCCTAAATGTTACGTGGCGGAAGGGGTGGGATTCGAACCCACGATACCATTGCTGGCATGCCAGTTTTCAAGACTGGTTCCTTCAACCGCTCGGACACCCTTCCGTAACAGAGGTGATTATAGCATCCGGGCGGCCGGTTTCCAAAAAGCTGTCGTCCTGCGGTACAATAACGCTTATGGAAGAGAGCGCTCCGCAACCCGAAACGCCCGTGCAAGCAGACAGTTCTATAAGCTGGACGGCCTCCGAATTTGTAGCCCATCACAAATCGGCCGGCTGGTACGGCCTGCTGGCTCTGGCGGCCGCCGGTATAGCCGGGCTGATATTATTCATTACTCATGACGGTATTTCAGTGGCCGTAGTCATAGTAGCGGCTTTACTGCTGGCTGTTTACGCCGCTCGTCAGCCACGCCAGCTACAGTACCGGCTGGATGGTCAGGGTATTATAATCGGCGATAAGCACTATGGTTATCACGAGTTCCGCTCCTTCTCGGTATTGCCCGAAGGAGCCTTTTCGAGCATCGTTTTTATGCCGCTCAAGCGCTTTGCACCGCCCATCAGCATCTACTATGCCCCCGAAGACGAGGACGGTATACTCAACCTTCTATCAGAGCGCTTGCCATTCGAACAGGCTCGTCGTGATGCCGTTGACAGTCTGATGCGGCGAATTCGGTTCTAGCGGGTATTATTTGCGGCCGGAATAGTGCTGTTTGCGCCCAAGTTTACGTTCCATGCGGTGGATGAAGTCTTGTTTGGCGTGCTTGGCATCCCATTTGTCGAAATTGTCCATTAGTGATTCGGCTTCTTCATTTGACATGGTAGCGCCTCCTTTTAGTTTTACAACTTCATTATTATGCTTGTGGCTTACAATGAGCTGTAAACTTTTTCACTAGTCCGCTACACTGGGACGAGTGAAAACGCTCGCCAAACTGATTAGAAAGCTTAATTCATTCCAACAGCGCCACAAGCCGTTGGCCTTCAGCTACGCCGTGATCAAAAAATATGGCGAGGACGGAGCCGGCTATCAGGCCGCCCTGCTTACCTATTACAGCTTTTTATCACTATTTCCTCTGTTGCTTTTAGTGGTTACTCTAACCGACAGCCTAGCTGGCCGGCATCCCGAGCTGGCACGAACGGTTATTCATGGCCTGACCGATTATTTCCCGTTGTTGGGCAACCAGCTGTCATTGCACATCCATGGCCTGCACGCTAGCGGCCTGGCTCTGGCGGCCGGCATATTGTTTATTCTTTATGGTACCCGCGGCGTAGCCGACGCCTTCAGACACGGCGTACAACAGATCTGGGAGGTACCCAAAAGCCAGCGCGATGGCTTCCCTAAGGCTCAGCTAAAAAGCCTGGTATTAATCATAATTGGTGGTTTGGGCTTCCTGCTGGCTTCGATAACTGCCAGCTTGGCGGCCGCGGCCGGCCATGGCTTAGGCTTCCGCGTCCTGTCGACGGGCGTTAACTTGCTGATACTGTTCTGGCTGTTCACTTTCCTGCTGAACTTTACCCTGCCTCGCCACGTTTCCCTAAAAGAAGCCCGGGTCGGAGCCGCCGCCGCGGCTATCGGACTGGTCGCTCTGCAAATACTGGGCGGTTACGTTTTGACGCGCGAACTAAAGAATCTCGATGCCCTATATAGCTACTTTGCTCTGTCGCTGGGACTATTATTCTGGATATACTTACAGGCGCAAGTACTATACTACGCCGTAGAAATTGCTGCTGTCAGTTCAAAAAAGCTTTGGCCGCGCGTCCTTAGCGAGCCGCCAAAAAAAGACGATTAGCTCAGGTATTGACGCCACCAGACCGAAGTCCGGTCTCGATTGGTTCTGGTACGCGTATATTGCCTATCAGACATGATTATTCCTCCATAAGTCTCTAAAACTCCATTTACAGAGTAGAACACCTAAGCCGAGGCGGCTGTTAATTTTCCCACAACGTTGTAAGGTTGAGCTAGCGGTTGGTTTTGATCAGTTTGATCAGTTCATCGATGTGTTCCAGCTGCTGGCGGTTAATGGACATCAGTTCTTCAACTTCTTTTTTGGCATCAACATTGGTGCGATAGTCGTGCTCGGCCATAGCGGCGCTAACGGCATCCATCCGCTTGGCGGCAATTAGCAGAATTGCACCTTGCAGGGCGGCCAGCATTGATAGAAACAGGTTCAATAGGATAAAGGGATACTTATCCCAGTGGTGAATACTGGCCACGGTGTTCAAAGCGGCCCAGATTGCCATAAAGAGAACGAAGGCAAAAACAAATCCCCAACTGCCCATACCATTGCGCATGGCGTCGGCTGCCCTGTCGCCGACCGTCAGACTCTCTTTATGTGTCCGATGCCAGTTAAACGGCGCATTCACATTCATAAACCGAAGTATATCATAGCGGTATCACCACTGTCAGAGTGAGAAATGCGACTGACTGCCGACAACCAACAAGCTTAACTTAGATCAAAGCAGATATCTCTACACTCACACGCGCGACCCACGTGCTTTTATTGCCAGCCACTAATCTAACCCGTAAGGATACAATCCATGAACACGGAAGAATATTTCGACATGCTTCGCAAAATGGCAGTCAACGCAAACCAGAATCATAAAGACCACGACCTGCCCATAGCTCTATCGGCGCCTACCCAGCCGTCAAAAAAGAGACGAATACCGCCCCCGATCAGACCGATACCCGCCGACACGAGTAAAACCGAAGACTAACAGAATTTAGAGCCGAGCCGCCCTTACGGTTACAATGACAGGATGACAAAAATGTTTGCCAGCCGGAAAACCATAATTTTGTGGCAATTTTTGTTTATCCTGCTGAGCACCACCTGGCTCTGGGCACCTCACTTAAATCATCTAATCTCTTCCCGGGTTAGCCTTATCAGCGAGTATGAAGTCGCCTTCCAGCCATACTCGTGGCTGTTTCGACTTGGTGACATTGCCGGGGCTGGATTGCTAGGCTTGCTGGCCACCTACTGTCTAAAAATACAGCGCCATAAAATACCCGGCTGGTTACTGATGACGATTGCCGCGGGCTCGGCCATAGATGTCCTCTTGGTGACAAACTGTCATGTCAGCGGCCACATTTGCAATGAAGCTATCTCCTGGCCCTTCTTGGGGCATGCCATTGAGACCGTCGCTACTGCCTCGGCAATATTCTTGCTCAGTGCTTACGACGTTTGGGTGCACAAGCGGCTGATTTCAATAAGTTTCGTGCTTTTTCAGATCGGCTATGGATTGCTTTTTCTGACCCAACTGGCCAGCCAAAACCACTTCAACACCGTTTCGCAATTTATCTATCAAACAGTCCTAATTGTCTGGATTGCCTGGTACGGCCGTGATTATCTGGAAACAGAAAATCGCACAAAAGCCTGGGTAGAATCTCGAGCCGTCAGATATATTTTTGCCAGCTGGGTTTTCTTAAACGGCATCCTGGCGGTGCTGGTAAGCCTATCGGATGTTAACGTTTTTGGCAGACTGAAAGCCCTGTATTTTGCTGGCGATACGGCCTGGCTGGCCCAGCACGGCGTGGTAACGGGTATCATAATGTTGTATCTCAGTCGGCAGCTGGCACGCGGCGAGCGGCGGGCTCGTCAAATATTGCTGGTAATTGTTGGCTTGGAAACGATTAAATACTCGGTGGTTACGCCCAGCCCACTGTTAATGAGTATATATCTGATGACTTTCGCGGCGCTGTTTGTGCTACGTGACTACTTCGACCGCGGCACAATTACCCGAACCTTGCGCATCCACCTGAAAGACGCTCTCTTCATGCTAGGCGCCGTATCGGGCGTGGCAGGCATCGCCACCGCCATCCTCTTTCGGACTCAGGAAATATCCGACATAACCACCCAGTCAATCGACCACTTCTTTGATTATACTGTCACCCAAACGATTATTAGCAAATCACATATTCGTCCGGCGCTACTGGCTCATACCATCTCGGCGTTTGTGCTGGCCAGCATTGCCACAATTACCTGGATTCTCTTTCGCCCCTATAAACACCTGCTGGCAAATGACGGCTCGGAGGATCCCGAGAAGATTCGTGACCGGCTGGCTGAATATTCAACATCGAGTGAAGATTTCTTCAAGCTCTGGCCCGAAGATAAGCAGTATTTTTGGCCGCAAAGCGGCCAAGGCTTCATAGCTTACAAAACAACCGGCCCGATTATTTGCGCTTTGGCCGATCCTATCTCGGCTACCCCGGAAAAGACCCGATTACTCCATGAATTTACCGACTGGGCCAGACTGGCTGGACTCAGGATCTGTTTTTTGCCAATCGAAGACCGATCAAAAAAGCTGTATGTCCAAGCTAACCTTAACCTTCTGCAAATCGGTTCCTCTGCCTTGGTGGACAGGCAAAAATTTATATCCAAAACCGCCCGCGATAAGTGGTGGCGCTGGAAAACCAATCGAGCTGTGAAGAGCGGCTATGCTTACCGAACTGCCATGTCGCCCCACTCCGAACAGCTTATGGCAGAACTCCGCACAGTATCCGATGCCTGGCTTACCAAAGACGCACGACGGGAGCGTGGTTTTGCGCTTGGGTATTTCGACGAAGATTACCTCCAGCAGTGCAAAATCCATTTTCTAACCGATCAAACCGGCCGCATAGTCGCTTTTACTAACCAGGTTCCGAGTTTGCGATCGACAAACACCGTAACCGTTGATCTGCTACGCAGTTTGTCCGATGCCGACCAGGCCATGCCCTACTTGTTGTTGGAAACCATCAAGAGCACCGATGAATATAAGTATTTTGATCTCAGCTTTGTGCCCTTTGCGTCTACCAACAAGCCACTTTTAAAAATTGCTCAGGCAATTAGCGCCAGCCGCTTCTCTGCCAAGGGTCTGGAGCAGTTCAAAAATAAGTTTGACCCTGAGTGGCAGCCGATTCATCTGGCCTATGACGGTGACATGGCCGACCTGGCCTTAATTGCCGTCAACCTCGAGAAAATAATGAAGCTTGAATAATAATTGGTGCACCCGACAGGATTCGAACCTACGACCTTTGGCTCCGCAAGCCAACGCTCTATCCAGCTGAGCTACGGGTGCGCGCATCATCCAAAATGAAATCAACAGGGGTCATTGTAGCATGCCCAAGATGTAAAAGCCAACCGCCGTCTGGTACAATGCTGGTATGGCTAAAGAGTACACCGATCCCGGACCGATTAAGTTCACTGCCGTTATCCGGCGCAACGAAGCGGTCGACAATTCATCGGCCTACATCCACTTCCCTTTTGATTTAAAAGAAACCTATGGCGTCGGCAACCTCGTGCCCTTTAAGGCCACTTTCGACGGCGAGGTTATTTACCACGGTAGCCTGGCCAAGATGGGCGGCCCGCACGCCATGATTCTGATGCGCAAAGACGT
>Ga0210006_1003210_pt1 | contig 10312 bp, 10 predicted proteins | sample CryGey02umfilter_2_FD_185452 | JGI IMG/M metagenome (GOLD analysis project Ga0210006, IMG submission 185452) | Groundwater microbial communities from aquifer in Utah, USA - Crystal Geyser 4/10/14 0.2 um filter (SPAdes) (version 3) | ecosystem: Environmental > Aquatic > Deep subsurface >... | reverse complement strand
AGAATAAGGCAGGGCTTGTCTCAGATATTGCAGGGCCAATGCTTGTTAGCGTTAATCTGAACCAGAATCTTACTGCAACTTCGCATACTAAAGAATACACTAATAAATCAAGCATATATTTGAATGCTACAACAAATATAAATGCAAACTGTGCTTACAGTGATAATTTCACTGATTTGGACACAAAACCATATTTCAGCACCGATAAAACAAACCATATAAAACTCTTAAATCCACTAAGTGATAAAAAGTATACATACTATGTAAAATGTTATAAGGGAGGTAAAAGCACACCTACACTTACTATATCTTTCACTGTTGATACAACACCTCCAACCAAACCAGTTGTTAATGATTCAACAAAACTAAATGATTCAGAATATTCTTACTATACATACAAGCTTAGGGTTAAATGGCTGTCAGAAGATAATCTTTCTGGAGTGGACTATTATCTTTACAAACTTGAGAACTCATCTGATGATACTATAATTGATTGGGTGCAAAGTGAAGAAGAGGATGAATGGATATGGGTTGATGAAGATAATAATGGTGATAATCTTAACCTAACAAACAATACAACATATTTCTTTAGTGTGATTGCAAAAAACAATGCTGGTTCATTCAGTGAGATTGGCGAGAGTGATGGAGTCACTGTTGATACATCAAAGAAGCCAATAAGTTGCTCTAATCTTGAGCTGGATGGAGATGAAACAGCCATAGATTGTGGCGGCTCATGTTCCCCATGCGAACTTAACAAAGACTGTCTTGTCAATGATGATTGCGAAAGTGGTTTCTGCAACTTAAGCAATAAATGTGCAAAAGCATCATGTGATGATGATGTGAAAAATAATGATGAAACAGATACAGATTGTGGCGGAGAAAAATGTCCAGAATGCGGAATTGGTAAAGAATGCAAAAAAGATAGTGATTGTGAGTCTGGAGTTTGCCATTCTACCAGTAAAGTTTGTGTAGGAATAGATGTATGCAATAATGATAAATTTGACCCTGACAAGGAAACAGATAAAGACTGCGGAGATTATTGTGCCAATAGAGGCAATAAATGTGAAGATGGAAAAAAGTGCGTTACAAATTCAGACTGCAAGTCAAATAATTGCCAAAATAAAATCTGTTCAGCAAAAGATAGTGATGGAGATGGAAAGCCAGATGAAACAGATAACTGTAAAAATGATTATAACCCCAACCAGGAGGATAGTGATGGGGATGGCATAGGGAATGCATGTGACCCAGACAATGATAATGATGGAATGTCTGATGAATGGGAAAAGGAACATGGTCTTGACCCTAACTATGATGATACAAATGAAGACCCTGATGGAGATGGCTTAACAAACTTAGAGGAATATAAACATAAAACAGACCCAAATAACCGCGATACAGATGGTGATGGATTTTCAGATGGTTATGAGGTTGAAAACGGATTTGACCCAACTGACCCTGAGGACCATCCAACATCCATATGGCCAATGTTCTTCTTAGTTGTTGGAATAATCCTCCTGCTTGCAGGAATTGGCTACTTATTGTATAAAAAATCCACAAAGCCAAAGCAGAAAAAACCATTCATGCCTATAACCTCACAATTTAAATCATCTATCAGACCTTCTTCATTTAGTCCAAACCAGGCAAATTCAATTGAAATTAGAAGAAAACAGGCTATGGAAAAAATTATAGAGGATAGGGAAAAATTTAAGGAGCATGATAAAATATTTAGCACATTTGCTCCTAAACCAGAGACTAACATAAGAAAAAATCTTAATGAAAAACCTAATATAAGCAAACCTAAACCAAAAGAGATAAAGCCAACCAATAAGAAGGTTAAGAATATCAAGGCTAAAAAAGGAAGCGAATCAAAAGATGTTTTTGATGAGCTGTCAAAAGTTGCAACTGCTGAACTTAAAAAATACAATAAGGGGAATAAGAAAAAAAATTAATTGCTGGATAATTAAAGGAACATGTTTTTAATTCTCCTTTCATAATCAATGCATATGTTTTTGTAAAATGAAATCAAAAAAAGGGGTGATTAGTGTACAGTTTAATTGGGTATTTATCTTAATAGCAGGAGTTCTAATTCTCTTATTTTTTGGTTCATTGGTCCTTAAAATGAGAAGTGCTTCTGACGTATCAATTGCTGAAACTATCATGACAAATATGCAGACAATTATAACTGGTGCAGAGGTTAGCGTCAGGACTATCAACCCTATTGAAATTCCTAATACAGAAATTAAGTTTAGCTGTAATTCAATGTCTGTTGGCACGTTATCCACAACCATAACAAAAAACAAGATTGTTTTTTCACCAACTGTCATAAAAGGAAGGAAACTGTTCGCATGGGCTCTTGACTGGAACTCTCCATATCATGTTACCAATTTTCTCTATCTTACAACTCCTAATATAAAATATGTTTTTGTCAATCCAACAGGGGATTATGCTACTGGGTTATATGATTTGCTGCCTGATGAGATAAATAAGATGATAGTAGATGATATTTCTGGAATAACAAACACTGGCAATTATTTTAGATTGATATTTTTTAATGATCCACCAGAAGTTCCATCTGCCCTTATCAGGGTTCCTAATAATGATGTTAGTGCAATAAATGTAGACATTAACTTTAATAAAATAACATTTTATAAAAAAAATGGCAACATATTTGATTCAGTAGGCGTTTCAACCTACTTAGGAGAGCCCATGCTTTTGGGTGCTTTATTCAGCCAGGATATAGATGATTACAACTGCAACCTTAAGAAAGCATTTAACAAGCTAAATATAGTTACCCAGATTTATAAAAAGAGAACTGAGGTTCTTGCTGAAAGTGGCTGTTCATCCTATTATGATCAAGGGCCTTTCTCATCCATAATAATATACTCAGAAGAGGATAATATAAACATTAATGAAATCAATAGAAACATTGAAACAATAAAAAAGTATAATAAAATTCTGCAATCAGAATCATGCCCAACATTATATTAAAATGAAAAATAAAAAATCACAGATAAAGATGTTTGAAACTATTGCTGTTTTGATAATCTTTTTTGTGTTAATTGGTTTTGGCCTTGTATTTTACAGCAGAATACAAGGGCCGCAATTTCAGGAAAAGCAGGAAGAGAATTTTGAATTGAAAGCTATTCAGACAGCACAGATTGTCTCTTTTTTGCCAGAGATTCAATGTTCGTCTGATGGCATTATTACTAATGACTGCTTTGACATACTTAAGATTGATGCCCTTAATTATATAAATACAGGAGAGATTAGAGATGAGTATTACTTTGACACTTTTGGTTATAGTAACATTAGTATTAATCAAATTTACCCGCCTGGTGTTAACTGGGAAATTTATAAAAGACCGCTTACCAATAGCAAATCAAAATCATCTATTCAGGTTCCTATCTCACTCTACAATGCTAGTTCACGAGAGTATAATTTTGGTGTTTTAAATGTTGATGTTTACAGATAAAATGAAAAAAAACAAGAAATCACAGGCAGAGATAGTTGGCCTTGTTATTATAGTTCTGCTTATTACCATAGGATTTTTGTTTGTTGTGAAATTTGTTATTATGAAAGAAGAACCTGACACTAAGAAGAGTTTTGTTTATTCTGAACTTGCTTCCAATACCCTAAATGTTTTGTTAAAGACAACAACAGATTGTGAAGGGAGTGATGTCACAGAGTTGTTCCAGGATTGTGCTGCCCTGCATCCTAGGATTTTTTGTGGTGGAGTTAACTCCTGCGATAAGGTTAATGAGGTTGTTGAATATATCTTAAATAAGAGCCTAAAAAAGTGGAACAAGCAATATGAATTTAATGCTTATATCCCCGGTTCTGATGAGCCAATTTCATATTATAATAATAACTGTGACGAGAATTTAGACAAGGAATCAAGTACATATTATATCTTAATATTTGAAGGAAGGACATTGCATGTAACACTTGATATCTGCGGTTAGTAAAATGTTATTAGCAGATTATCGATAATTTTAAATACTAGTTAACCCAAAATAGTTTTATATTGGTTTTTTGTTTTAAAACAAACAAATGAGGTGAAATAAATGAAATCTAAAAGAGGCCAAGGCCTTCCAATGAACACCATTGTTATTGCGGCTATTGTCTTAATAGTTATGGTAGTACTAATAATGATTTTCAGTGGCAGCATGGGAACCTGGTTAACTAGCCTTAAAAATGAAACAGAAGGAAAGACTTGTGAAAGTTATCGTGGTACCGGTACCGATGCTGCGAGTATTGGTCATTGGGTAAATGGTCCAATGTGTACTGAAGCTGGAGAGGTTCCAGTATATAACACGCAGAATGCTGATACACATCCTGGGCAAACATGTTGCGTAAAGAAATAAGAATTAATAAATTCTTTTTTCTTTTTTTAAAATCATAAACTATTTATAGTTCTTAAGTGGCCTTTATACTAAAAAGAGGTGTAGCATGAGCTTTAGGGATATTGATGAGATTATAAAGGAGAGAAAGGATAATTTTCTTCTGCCAATGCTTCAGGCCATCCAGGCCAAGTTTGGCTATGTTTCTGAGACAAATGCACACTACTTAAGCAGAAAAACAGGAATTCCATTCTCAAAAATATATGGTGTTATAACCTTCTACGAAATGCTTTATACCGAAAAAAAAGGCAAATACATTATAAGAATATGCAACAGTCCCTCATGCTATCTTAATTGCTCATTAAATTTAATTAAATTTCTTGAATCATCACTTAAAATAAAATCAGGAGAAACAACAAAAAACAAAAAATTTTCCTTGGAGATTGTTTCATGCATCGGCTGCTGCGACAAAGCACCGGCAATGATAATTAACAATAAAGTTTACGGCAATCTTGATGAGAATAAGATTAAGAAAATAATATCTGGTTTAAAATGAAAATTATGAATAAAATAAGATAAATAAAATTAAAAATCATAAATTAAAATCCTAAATAAAATCAAAGAGGAATAAATCAATAATAAAAAACTAAAATGCAGATACTAAAAAACTCAAATTTCAGGGCACTAAGCAAAATAGCTGGAATGAAGCCAGAGGAAGTAATTGAGCTGGTAAAGAAGTCAGGGCTTAGTGGCCGCGGCGGAGCTAATTTTCCAACAGGGCTTAAGCTTGAGTTCACAAGAAGCTCCCAGGGAGAGAAATATGTTATAGCAAATGCTGATGAGGGAGAGCCAGGAACATTTAAGGACAAATTGATTCTTGAAAAGAATCCAAACAATGTGATAGAAGGAATGATAATAGCTGGCTATGCAATTGGCTCAAGCAAGGGTTATCTATACCTAAGAGGGGAATATTCTTATCTAAAAAACAAGCTTCAAAAAGTTATCAATAATGCAAAAAAAATAGCAGATAAGCTAAAGATATACTTTGATATTGAGATTATTTCAGGGGCAGGGGCTTATATTTGCGGTGATGAGACAGCTATAATTGAATCTGTTGAAGGTAAGAGAGGAAACCCAAGATTAAAGCCGCCTTTTCCAGCTAATCAGGGGCTTTTTAACAAGCCAACTTTAATCAATAATGTTGAGACCCTTGCTAACTTACCTTTAATCATTCTGGACAAAAGTTGGAACAATAGCTTTAGGCTTTTCTCATTGTCTGGAAACATCACAAAGCCAGGTGTTTATGAGCTTGAATCAGGGGCATCACTAAAAAAATTAATTAATTTAGGAAAGCCAAAAAACAAAATCAAAGCTGTTTATTTTGGATGCTCTGAAGGATGCTTGCCTTATGAAGACATAGCATTAAACAATGAAGCAGTAAAAGAAAAAGGCGCAATGCTTGGCTCATGCGCAATCATAGCTGTTGATGAAAAACATAATATTGTTGATGTTGCAACAAATATTGCAAAGTTCTTTGAATATGAAAGCTGCGGAAAATGCACGCCCTGCAGGGAAGGGACAATGAGAGTTTTAGAATTACTGGAGAAAATTTCACTAAAAAAAGCAGCAAACGAAGATTTGGAGCTGCTAGAAGAGCTTTGCAGGGTTATAAATGAAACATCTTTGTGCGGATTAGGCCAGTCATCCACTGCCCACATAACAACAGCATTAAAATATTTTAGAAAGGAGTTTACAGACAAGCTAAAATGAAAATTACAATAAACAACAAAGAGATTGAATGCCAACCCAACAAAACAATACTTGAGGTAGCAAAAGAAAATGATATTGAGATTCCAACCTTATGCTATCAGGAGGGTTTTGAAGCAAGAGCTGTATGCAGAATATGCCTGGTTGAAGTGGATAACAAGCTATTGCCTTCATGCTCAACAAAAGCAAAAGAGGGCATGGTAATAAGCACAGAATCGAAAAAAGTCCTGGAAGCAAGGAAAATAAACACAGAGCTTCTTATGTCAAAGCACATACAATCATGCTTTGTTGAGAGCAAGGAGCATGAGCTATGCAAAATAGCAAAGAATGTCGGGATAAGGCAGGCGAAGTTTGACAGCAATAAGAAGACATATATTGTTGATAAGGGAATAGCAATTGTTACAGACAATAACCAATGCATTCTCTGCGGCAGGTGTGTTCAGGCATGCCAGATGCAGAATGTCAATGCAATAGACTTTGCTTATCGCTCTTATCACACAAAAGTAACTCCTGCCTATGAAAACAAGCTGGATGATTCTGTCTGTGTTAACTGCGGCCAGTGCCTCCTGGCATGCCCTGTTAATGCTATTTATGAAAAAGATGACACTAAAGAGGTTTTAAAGGCATTGAAGAGCAAAAAACATGTTATTGTCCAGACAGCTCCTGCTGTAAGGGCATCTTTAGGAGAGGAATTTGACTTGCCTGCCGGAACCCTTGTTACTGGGAAAATGGTTTCAAGCTTAAGAAAAATTGGATTTAAAAAAATCTTTGACACTCAATTTGGAGCTGATTTAACCATAATGGAAGAGGCAGCTGAATTAATTAAAAGATTAAAAGAAAACAAAAATCTGCCAATGATTACATCATGCTGCCCTGCATGGATAAAATATATTGAGCATTTCTATCCAGAGTTTTTAAATCATGTTTCAACATGCAAGAGCCCCCATGACATGTTTGGGGCAATTGCAAAAAGCTATTATAAAGACAAATACAAAATAAACAAAAAAGACCTTGTTGTTGTAAGTGTAATGCCCTGCACTGCGAAAAAGTTTGAGATTCAAAGAAAAGAAATGAAAAAAGAGGTTGACTATGTTCTGACAACAAGGGAACTTGCAAGATTAATCAAAATTAAAAAAATAGACTTCAATAATCTGGCTGACGAGGATTTTGATGCTGCCTTAGGTTTGTCATCAGGCGCCGGGACAATCTTCGGGGCAAGCGGTGGGGTAATGGAAGCTGCCTTAAGGACAGCTTATGAAACAGCAACCGGAAAAAAGTTGGAAATGCTTGAGTTCAACCAGATAAGAGGAATGTCTGATTTTAAGGAAGGAAGCATAATAATCAATGGCAAAACAGTTAATTTTGCTGTTGTTAATGGATTGCATAATGCAAAGGAAGTTCTTGAGCAGATAAAAAACAAAGAATGCAAATATGACTTTATTGAAGTCATGGCCTGCCCAGGCGGGTGCATTGCTGGAGGAGGCCAGCCAATTCCAACTAACAAAGAGATTGTTGAGAAGAGAATGCAGGCCCTTTATATTAATGATAAGAATAATACAATAAGAAGGTCTCATGAAAACCCTGCAATAATCCAGCTTTATGAGGAATTCTTAGGCAGGCCATTAAGCAAGAAGGCTGAGAAGCTATTGCATACAAACTATATTAAAAGAGGGATTTAAAACAAAAATCTTTTATGATTTTTTGAATTTATTAAAAAATTAACTATTATTAAATGGTAAAAATAGAAAAATTTATAAATTGTATATTATTTTTATTTATATATGATAATAAATGATAGTATCAAATATAGAAAGGGTAGAGCTCCAAATATTATCAATGCTGATGATGATTCTTATGTGATTGTAGGATCAAGGAGCCATGGTCATAGAATCTCTGAAGATTCCATAGATAAATTAGTTAATTCTTTAAAAAATGTTGTTGCATTGAAGATGGAAGGTGACGAAAGGATGTATGAAGAACTACACCCCCTTTCAACTGAAGTTGTTGTAAAAACATCAGTTGGTTCGGTGCCTACATCTTATTTTCCAGAATCAGATAAAGAGGACCTTGGAAAAAAACTACTGAAATATAATGTTCCTGAAGAAATGGTTGAAATTTACATTCCTTTAGCACATATTAGATTAAATGATGGTGTTTTATATAATCCTGATGGAATTCCACTGTTACTCTTAATGAATAAAAAGAGATTCTTTTTTATTGATCCTGTAAGGGCTGAAATAAATTTTTCAAATATTTGTAACTATTGGGCCGATAATAAACTAAATAAGAAAGATTTACTACATTTCTCTTTTGATTTCGAAAAATTCCTTGGGGACATAAGGGAATATGAATTCTGGATGCCAGATTTAAAAAAATTTAGAAAGGATTATCAAGGAAAAATTGCCGTATGTTCTGGAGATTATCATACTTTTTTTGTAAAAAAAATATTAGATGGAAAGGAACCTCAAAAACCGGATTGGGTTAATCATATTGACAAAAGAAGAGAAAATCTTAACACCCCCCAAGATGCAGAAAAATTGAAGAGTATATACAGAAATTTGGAAGAAGCATTAAACCCTTAATTTTATTATACTTTTAAAGGTTTTTTATATTATAAGAAAGAATAATAAAAAGCCTGCTGGTCAGAAAGCCATTAAGCAAAAAAGCACACAAGCTATATCAAAAGAGGAACATAATCAACAGATTTTTAAATTTTCTTTTTTTAATATAATTTTATGGTCAAAGAAAAAATTCTTGTAATAGGAGGAATGGGTTTTCTTGGAAGCAGGATTGCTGATTATCTCATAGAAGGGGACTATGATGTTAGCATACTATCAAGAGGTGCAGATAAACAAAACAAAAAACTAAAATCCTATAAATGCGACATCACAGAAAAAGGGAGTATCCTGGAGAAAGCTGTTGAGGAATCTGATGTAGTTATTCATTGTTCTGGCAAAGTAAGCTATAATCCAAAAGATGCAGACCTTTTACAAAGGCTTCATGTTGGTGGAACAAGAAATATTGTTGAGCTCTGCTATGAAAAAGGAAAAAAACTAATTTACACAAGTTCTGCTGCTGTCTTGGGCATTTCAAACAATCCTTCTGGAAATGTTGAAGAGCAGTTACCAGTCATTGAAGAGATTAAAAACTTAAAATCAGCTTATTTTACAACAAAATACCTTGCAGAAAGAGGGGTTAGGGGATCAGTTTTAGATGTAATAATATTAAGGCCCGGCTCACTTATTGGTTCAGGAAAAACCTCAACAACAAAGCTCTTGGGTTTTTTAAAAAAAGGATTTGAACCTTATCTTAATGGCGGAGCAAGTTTTGTATATGTAGATGATGTAGCAAGAGCTTATGTTCAGGCATTAAAAAGAATTACCAGTCCTAACAGGAAATGGCCAGATAAAGTTGAAATATATAATCTTGGGGGCCATAATCTTGCATTTAACCAATTGATTAAAGAAATAAAGAAAGCACTAGGAATAAAGAAAATAATAAAAATCCCCAGGATTGTTAATTCTTTAGCTCCATTATTTGTTCCATCACTAATCACAAGAGAAAGTCTTAGAATAATGGATTACTGTTTTTATGTTAATTCAACTAAAGCAAGGAATGAATTGAATTATAGTTTAACACCAATTAGAGATGCATTTAAAGAAACTGCAAAGTGCTTATATTCCTAATTTAATCAAAAAGGTTATATACTCTTTTATGTTTTTTTAGCTTATGAAGAGACATAAGAAAAAATCTTCAGGCCAAAGGGAAATTGCACTTGAGAGGATTAAAACCCTTTTCAAACAGGCCAGAGATGTTTTTAAGGAAGATAAAAATCTTGCAAACAGGTATGTTGAGCTTGCAAGAAAAATAGCTATGAAATACAAGGTTAGGATTCCTTCTGACATGCAAAAGCAATTCTGCAGGCACTGCTACAAATTCTTAATGCCAAATGTCAACTGCAGGATAAGATTGAAAGACGGCAAAGTAGTGTATTACTGCCTTGAATGCAAGCATTTTATGAGATTTCCCTATACAAAAGAGAAAAAAGCAAAGAAATAAGCACTATTTCTATATATTTTACTACCTATATGTAACAACGAAATAGAAAGATTTATATAATAGTTATACTTACTACCCAATAGTAAATGTGAGGTGATTAAATGGATGATTTATCAAAAATTGTGAAAGAAAGCAAGGCAAAAGTG
>Ga0210006_1003203_pt1 | contig 10328 bp, 7 predicted proteins | sample CryGey02umfilter_2_FD_185452 | JGI IMG/M metagenome (GOLD analysis project Ga0210006, IMG submission 185452) | Groundwater microbial communities from aquifer in Utah, USA - Crystal Geyser 4/10/14 0.2 um filter (SPAdes) (version 3) | ecosystem: Environmental > Aquatic > Deep subsurface >... | reverse complement strand
CCAGATGCGCACCCACATATCTTTATCGCTTAGATTAAGTTTTAAAAGTGGCGCTGCTCTGTTGTTCCCTAATTGTCCTGCGGCAATAGCACCCCCTGCTCTCATAAAAGGATTTTCATCTCTTAGACTTCCAATTGTAATTTTGCGCAATAGATCTAAATTATGTATCCTGGTTAAATTGAAGAGTTTTTTGTATTCATCTATGGCTTTGTTATTCTTGCCTGCATTTGAAAGATTGATTACATTTGATTCCAAAACATCTACATTTTCACAATAAGAAGTGTAAACGGTAATTGATGCCAACACAAAAGTCATTAGAATAATGTTTATTTTTTTCATATTCCCCTCCGAGATTGCTTCCCCCCCCCGTCTGCTTGTCGCAGACAAGCGGGGGGGTCGCAATGACTGTCATCTTTTTGTTTTCATAAATTTTAAAGTTTCTCTCATTGTTCTCACCCCGGCAGTTGCACCAACTTTTATTGCTGCCAGCGCCCCAACTGCATTGGCAAATTCAGCGCACTTCTCAAGTGGCCATTTTTTAACCAGGCCCGCGAGGAATCCTGCCACAAAAGCATCGCCCGCACCGGTACCATCCACTGGTACAATCTTAAATGGTGGGACTCTCATACTTATATCCTTTGTTTTCAAGTAGGAACCTGCTGGGCCCATTTTTAAAGCTACAACATTTACGCCTCTATCCAGGAAAAATTGCCCAATTCTATCCGGGTCTTTTTCCTGGGATATCATCTTTGCTTCTTCAATGCTGGGAAGGAAAAAATCAACATAAGGAAAAGCAAATTTAATTGCTTTGAACCATCTGCCTCTTGAATCCCAGGCAGTATCAAGTGTAGTAGTTATTCCCATCTGTTTTACTTTCTTGAATATCCTTGCAATAGGCTTGCCCTCAAGTGAAGGAAGAAGAAAGAAACCTGCAATATGAAATATTTTTGCCTTCTTTACCAGACTGTAGTCCACATCAGTATCAATGAGAGTGGAATTTGCTCCTAAATAATGGATAAATGTTCTCTCGCCATCAGATGAAACAAAAACCATTGTGCCTGAAGTATTGAAGCGCATATCCCTCTTAACGCCTTTTGTATCAAGTCCAAATTTATGCATTTGCTCAATAAGGAAATCTCCGAAACCATCTTTTCCCACTTTGCCAATCACGCCTGTAGAAATTCCCAGTTTAGCAAGGTCAATACCTGTGTTGGAAGCACATCCGCCAACATGCAAGCCCATTTCATCAGAAAGTTCCAGTCTTCCCCTCTGTGGAAATTTATCCACCGGTCTTGCAACCACATCTGCTACTAAAATTCCCATGCAAACCACATCCATCTTTACTCCTTATTTTAAAAAAGCCTTATTCTACAATCATTTTTCATACACCAGTATCGAATCAAAAAAGTAGCCTGTCCCCTTTTTTACTTTCCGATACAAAAATTCTCAAAAATTCTATCCAGAACTTCCTCAGTTATTGTTTCTCCTGTTATTTCACCCAGACTTGCAATAGATTCCCTTAAGTCCAGTGTAACCAGTTCAGGAGAATTTACTCCTATCCGCGCAGCTGAATTTAGGCTTTCCAGTGCAACAGAAACTAATTCTTTGTGGCGTATGTTGGTTAGAATAGCATCGCCTGTAAAATCGATTTCACCATCCCATATCATATTCCCGATTGCACTCTGGACATTATCTATATTTATTTTTTCTTTTGCTGAAATTTCAATGATATTCACCTTGAAAAATTTTTTTAAATCCTCGGGCTTTACTTTTTGTGGTAAATCAATTTTGTTTATCAGAACAATTGTTTTTTTCCCTTTTATTTCTTTTAGCAAATCCCTGTCTTCAGTCTTGAGAGATTGCGAACCATCTATGATAAGCAGGACGAGCTCAGATTTACTTAAAACCTCTTTTGCTCTTTTTATGCTCTCAATCTCAATAATATTCCTACTCCGCTTCCTTCTATTGCTTACCTTTGAACTTATGCCTGCTGTATCCACTATCCGCATCTGTGCACCTTTTATATTTATCGTCTCCTCAATTGTGTCTGTGGTTGTTCCTGGAATAGAAGTCACTATTGCCCTTTCCTCGCCAAGCAGGCAATTCATTAATGAAGATTTGCCCACATTTGGCCTACCTATGATAGCAACTGTCACTCCCTCTCTAAGCATCTTTCCTTTATCAAAAGTTAAAAGTAATTCCTCAAGTTCAGACTTGAAGGAGTCTATGTTCATACGGATTTCGTCCCCTGACACATCTCCGATGTCTTCCTCAGGAAAATCTATTGACGCCTCCATGCGGGCAAGAAGGTTCAGTAATTTTCCTCTCACTTTCTTAATTGCTGCGGAAAGTCCTCCCTGCAATTGTTCCATTGCTACCTTGAGACTTAAGTCTGTCTTCGCCCTGACTATGTCAACCACTGCCTCTGCCTGAGTAAGGTCAATACGGCCGTTCAAAAATGCTCTTTTTGTAAATTCACCTGGCTGGGCAAGTCTTACTCCTTTTTTTATAACTAACTCAAGCACTCTCTTTAAAGGAACAATTCCACCATGGCAATTAATCTCTACAACATCTTCCCTGGTATAAGTTTTTGGAGCATGCATAACGGTCAAAATTACTTCGTCTATCTTCTCACCTTTGTTCAGGATATATCCATAATGGGTGGTATAAGAAGCAAACTGAGAAGGTTTTTCTTTTGTCCGAAGGGATCCCTTTGGGAAATGCCCTCCATGAAAAATTTCATCTGCAATTTTCAAAGAACCAGAACCGCTCATCCTGACAATTCCAATTCCACCTTCTCCTATCGGAGTTGATATGGCAGCAATCGTATCCGAAAAATGACTGTCATTGCGACCCCCCCGCTTGTCTGCGACAAGCAGACGGGGGGGGAAGCAATCTCTATTTTGAATTACAGATTTCTGTAAATTGGAAATCTTGCGCATAATTTATTTACCTTAACCTTTATTGCCTTTTGTAATTTTTTGTTGCTGGGTTGCCTCAAGAGCTGTGAAATCCAGTTCGCAATATCAATCATTTCTTTTTCACCCATTCCCCTCGTGGTTAGTGCCGGCGTTCCAATACGTATGCCGCTTGTTAAAGTTGGAGGTAACTTATCAAACGGAATCTGGTTTGCATTCACGATTATACCTGCCTCTTCCAGTATTTCTGCTGCCTTTTTTCCGTTAAGCCCTAACGGTAGGACATCCACAAGCATAAGATGATTATCTGTGCCACCAGAAATCAATCTTATGTTATTATTTAAAAGTTCATTTGCAAGTACTTTTGAATTTTTTACAATATTCTGCTGGTATTTCTTGAAAGCCACAGTTAAAGCCTCTTTGAAAGCCACAGCTCTTGCTGCTATTTCATGCATTAGCGGTCCACCCTGAAGTCCTGGAAATACTGCCCCGTCAATAAGGTTTGCATATTTCTTTTTGCACATTATAATTGCGCCTCTTCCACCCCTCAGGGTCTTATGGGTAGTTGTTGTAACAAAATCGCAATAAGGAACAGGGTCAGGATGAACTCCGCCTACAATCAAACCAGCAATATGGGCGATATCTGCCATTAAAAGTGCGCCGCATCTATCTGCAATTTTCCTGAATTTTTCAAAGTCAATTATCCTTGGATAACTGCTTGCACCGCATACAATTAATTTCGGCTTGAATTTTGAAGCAATCTTAAGTACATCGTCGTAGTCAATCATCTCCGTCTTCTTGCTCACGCCATAAAATGCCCACCTGTAATACCTGCCTGAAAAGTTCTGTTTTAATCCGTGCGTCAGGTGCCCTCCATGGTCAAGTTTCATTGAAAGAACCTTATCATTATTATTAAGGATAGCAAAATACACAGCCATATTTGCCTGTGAACCTGAATGTGGTTGAACATTTACATATTCTGCACCAAATAGTTTTTTTGCCCGGTTAATTGCAAGTAATTCTATTTCATCATAGTATTTGCATCCCTGATAGAAACGCTCCTCAGAATATCCTTCAGCATATTTATTTGTCATTATACAACCCTGTGTCTGAAGTACCGCAAGGCTTACATAATTTTCAGAAGCAATTAATATAATATTTTCCTGCTGCCGCTTTAATTCTTCACTAAGGATTTTGTAAACCTCATCATCTACTTTTTTAATCCTGTCCATTATCTCTCCTCAATGCCTGAAATGCCTCATACCAGTAAATATCATAGCAATGTTGTTTTCATTGCAGATTTTGATTATTTCCTCGTCAGCAACAGAACCCCCTGGTTGAATTATTGCTCTGACTCCTGCCTCTATAGCCATCTCAACAGCGTCGGGTTTTGGAAAAAATGCATCTGAGGCAAGAACAGCACCTCTTGCCTTCTCCTTTGCTTCGGCTACAGAAAGCATAACAGAATCCACGCGACTCATCTGTCCTGCACCTATTCCCACTGTTTTTGTTCCACGGGAAATAACTATTGCATTTGATTTTACATGCTTCACAACACGCCAGGCAAACAATAAAGAAGTAAATTCTTCCTCGGTTGGTTGGGATTTTGTCACAACTCTAAAACCCTTGGGGTCCAACTGGCGTTCATTACTTTCCTGAATTAATAGTCCACCGCGAATTTTCTTAAGATCCAACCCTGCTGTAGAATGCCGTCGGGTTGAAAAGGGAAGCATCTCAATTTCCATCAATCTTAGATTCTTCTTCTCCTTTAATACAGCAATCGCATCCTGAGAATATGAAGGTGCAATTATCGCCTCTATAAATAAATTTAACATCTCCTTTGCTGTTGCACAGTCCAATTCTCTGTTTACTCCAACAATAGAACCGAATGCAGAAATCGGGTCACATTCAAGAGCATCCTTGTAAGCAGTCAGTAAATCCTTATCTGATGCAACACCGCAGGGATTTGTATGTTTGATAATTATTACTGTTGGTTCTTCAAACTCCCTGAGGCATTGGTAAGCAGCATTTAAATCAAGAATATTATTAAAAGACAACTCCTTTCCATGAAGTTGTTTTGCCCCAGCAATCTCAGGTTTCTTAGATTCAGGGTCGCGGTAAAATGCAGCTTTTTGATGAGGATTTTCACCATAGCGCAGGTCCTGAATTTTTTCAAACCTCAATTCAAGAAAAGGAGGAAACTTTAATTCTGAAGTCTGGAATCCCTCCTCACGAATTCTGAATTTCATATCCAGAAAATTATAAATAACAGCATCGTAATGAGCTGTAAGCTTAAATACTTCTTCAGCCAGTTCCTCTCTTGTCTTCAGGGTTAAATTACCTTTGTGTTTTTTCATCTCCTCTAAAACCTTAGAATAATGCTGAGGATTACACACAACTGCTACGCTCTGATAATTTTTTGCTGCTGAACGCAGCATCGATGGACCTCCAATATCAATATTTTCTATCGCCTCCTCTAATTTTACCCCTGGCTTTATAATCGTTTTCTCAAACGGATAGAGGTTTACTACCACCATATCAATAAGTCCGATCTTCTCCTTTTTGAGTTGTTTCACATGCTCTGCATTGTTGCGAATCGCCAATAGTCCTGCATGAATCTTTGGATGCAGGGTCTTCACTCTTCCATTGAGCATCTCCGGGAATCCAGTATATTCAGAAACTTCAACTACTGGAATTTTTGCCTCCTTTAATAACTTTGCTGTTCCACCCGTGGAAATGATTTCCACTTCCAATTTGTGTAAACCTCTGGCAAATTCCAAAATGCCCGTTTTGTCCGATACACTTATCAAAACTCGCTTAATCTTGGTCATACAATCCTCCTGTGTGGTCAGGTCTTCACAATTCAAGACCTGACCCCATTATTAACCTGGCTCGCTATTTAACCAATCTTCATCATTATAGAAATATATTTCTTCTGGATTGAACAAACAATTAATTTCAAATTCAGCTGTTTTTGAAGAATCAGAGCCATGTACAATATTTCTCCTTCCATCCGCTCCAAAATTCCCCCTTATAGTCCCCTTTTCTGCTTCAGACGGTACCCTTGCTCCAATTATATCTCTTATGCGATTGACAGCATTTTCTCCTTCCACTACCATCGCTACAGAAGGAGCGGAGAGTATGAACTTAATAAGCCCTGGAAAAAAATATTTTTCCTTGTGTACCTGATAAAATTCCTCTGCTTTTTCTCTGCTGAACTTAATCATCTTCATCGCCAGAATTTTAAATCCTTCATCCTCAAACCTTTTTATAATTTTTCCCATCACTTTCTTGCAAACCCCATCAGGTTTTATAATCACAAGACTGCGTTCCACTTGTCTTCCTTTATCATAAACTTCAATCAATATTCTCTAATTTTATCCTCATAAACAATTGCAAAAAACTTTATAGGTATTTTTATAATTTTGCTTGCTTCAATAAGACAATCCTTTATCTTTATATCATCTTCACTTGGCTCTCCACTTCCTCCTGGATGATTGTGAACTATACAAATTGAACTTGCATTCATTTTTATTGCTGATGAAAAAACTTCTCTCGGATGAATTAAGGATTCGTCTGCGGTCCCCAATGATATTATGTCTTCTCCCACAACTAAATCTTGAGCATTAAGAGAAACAACAATAATCTGCTCTTTCTTAGACAACCTCAAATCCCTTACACTCTGCAACAATAAAAGGTCTGCAACATTTTTAATTTTAATTCTTAGTTCTGGTTTATATAATCTTTCCCCCAATTCAAAAACACACAACAATTTCATTGCCTGGACTTTTCCCATACTACCAAACATAGATAATTCTTCCAGAGAAATATTTTCAAGATTTTTCTTATATTTTTGCCAGATAGCTTTAGCCAATTTAAAAACATTATACTTGCGATTGCCCCTGCCCAAAATAACTGCAAGTAATTCCTCATTTGATAAAACCTCTGGACTACCAGCCCTTAATAATTTCTCTCTTGGTAATTCTCTCATTGGGTTACCTCTAAAATTGAATAGATACTTCTATCTTCTCCATAATATTTATCATAAATATGCCTGTATATTAAATCACTTTTCTGGATGTATAATTGAGTATCATAACTTTCAGGCAATTGCTCATATAAAATGTTCTTTATTGTAACTGCAACATCCGCTCTTGTCTGTTGTTTTTTTCTCCAGTCAAGAACAAATTTCTCACTTTTAAGCTTTGCAAGTAATTCCCTGGCAATATGCTTAATCTTTTCTAATTCTTTCTTTTTTAAATCGGGTTTAAAAAGCAAATCATATATAGCAAGATCTTCTTCTGTTAATCGCTCGCTTAAACCTCTCTTTTCTTCTTCACTCAATTCCTTTGCAAAATTACTTAGTTCATCAAAAATTTCATCAATGCTTTTTATTCCTTCATTATATTCATCTATAAGTTTTTGAAATTTTTCAGCAAATGTCTCTCTTGATGAATTCATCCTTAACAATAAAAATAATTTACTTTTAATTTTTTGTTTTAATTTCTCCACCACAATATGCTTTTTATTTTTATCAAGAGTGGCTTTTATTTTTACAAAATCAATTTTACTCAAATCTTTTAACTCTTCAGGGCTGGAAATTTCATATTTCGCAATTGACTCTATGGATTTATCCAGCAATTCTTTCACCGCTTCACTTATTTCTTCAATATCTACATCTTCGCCTGTAATACTTTTTATTCTGCCTGCCAATATCCTGATTACCAGAATCTCATGAATAAATTGAGAAAGAACAGGGTCAGGTTTAATGGAAGTAAAAATCTGCAAAGCATCTTTTGCAAGACCAAGAAATTTTAACTTTTTCTGCTCCGAGACTAATATTTTATCAACTGCTTCGCCAATAAGTTTAATTTTTTCAAAATCTTTGGCAATTATAATTCCACTTACCTCAAAACCACAAGTTTTGCAAAATTTACTTATTTCATCTAACAATTCTTCCAGACGCTTTATCAGTTCATCCTTTGGTTTAACAGGCATCTCACCATCTTCAACTACAGTTCCATAAATGGCAAGAGCTTTCTTAAGGTTCCTAAATACACCTACATAATCTACAATAAGGCCATTTGGCTTATTCTGAAAAACACGATTTGCCCTGGCAATTGCCTGCATAAGTGTATGATTCCTCATTGGCTTATCTAAATAAATAGTTGAAAGACACTCAACATCAAACCCGGTCAACCACATATCACAAACAATAACCATTTTTAATGGGTCATCAGCATCTTTAAATTTTTTCTCAAGGTCTTCATTTTTCATCCTTAATCTATGAGGTTTAAAATTTGGTGGCTCATTTTGTGATGAACTCATTACCACAGCAATATCTGGACACCCGGGCTGGCTTTTAAGTTTTTCATACATTCTTACTGCTGTTTTCCTATCTATACACATAACCATTGCTTTACCGGGTATCTCCCGACTATTAAAATGTTCAATTATATCTTTTGCTATTTTATCAAGCCTATCTTCATTTGTAATCAGGTGATACTCTCTGGCAAATTCCCTTTCTAATTTCTGTTCCTCTCTTTCATCAATCTGTGCCTCTTCTAAAATATTCTCAAAATCTTCCTGCAAGTCCTCATTTTTAAGTTGCAGTTCAGGAATTCTGTTTTCATAAAAAAGTGGAACTGTTGTTTTATCATCCGCTGATTGTTTAAAATTATATGTGCTTACATAATCACCAAAAGTTTCTCTTGTCTTCTCTTCTCCTTCTATAAGTGGGGTAGCAGTAAAACCAATGAATCTGGCATTAGGAAGGGCGGTTCGCATATTCATTGCAAGTAAATCATATTGAGTACGATGTGCCTCATCAGTAATAACAATAATATCATCCCGCCTGGATAAAATCGGATGTAGTTCACCTTTTTCTGTTCTAAATTTATGAATCAGGGTAAATATATCTCTATGGTCTTCCTGTAATAATTGCCTTAAGTGAATAATGTTTTCTGCTCGCACAAAAGGTTCGCTGGTCGCTTCACAGTTCTCGAATCTCTGGTAAATTTGTTTATCAAGTTCTTTACGGTCAGTCACAATTACAAAGGTATAATTGCCCTCAATTTTTCTTAAAACCTTCTGTGAGAAAAAAATCATTGAATAGGATTTACCACTTCCCTGTGTATGCCAGAAAACACCTAATTTTCCTTTCTCTTTATCAGTTTTTTTAAATGCGTCAATCACATTATTCACACCCAAATACTGGTAGTATTTGGCAAGCAATTTTCTAACTTCGCCCTGCCTTTCTTCAAAAAGAATAAAGTTTTCAATAATATCAAGAACTCTTTTTTTCTCACAGGTGCCTCTAATGATTGTTTCCAAACTCGCCTTTCCAACCTCGCCTTCACTGTTTATTTTCTTCCATTCATTAAAATGTTCAAATTGACTTGTAATAGTGCCAATTTTGCTATCTGTCCCATTGCTTAGAATACAAAATGTGTTATACCAGAAAAGTTTTGGAATTGTATTTTTGTAATCAGTTAAATTATTTTTGTATGCATCTTCCAAATTTTTATGTACACCTTTTAATTCAATAAAAATTAATGGCAAGCCATTTATAAAACCAACCAAATCTGCCCGCCTCGTATAAATCTCTCCGGTAACCCAGAATTGAGAAACTAAAAGATAATCATTATTTTCAGGATTTTCAAAATCAATAAGCCGAATAATTATATCTTCTAATTCTCCTTTTATATTCTGAACATTAATTTTAATTCCATTTTTAATCAATTTATAAATTTCTTTATTTGCGTTTACAAGACTCATTGTTGAGCGGTCACGCAATAATTCCTCAATTGCCAATGATAAAGCTTGTGCTGGCACCTCTGGATTTAATCTTACAAGTGCCGGCTCCAACCGTTTCAACAATACAACTTCATCTTTCTCTTGCCTTCCTAAAAGTGAATTCTCCCCATAATTCTCATAAAGGGCGTAGATATATTCATAGCCAAGCCCTTCTTTGAATAATTTTATGGCTGGTTGCTCAATCAATTTATCTTCTGTGTATTCTTTCATATTGACTATCTATGCCTAATTTCATTTAGAATAAATTTCTATAAGCTTGTTTAAAACATCTACACGAACAGATTTATAATCCTTTACTAATATTCCTTTTCCATCTTTAACCAAAATATAAATCTTATTTTTCTTACAATAGTTAGTGATGACTTTAGACTTCTTATAAGTGTCAACATTCTCTATTAAATTAACTAATCTATGTATTGAAAAATTTTGTTCTTTTCGTGCTTTCATTAGAATTCTATCTCTCAAATTTTGATTATTCGTAGTTAAAGAACAAAAAATAATATATTTTTTTAATAAGTAGTCACCCTCATTAAACTTAACATAATGTTTAGCAAGAGCATCAATCATTTCGTTATTAAATCTAAAAGAGAGTAA
>Ga0210006_1003201_pt1 | contig 10332 bp, 3 predicted proteins | sample CryGey02umfilter_2_FD_185452 | JGI IMG/M metagenome (GOLD analysis project Ga0210006, IMG submission 185452) | Groundwater microbial communities from aquifer in Utah, USA - Crystal Geyser 4/10/14 0.2 um filter (SPAdes) (version 3) | ecosystem: Environmental > Aquatic > Deep subsurface >... | reverse complement strand
GAATTTTATTTCATAGACAAATATTTTCCAGACTTGAATTCGAATGATTTGAGAGAGGCGATTGAGGAATTTGAGAGGCGGAAGAGAAACTTCGGAAAATAAATGTAGGGTAACTTTTTATAGGAAGAGTTAATCTTTATATACTTTTAATTAGTTAATTTTATTAGAGGAAAAAAGAGGGATGGTTTATAAGAAATATATCTGGAAGAATGGTAAAAAGTATGGGCCTTATCTGTATGAAACTAAGAGAGAAAATGGAAAGATTGTTACGAAATATGTCGGGAAGGGCTCTGCTGGAAAACGTGCGGTAAATCCAATTTTTTTTCTGTTGCTGGGGCTGATTTTGCTTGGTTCTATTATTGTTTTTTTTAATCCTGAAATTGCAGGCTATGTTGTTGAAAATACCCAGGAAGCACTAGGTTCTTTTGAATCAGAAAATACTGTTCTTGCTGAACAAGAAATTAAAGAGCCGCACGATTCAGGCAAGGTAAATGAAATTGAGAAAGAAGTGAGGATAAATGAAAGAGAGGATTATGATTCTGAGACAGGCGTGACTATAAAAACGGAAAATTTGCAGTATGGTGCTGTATTAGGAAGGCCTGTTAAATGGAATAAGAATGTTTCTCTCTCCAGACCGAGCAATGTTTCTATCGCTGTTCCCAAAAGCGCGAGCAATATTTCAATTGAAAGTGTTGTTCTTAGCAATTTGACATCTAACGAAACGACGATTAATGAGACCGATACTAATGTTACCTTCTCTAATGATGCTGATTTTAATGTTACAAAAGGTAATCTTACTGAGTCTGATGTTTCTGGGAATTTTAGCGGGAATGAAAGTGTGAATGAGGGTTCTGGTAATTTGACCGTTGATGGTAATGAATTGGAGATTGGTGTTGTGGGAGGGGCTGGCTCTGGTGGGGCTAGTGGTTCTGGCAATTCAAAAGTGAAAGAAGATAAAGGAAAAGATGAGGTTAAGTTCAAGATTAGCAATGTTACTATTGTTGATTCTGATGTTAATGACGCTGGAAATGATGGAGGGTCAACCGAGGGTAAGGGGGAATCTGATAAGGATAATGGTGTTGGAAAGTTTGATTCTGAAGGAATTGGTGAGATAGTGGGCGATGCTCAAGAATCTTTTGGTGATGTTGAAATTGCTTCAGAAGACAGTTCAGAGGATAATTCAGAGAATCAGGCTAGTGAAGATTCTTCTGATGAATCTGGGTCGGATAATTCTGAAAGTTCTTCTGATTCGGATAGTGATTTTGAGGAATCTGATGGTGGAGAAGTTGTGGTAGTAGGTATTACAGGAGAGGTTGTTAGGATAGTTGAGAGAGAAAGAGGATTTACTTCATGGATTAAGGGGCTTTTGAGGGATTTCAGAATTTCTGGTTTTGTTGTTGCCGAAGATCCTGACGCTCAAGAGGTGCAATTAGTTGAAATTGAAGGAGAAGTTAGGGAAGTGGAAATTGGGTATGAAACCCCTGTTCCTTATGCTGAAGAGCAGGATTTAGAGAATGGGAAAAGAGTTAGGATTGTTGGTCCTGATGATGTCCATTATGAGAATGTTCTTGCTTTTACGGAGTTGAATGAGAGTCTTGGAGTTAGAAGCAGGAATGGGATAAGTCTTAAGTGGGTAGAAAATGGAACTAGGATAGATTATGATTTATATGACAGAGATGCTAATGGGATATATGATTATGTCGAATGGATTGTTCCGCATTTGAGCAATCAAACTTTTGATATAATTGTTATTACAGGCGCCTTGCATCTGAATTCTGATAGAGATTTTATTTCTGATATTTACGACGATGTTAAGGAGTTGGATGGGAACTGGAGTGAAACTATTTTTGATGGTGATTACGTGAGAGTTAGCTTTGAAAAGAATCTTACTCCTGATAGAGATATAACTATATATCCAAGGACGATTAATGGAACACCAAGGTTAGATATTTATGAGATTAATGGGACGCAGAAGATTGCAGGGTTTGATAGTATTAATGACGAGGAGTTGAATAAAGTTTATTTGGATGGGAGCTCGGGGGCGGGATTACAAGGAGAGCAGGATAGTTTTGATTTGCGTGTTTTAGGAGGAAGCTTGGAGTTTGACTGGATTGTTGACCCCCTGGGAGGTACAAACAATTGGATTTGCTCTTCCTTGCAAGAGTTTTCTAATGCATCTTGTTGGAGTTTAGGAAGTGTTCCTGTTTCTGGAGAAAATGTTGTTCTTAATGCTTCTGGGACGGGAGATGTTAATGTTACTAATAATACAATGCCTCAGGATTTGAGTTCTTTCAGGGTTGATTCTGGTTACACAGGGACGGTTCATTATAATGCTCTGTTTGCCAAAGGGAGTTGGGGAAGCTATGGGGCAATAGGAAGTCAGGAGTGGAATGTTACTAATAATATTAGTGTTTATGGAGGGACGCATAAAATTTATGGGAGCTTTGTTGGTAATGCTACGGATTCTTCGGGATATAATATAAGTGAAGAAGGAGAGGGGCAGATATGGAATGGTAAGAATATTACGCTTGGGCAGGATGCTGTTTTGGATGGCAATGGATTAGGATTTCCTGTTTCAACAGGCCCTGGTGGAGGGAATGACCTTGCTGAAGGAGGAGTTCATGCTACTACAGGAAATTACGGTTCCATACACGATATCTATGGAAATGCAAGTGCGCCGACATCTTTGGGAAGTGGAGGTGGTGTTCCAGGACAAGGAGAGCCGGGAGGTTCTGCTATTAAGCTGAAAGGTGATAGTGTTGTAATAGAAGGGAACATAACAATGGATGGGTTGGGGGGAGTCTGGGGCCAGGGTGCAGGGGGAAGTATATGGATTAAGGCAGATAATATTTCTGGTTCAGGAGAATTGTCAGCAAGCACTCAGAAAAAGAATGATAATAGGGGCGGAGGGGCTGGGAGGATTAGGTTAGAATATGGAAGTGAAATGAGTTATGATGGTTTGATAGATTTAGAGTATGGAGGGAAGGAAATTAGTGATAATGATTATCAGATAGGAACTCTAACGTTCACCAATAATACTTGGCCTAATGACTGGACGATAGATGGGTATGTAGGATTATTAGGGGGAGATTATGGGGAAGGGGAAGTAGTGAATGTAGAAGGAGATTTTGTTGTGAATGGGAATCTAGTAGTATGGGGTGATTGTTTCTTTAATATTACTAATTCAGTCACTTGTTATAATAAGACTGCTAATGGAAGGGGCGTGTGGATAAATTCTTCCGGGAACATTACTATTAGTTCTGGAGCACTTGTTGCAGGGATGGCTAAAGGATTTCCGAAACGTGTTGGACCTGGTGCAGGTACTTGGGGAGGCGGAAGTCACGGTGGTGAGGCTAACGGAGGTGGAACTCATGTGACATATGGGAGTGCGTTAGAGCCAACATCTTTGGGAAGTGGGGGCAGCTTGGGGTTAGGGGGGTCTGCTGTTAAGTTTGAATCGTTGAATAAGATAGTCGTGGATGGAGATATTAGGATGGATGGTGATGAACATGGAAATCATAGGGGAGGGGCAGGGGGAAGTATATGGTTAATGGCAAGTAAAATTACAGGCTCGGGTAATCTGAATTCTACGGGGAGTTTTCGTGGCACTAATTCTGCAGCAGGAGGAGGAGGAGGGAGGATAACATTCACTTCATCAGATTATGTGAACTTTACAGGGAATTTGGATGTAAGAGGACAGGAAGATTTTGGGAGTGATTTTGATGACCATGGAGGAGGAGGCACAATCTATATTAATGCTACGAATTCAATCAGCCTATCTGGCAATGTTTTGGCTATAGGGGGTGGGGACGATGTTGGTAATGCAGGCAGTGGAGGAGGATATATTAATGTAACTGATAGCTTGCTAGGACTATCCGGGATTTTCAATGCATCTGTTTATAACATTTCAAAGGGTCTTGTCGGGAATATAACATTCAATTATACTGATTGCTCATCAACATTTACAGGGACATTTGATCCAAATTATATAGATAATGGGCCTGTTTGTGATACAACGTCTCCGGAAGTTGTGCTTGTTTATCCGAAAAATGGGAGTTACGTTTCTGAGGAAAATGTGAGTTTTAATGCTACATTTAGTGATGATTCTGAGCTGGCTAATTCTACATTTTATCTGTGGAATTCTACCGGAGATAATATCAATACAACTACAACAAGTATAACAGGAACATCCAATTCAACTAATTTAAGTGTTATATTGCCGTATGAAGATACATTTGAGTGGAATTATCTTGCTTATGATGGCTCTGGAAATGGGGCTTGGAATGATAGCAACTTTACAATTAATTATGATGAAACAGCTCCAACAGGGCAGTATGTGGGTCCTACGAATGATGATGGCTCTTTTGTTTCAGAAGATTTTATTGAAATTAATGTTAGTGCGGAAGATAATAATTTGGATACGATACTGATTAGGTTATATAACAGCACAGGAGATGAGATAAATAGCAGTTCTGGGGATATGAGTCCGTTGTATGTGAACTTTTCTTCTTTGGATGGCGGGCTTTATTATTATAATGCGACTATAAATGATAGTGCGAGGAACTCAAATGAATTATCAACGAGAAATGTTACATTGGATAATACAAGTCCTGGTCTGGCAATTGATAGTCCGGAGAATATTACTTACTCTGATAGCTCCTTGGATATTAATTTTACAGCATCCGATGATAATCTTGATAGTTGTTGGTATACCGATGATTTTGGGGTGAGCAACAACACTCTTTCTGATTGTGCAAATTCAACTTATATGGCTTCGGAAGGTTCTACTACACTTATTTTATATGCTAACGACAGTGCAGGTAATGAGGGCAGTGATGAAGTTAGTTTTGTTGTTGATACTGTTGCTCCTTCTGTAACTTCTCTGACTGAAAATCCTTTGGACCCTGCGACTTATGTTTTTGAGCAGGAGTATGAGTTTAATTCGACAGTTGAAGATAACAATTTGGATAGTGTTTTGTTTGAGTTTGATGGGGTGAATTATACTGCTTCAGGTGAAGGAAATATCTACAATGCTACTATTGTTGACATAGGTGTTGGGACTTATAGTTATGTTTGGTATGCTAATGATACTTTTGGGAATGTAAATGTTACGGAAAGTGATTATACAGTCAATAATGCTACCGGGAATATTAGTTTGTTGTTGAATGGACTGGAAGAAAATCAGACTTCGGTTTATGGTGCTTTCACTAATGCAAGTGCTTCTACGCTTTATGGGTTTGTGACAATATATAGGAATGGAATTGATGTTAGTTTTGAGAATGGGGATGATGTTACACTGGATGCTGGAGATTGGAATTATACTGCTGTTTCATCAGGAAATGAGAATCATTCATCAGCAAGAATAGGGAGATGGGGTCATATAGAAAAGGCGGTTCCTTCCGGTTCTATTTCCGGAACGGCAAGCATTGATTTCGGAACTTCTGGAGATGTTGAAGGTTCGGAGTCAAATACAGGGGATGGGGATGTTATGTATGCTCTTTACAGAAATGATGCTTTAGCAAGTAATCCTGACACAACGATTCTCGGAGCTGGAACTTATAATTATATTTATAATGCTACGTCTGGGCAGAACTATACTTCTAACGCAAGCATGGATACTTTTGTATTAACCGTTAGTAAAATAGGGGGTGGGCTTAATTTAACTCTTAATAATATTGAGGGGAATATAACCTTAGATCAGGGTGATAGTATAGATTTAAATGCTACATTGGTTACAGGAGATTCATCGGGAAGCATTGTGTTGTATAAGAACGGAATTTTGATTAATAATGGGACGTCGTCTATTGGAAATATAACAATATTTAGTGACGTTGGCGTTGAGAACATAACAGCGATTTATGAGGGAAGCCAGAATTATTCCAGAAGCAGTGAAACTTACTGGGTGACTGTTAATGAAGTTGATTCTAACCCTCCTGAAGTGACAATTAATGTTCCTGAAAATAAAACTTATGGTTCCTCATCAATTACATTCAATATTTCTTTGAATGAAAATGGCAGTGTTGTTTATTCCTTGGATGATGGGGTGAATAATGTCACAATGGATACTAATGACAATAGGGAATTTGAAGATACTGTTGCAATTGCTGATGGGGGTTATGTATTTTCTGTTTATGCTAATGATACCTTTGGAAATAAAAATTATACAGAAAGTGTTACGTTTAGCGTAAGCGTCTCTGTTGGTGGGGGGTCTGTAGGGGGTGGCGGAGGAGGTGGAGGAAGTAGCAGTACAGCGGTTACATCTAAAGAAACTTCTACAGGAGGTATAAGTGTTGAGGAAGATAATTTGGATGTTGAAAATTTTGAAGGTAGCTCTACAAAAAAGACAATTAGAGTTAAGAATGAGAAAAATGAAAGTGTGAATATTTCATTGTCTGTTCTTGGGTTGGAAGGCGTGAGATTGCCTCAGGATGTTGTTTTAGGACCAGGCGAGGAAAGGGATTTGGAAATAGAATTTATACAAACAGGCAAAAGAATCAGGATGGGAAAAATTATTATCAGTAACAAGAATGGAATTATTGATGAGGTCGATGTTACTGTGAATGTGAAATCTAAGGATTTCTTGTTTGACGCCTCTGTATTTTTGCCGGAGGAATATAAGAGAGTTGAGTCAGGTGACGTTTTAAGGGCTCAAATAGATTTGAATGAGGTGGGTGTGCAAGTTGAAAAAGTAGATGTTGTTGCGACTTATGTTATTAAAGACTTTTCTGGAAATATTTACCTTGAAGAAAGTGAAACATTTTTCTTATTGGATAGGAAGTTTGTGGTAAAAGAATTTTCAACTAGCGGACTGTCTCCCGGGAAGTATATTTTAGGTGTGGAAATTGTTTATCCAGGAGCTTTTGCAACAACTAGTTCTCAATTTGAAATCATTGGAAGTCTTTTTGAGGATAGGGGTATTGAAGATGGGGGTATCTGGGCATTTATCTTGATAACAGCCGTATCTGCCGTATTTGGGGCTATTGTTTGGATAGCAGTTAGACCTATAAGAAAGAGGCATAAAAGAACAAGGAAAAAAAGAAAATAACAAGATTTAAATGTGTTTTTTGCTTAAAAAAACTATGTCTTTAAAGAAAGGGGTGGTGGTAGTTTTTTTGTTTGTCCTTATAATTAGTATTGTGTTTGCCATAGAAACAAGCACTATATTGTTGAAGGTTTCTTTAAATGATGGCGAGGAAGCTAATAGAAAAATTTGGGTTTCCGGTGATAAGGGCGAAATAAGTCTTGAAGTCTTAGATATAAAAGGGGTTTCGTTGGACCGGAAAAATGTTCGGGTTGATGCGGGTGAAAGGGCGGAAGTATTGGTCAGTTTTAATTCTGCCGGACTGAATGAGGGGATTTATACAGGAAGGTTGAAAATTAGCAACAGAGAGGAAAAATTTATTCCTCTTGTTCTGGAGCTCGAATCCGAAAATGTTTTGTTTGACATAAATGTGGATATTTCCCCACAATATACTGAAGTGAGTCCTGGCGAAAAAATTCTTGCGCAAATAAAGGTGTTTGATTTGGTTTCAGGGGGAACTTCAGAAGGATTTGGAACTACAACTGTTGATATCGAATATATGGTGTTAGGTCTGGATGGAAGGGTTTTTAGCTCTGAAATGGAAAACCTTGTGATAGACCAAAAAGGAAGTGTCACCAAAACGTTTATGCTTCCTGATGATATTCCCGAAGGTGTTTATGTTTTTGCTTCAGTTGTCAGTTATGGTGATTCTACGGGTGTTTCGAGCAAATTATTTATTGTTTCGAGCGACTCATTTGATATTTTTGGTGTTGTGCAAGATTCGTCATTGATCCTGGTTGTTGGGGCAGTAGTTTTCTTCTTTTTTCTTATAATTGTCTTTTTGTTTGTTTATATGATGTCTGATAGAAACAAGCTAATAGAGGAATTGAAAAGATATAATGCGTGGGAGCTAAAAAAACAAAAAAAGCAGTTGCTTGAGGAGGCAGAAAAAGCTAAAGGGAAGGAGAAAAAGAGAAAAGCGAGAAAAGATGTCTCAAGATTAAAGAAGATGCAGAGGAAGAGAATTCGGGACTTCAAAGACTTTGAGCGAAAAGGCGACGTGGAGTCTATGCGTAAGAAAATTAAGGAGTGGAAAGGGAAAGGGTATAATACTGCAAATATAGAAAGAATTGTCAAAGGACTTTCTTCAAAAGATATGAGGGAGCAGATTGGTGAATGGAAAAAACAAGGTTATAAAGGAAAAAACGAAGGTTATAAAAAGAAAAAATAGGTTTAATTGAATAGAGGTGAATTATGTCTAAAAGCAAAACAAAGGTAAAAAAGGAATTTGACGACTTTGCCAAAAAGATTACTAAGCTTGAATCTTTAAGGCAACAATTGAATGCTTTAGATACCAAGGGTTTTGAGACTGAAGCGAGGCTGATAAGAGCTAAGTTGAAAGATACTGATGCAATACCTCAGATAACCAAAGAGATTAATTCGTTAAAAAATAAGATAGAAAGAAGGCATACAAAACCAATGGTTTCTAGGAAAGACAGAAAAGAGCATGAAGAAATTATTAAGGAAAATAAAAAGATGCAGGCTAGGATTAATGAACTTCAGAGGTTGATAAAAAAGAAAAGGAGAGTTTTTACAAAGAAACAACTGGATGATAAGGAAGTTAAATATGTGAGAGACATACCTAAGCTTGAGAAAGAATTAGGGGATTTGATTAATAGGTTTGATAGGCACACTTCTTCTGCAAAAATAAAGATAGATTCAGGAGTCGGTTTTGTCGTTGATAGTAAGTTTGATGATTTTATTAGGAATATTAAAGGGGAATTGAGTGAAAGGTTGAGGGATAAAGAGCTTTTTATGGATGAAACTCTGAAGTATGACCTTGGAGAACAGAAGAAAATATTTGCTGACAGGTATAAGAAACTTGTGCATGACTTTCACAAAAAATATAAGGATAAATTAAACAATGACTTGAAGAAAGAAGTCAAACAGAAATTTAATTCTGAATTAAGGAAGAAGTTAGATGATGAGAAAAAGAAACTTGTTGATTCATTAATGAAAAAAAATGCGAGAAGGATGGAAAAGGAGAGGAAGGAGGTGAGGGAAAAGCTACATAAACATTACAGAGAGAAAGAGGATGCATTAAAAAAGAATGTAAGAAAGCAGAAGGAATCTTTGAAAAGGAAGATGGATAAGTTAAAAAAGCAGGAGAAAAATCTTCTTGCAAAGTCCAAGGGCAAAGATGCAGAAATTGAGAGAATAAAGAAAAGGTATGGGTTTTTAAGGGATAAAGAAAATGAAAAGTTTGAAAAGCTTAAGAAGGATCAAGCTGAAAAATTTAGAAGGCTTAAGGATGAAGAGGAAAAGAAGTTTGGGAATAAGCTGAAAGAAGAAAAGAAAAAGATTTTTGAAGAGGAAGAGGAACTTAGGAAGGTTTTGAAACTTAAGGAGGCAGAAATTGAGTCAAAGGAGAAAGAATTCTATAGGAAGATAAAAAGTTTGCAATCAAAAAGGGTTATGGATGCTAAAGAAAGAAAAAGGCATGAAAATATTATTAGGGCTAAGCGAAAGGAATTAGTTAGGTTGAAGAAATTTCATGAAAAGTCTATTAGAAAGAAAAAAGAAGAACTCCAAGGGAAGATGAAGAAAGAGAAATTAAACCTTGAGAAAATATTCAGGGATAAAAGGAATGAAGATGAAAAAGAGCTGGTAGCGAGGGAGAAAGAAATTGAAAGGAAGCTGAAAGAGGCGGAATCTAAAAAGAAGGAAGCGGGGAGGATAGCTGAAAGGGAAATGAGAGAAATTGAGAGAATAAAGAAAGGGATTGATTTAGAGAAAGAAAAAATCAAGAGAGATGAGGAAGAAAGGTTGGCTGAAATTGAGTCAAAGGAAAAAGAGAATGCTGATAGGGAAGTAAAGAAAGAAAAAGATAGGTTAAAGAAGGACCTTGAAGAAAAGGTTGCCAAAATAAAAAAAGAACATGATGCTACTGTAAAAAGGGAGACTAGTAGAAAGGAAAAAGAAATGAAGGAAAGGCTTGAAAAAGAACTTGAGTTAAGATTAAATGATGCTGTTGCAAGGAAGGAGAAAGAGCTCCAGAGGAAAAAACAGGAAGTAGAGAAGCATATCATGGAGCAGGCTAAGAAAATATTTGCCTAAAATTGGGCTTTGTTTAATAAGTCCTTTTTAGTCCATACTTTTAAACACAAATATGACTTGTGTAATATTGATAAAAAAACAACAATTCCTCAAAATGCTATGAACCCGAACGGGAATGTGCCCTATGTAACAACAAGTTCTATGAATAATGGTGTTTCTCAATTTGCCGATGAAGAACCTAATTTTGAAGGAAA
>Ga0210006_1003197_pt1 | contig 10342 bp, 13 predicted proteins | sample CryGey02umfilter_2_FD_185452 | JGI IMG/M metagenome (GOLD analysis project Ga0210006, IMG submission 185452) | Groundwater microbial communities from aquifer in Utah, USA - Crystal Geyser 4/10/14 0.2 um filter (SPAdes) (version 3) | ecosystem: Environmental > Aquatic > Deep subsurface >... | reverse complement strand
TACATTCTGGACAAGTAATCACACCTTAAATGTATCAAAAATACCCCTAAAAACATATGAAATGATAGTTTAGAACGTAAAGACAATCTAAAGTAGTGTTTTATCAGTTGTTTTCAATACCAGTGCCAAATATTCATACTTCCATCTATCTTTCCCCGACTATACTCTTCAGGTGTTCTTACATCCAATAGGACAACCTCTATCTTTTGATTAATTGCGTTTTGAACTTCATCAGCAGTTATATGTAATGGTTGATCCATGTAATACAATATTAACAAAATACAAAAGGCCTTTTCGTAGCAAATAACAAAGATTTTTTGATAAAATATATAGGTATTAAGATACCAGAGGTACCCAAGTGGCCAACGGGGGCAGACTGTAAATCTGCTGGGTTTTCCCTTCGAAGGTTCGAATCCTTCCCTCTGGACACATTAGAACGATACACGGGAATAAGCAAGACATCATAAGGCTTTTGGTAAGTCCAGACAAGCCTTCCTTCTTTTAGTTTGAGGTTCCAACCGACTTTTTGAACCGCTTTTCTCTTTTCATCCAATAACTTTGATTCAATCATTTTTCGTGCGTAATAGGCTGTATCAAAAAAATCTACTGCAAGTTCCAACCAATTACGCTGATTATGAACAGCGTTATCTATTTTTTCTTGGATGGCGTTTTGTTCTTTAATAATCTTGTCTTTTTTCTCTTGAAATTCTTCGCTTGTTATCTCCTCTTTGGCTCTCATCTTAAAATATCCATCCAGTTCGTCTTGTTTTTTTTGATATCTTGTTTGAAGGTTTATTGAGATAAGTTTTCTTTGTTTCGCTTCGCTTTCATATTTTGCTTGAAGTAACTCAACTCCTAATTTCCAGGTTTCCTCATCAATTCTGACCGCTTCTAACTTTTCTATTATTTCCGCTTCCAAGTCCTCAAGGGTAGTTCCTTTTTCAAGACAGTGACCGCATCTCCTACTTGAACGAGCATAGGTATATTCTGCGTCCCTGTTGGTTTTTTTATAGTGTTTATTTTTAGTTTCAAAAACAATAGAAGCTCCACATTCACAACCGCATTTTAAAAGAGTAGCATATGCCCAACTATTCTTTTGTTTTTTTGGCTTAGCTCGGTTATGTAGGACATCTTGAACTATATCGAAAAGTGATTTTGAAATTAAGACTTCATAGTTACCTTTGTGTAATTCACCCCCGTGGCGATACCAACCATAATAAGTAGGGTTTGATAAGATTTTTTGAAGATGGGATTTACCTATTGGTTTTCCTTTCTTTGTTTTTAATCCCCATTTATTTATTAACTCCGCCATTGTTCCAAGTGAATATTTGCCGGTTGAATACTCTTCAAATATTTTTACAACTATTGGAGCTTCATTTGGGTCAATAATAATATTAGGATTACCATTAACCTTTGCGTTGCTATATCCTAAGGGAGCCCAACCACAATATTCACCTCTTAGATATTTTTGACGATTACCCCGTTTAATGCTATCGCTTAAATCATCTGAATATTTTTTTGACATTGTAAACTCTAATCCCATTTGAAATTTATCACTTCCTGTATTTAAAAATTGTTTATTTGGAGTGTCTATTTGTTTAATAATTTTTTGATCCATTTCCCAAATAATTTGTCCACCATCTAAGGCGTTTCTTGCTAAACGGTTAATTTGCCATACTAATATTGCGTTTGCCTCACTTGATTTTATTCTTTTTAACATCGTGTTAAATACTTCTCTTCCTGGTTTGTGTGCTGATTTGCTTTCGGTTAATATATCAATTACAAAAAGATTATTTCTCTTAGCATATTCTTTAAGTTCACGAATTTGAGCCTCAATAGATAGGATTTGTTTTTCTTCATCTTCTTCAGATTTCCTACAGTAAATAAAATACTTTAGTCTTTCCATATTAAAATGCCCCCGCTTGGTGCACTCAGAACGGTGAAGCTCTGTCCAAACGAGGGCATTAAAAAACTCCACCGACTTTCTGAGTGCAACTTAATTATATCTTATTTTATTAAAGTCAACTTATAATATTCTTATCTTCAAGATTAAAATGGAATTTCATCAGGAGAAATACTTTCATTTAAACTTGAATTACCTTTAGAAGAAATCTTAGAGCTTTGGATATCTTTTTGAAGCGAATCTTTTTGTAATTTTGCATTAATGTTTTGCTCTTTAACAAGATTATTTTGTGATTCTTCAAAAAATGTTTGTAAAACATCAATGGGTAATTTTGCATAATACTTCGCTTCTTTTAATTCAAATAGGTAAAAATTTGTTACATAAGTAAAACCGTTTTTTTCATATAATAAACCTTTTTTTATTAACCCTTTACGTTTTCTATATACATTTGAAGAGTCACAGCTCCACCCTTTAGCCAGTTCACAATCATCACGAATAATAGCTCCATAAGTTTCGTGTCTATTGTCAAAATCTACTTGAGAAGCAAAACAAATATATGCTCCGAGTTCAGCGAAAGAAAGAACTCCATTTTTTAATAGAAGCTGTATTCCTCGTAAAATAGGAAAGTAACCTACATAATTTGTTTTATGTTTAATTTTCATATTAATATTTAAATTCAAGAAAAAATTCTGTTTTTTAGTCTATTTAGTATTTCGTGATAGTCTCTTATATTTGCGATCATTTCACCAAAGTAAAATTTATTAGCTAATTCTCTACATTTATTTTTATCTCTAAATAAGAACCAGCAAATATTGCTTTCTCTTTCAACTTGAATGAGTTCTTGTTTATTAATAATTAAAGCTCCGGCTTCTGCCAAGTCCTTTGTTTTGTAATATTCGTTCTCCATATCTTTAAAACATTTAAAATTTATAAAAATCTGTCATTTGTTAGCTTCATAAAGTTCCTGATTTTTTTCTTTAAGTCGTTTGATTAGGGTATATACCCCCTTAGCCTCGGTTGGTCTTTTTTCCCAAAGAGGACACCCCTTAATTTCACAATGAATAATTTCTTTTATTTGGCAACAAGTGCAGTCCAGGCATTTCATTGAGATTAAGTCTTGAAGATGTTTTGTTTGTCTCTTAAGCGATATTTTGTTTGTTTTCATATTTTAATTTAAATTTAATAATCGTTTCCATATAACCGGTTAAGTTTTCAGCAATTTCTTCTACTTCCATTTCGGTTAAAATTCTTTTATACCGAGGTTCGAACATTACCTTAATCTTTTGTTTTAAATTTTCATTTAACCAATTCATTCAACAATCGTAAGGTTATTATTAGGAAGATACCACGCCCGAAGTTACACAACTAAAGACGGATAATGAAGTGGAAAGTCTTTAAAAGCTTTTTCTATGGCATTTTCTGAAAGTGCTACGTCAGTTTTTTCTTCAACAATATCTGCTATTTCCCTATATGTCATTTTTAGCTTGGTTCGTAAATAGAAAATCAGCTTATCTCTTTCATAATTATTTCTTCTCGAATCTTTATAAGAAAGATTAGATAAACTTCGTAAGTAATAAACAATAGTTGTGTAATTATCATCAATCCAGTTTTTTAAGTCTCTTTTACTTACTTTTGAAGTTATGACTACCTTCACCCCTTCTTCATTATTATCTTCAAACATTCCTAAACGATAATTATTATTTCTTACTCTTAATTTAATATTTGAATTGTCATCGGACACTATGAACCTTCCTCTTAAAATGAAACTTCGTAAACCCTGATGCCAGTTCTTTAAAAATGGATATTCATCAAAAATAATATTCGTTTGTTTGTCTAACTCTGTGATTAATGATTTTGTATTTGATGATATTATTTCCGGTTTCTCTCTTTTAATTTTGTGATTATCAGAACGTAAAGATTTTTTTATTTGAACGACAATATCAAGTTGATCGCTTGGATATTGTTTTAATTTAGTTTTCGATTTAGGAGATTTTATATTACCGATATAATTACTAACATTTATACGGACTGTTTCAATTAATTTTTCAAATCCTTTGTCTTCTTGTAAATATTCAAAAAATAATTCAATGTAAGGACTTAGTTTATCCTTACTATTTGATGGGCTGTATAGTATTGGAATCTTCATATTAATATTCATTTAATCTACTTACTATTATACTCTAAAAGTGCATTCCAATTTTATGTTGTCCGGGGTAGATACGGCTTCAATTATGAATTGATTTTAATCAATAGTATGTAATATCCACATACAGTTCGGGGGAGTTTTTTATTCTGTTTTATTTATAATAAAAATGTTTAATAGAAGATACTAATTTAGTATTAATAAACTATTAATAAGTCTTAATACTGTATTAATAGTTATATATGTCAAAAATATATCAAATATATTAAAAAGGATGTTATCTTTACACACATAAAGTATTTTTCTTTAAATAGCGTGTTTTTTATCAAGGAGAAATTGTTTATAGGTATTGTTTAATTCTTTAATTTTAGCAGGATCGTAATTTTCATCTGAAGCAAAACCTCTAAGCTCATAATCTCCATCATCAAATCTATATATCCACGCATCAAATATTCTGTCCGGTTTATCTTGAAACATTATTCGTATTTCAACACCCTTTGCTTTATGTTTGGTAAAGGTTAATACTACAAATTTACTTTTGTAATATTCTTTATCAAACGTCTCAAGTCCTCTAATAAAATTTTCGTCACTTGTTTTTATTAGAGCATTGGAAGTAATATTTACTTTTGAAATGTCATTATCAAGATAAGCGTTTAGTGCTTCACGTAGGTATATTACAAATGGATTTTTGTAGGTCTGATAATATTCCTCAAGTTCTTTTGTATTAACTTCAGAAGTTTTGACTTCTGATAATTCACCACTTTGTGAAGATTCATTTTGTGTCGGATATGACGAGCTTGTTTTTTGAAAAATACTATTTAAATAGTAATTGATTATTTTTTGCGTTTCTTCATATTGATTTATTAACTCGTATTTTGTAAACGATTTGTAATAAATTTTTTCCCTTTTTAATTGGTTATCCCAAGACTTAAAAATATCATTAGTATTCTGTTTCAATCTCAACTTATAATCTTCAGAAATGAGTTTATTATATTCATCAATATTAAATAAAGATTTGGTATAAAAATCTGTTACCAAATATCTATTTTGAGTTAATGGTAAAGCTATAATTTCATCTCCAAATGGAAGCATAAAAATAAATTTACGAAATTTTTCATACCACGTAGATTCTTTTATTGGAGCTAAAACTAAAGTATAGTGCCACGCTTTTCCTAAATCAACATAGCTATAAGTAGCAATAATTCTTTTGCCGACCCGCTTATAATTTGTCATATAAAGATTGTCATCGTCAATAAGCGAATCATCATCAATGGACGAGCCTTTTAGTCGTGAATAAATTTTTTCATCAGAAAATACTTTAGCTTCCTCTTTATCTCCTCTAATAATTGCATCAGCAAAATACAGTCCAATCTTAGCGGGGTCTTTATAATTGTCATTTAGTTTATGTTGAATTAAGAGAGTAGCCAAAATAATAGCTATGATTATGATAGGTATTGAAATGAAAGGCTTCTTTAATATTGGTGGTATTATAAATATCACTTTAATGCTCCTTTTTAAGATTGCCAGTAACTTCTTTAGTGATTACAGTTGTAAATAAAAAAAATAACGAAGTTAGAAAGGTTACTCCTGAAAGAAAGACTTCATCTAAATACCAATCCCACCGATTACGAGATTCTAACCCAAAACGTTTAAAATTTTGTTCATCGCTGGCATATTCTCTACCTTTTATGCTATGTGTGTCCAACGGAACATTTGGAAACATAAAATTTGTTTCACGATATATCACCGCTTCCCTAACCCAATCATAGTTTGATGTATTAAATATAATAGTAAATTTGATTAATGCTATACTGTCAAACAAAATAAACAATAATCCGGAGATTATTACTACTGCCAATAATCTACGTTGGATGAGTAATAAATTAGAAGTAGCTTTTTCATATTTAAAATAAATTATTTTAATCCATTTAAAAAAAAATTTATATACCTTAATAGGTAAATGTCGTAATTTATATCCCTGATATAACACAATAAGTATTCCTAAAAAAATACCTGTATTCAAATTGATTGCAAGTATCACTAAATAAGCAAACGCAAGTAATAAAAAAAATAAAATTCTAATTATGATTTTTATCATAAAATGATGTTAAAATTTAATAGCTTAAATAAGCTATGTTTTTTATATAACCAATTAAGTCTATTTTCCTTCCCAATATTTATAAACGTATTTACCAATAATATTTTTTAATGGTATAGCACAATATTCTCTTGAGTCAGATGACTTCGGGCGATTATCTCCCATAACAAAAATGTTGTCTTGAGGCACGTTATAAGGAACGTTGTTTTGAATACAACCACCATCCCATAAGTTGGTAGATATTTTTACATATTTTTCATTTAATAAATTTCCATTTAGATATACTTTCCCATCTTGTATTTTTACGATATCTTTCGGTAAAGCGACCAATCTACTGATATATTCTATGTCAGGATTTTTAGGTGATTTAAATACGATTATATCTCCTCTTTGGTAATTCTTATCATATTTTTTTATCAAAATCCTATCTCCATTTTTTAATGCCGGATACATTGAATTACCAATGATGTGTTTTAAATCAATAATAAACTGAGTAACAACTATATAAACAGCAAAAAAAGGAAGTAAAATAAAAAAGATTTTTTTTATTTGGTGAACTCTTAATAAATATTTAATCAAGTAAAAGCCTGGAATAATAAATCCAAAAAAAAGAAACAAAAATAACATTAGGATTACATTTTTAAAATCTTTATCAAATAGATAAAACACAATTCCAAATAAGCCAAAAAACAATAACCATCCGGCAATCCATAAAGGCGTATAAACAAATAAGTCTAAACAGAGTAATAAAATCTTATCTGCTAATGTTTTTTTGCTTTTCCAAGTATTGAAGGCAAAAATAAAAGGAAAAAAATATAAGTTAGGAATGAAAGAAAATACTTTATTCATATTAAAAAGTAATTTATAACAAACAAAGCTCCCCATCAGTCGGCAGTCTTACGACCACCCATAATCCTTTCGGATTATGACCTCTGTAGGTATCCTGACGGAGAGCTTCCGTTCCTACAGAGGTTTTATGCCGTGCTTTATATTTCTATAAAGTTTAGGCACTCCAAATTGTGATTAGATTATACTACTACAAAAAAATACATTCAAACATTGCTGATATAACCTATTTAAATATATAATAAGCTGTTAAAAAAAAGCAAAAGAATATAATAATTGTATGGATAAAATTACAGTCACTGGAATTATTGAAATAACAGAAACTTCTAAAAATTCAGATTGGTATTTTTCTGATGAATGGAATTTCAAAATAGGAGAATATTCTTTTAATAGAATTAGTGAAAAAGAATTAAATGTTTCTTTTTATTTTTACGCAAACTTAATTAAAATAGAAAAGGGAGTAAATATTGGTGAAATACCATCAGAACATTCAGATGAATTTCAAGAAGTTGAGGAAAATTTAGAGATAATTTTGGATTTGTTATCTTTAAAGTTTGGGATTGGTCTAAGAATTAGAAAAGAAAGTTATAAGTTTTCTTCTTTAACAGGTGGTAGTGAAGCTGGTTCTAATAAATTGAAACTTGAAATTGATGATATTGAAGGTATACAAAAGAGATTTCAATCAATTTTACAGGACAAGAAAAATAACAAACGATTAATAGCTGGTTTAAGGTTGTTTAGATTTTCTTTATGGTATTCCGAACCCACAGAGAAGGTTCCAAAACTTTATACTATTTTGGAACAAGTATTCGGAGGGGGTGAAGGTGGTAATCTACTTACTGATGACGAACTAAAAAAAATAAATAAATTTTTTATTAAACAAGGTTATGATGAAAATGAACTACCCCGCAGCAGAGCTGCGAGGTATCACGAAATGCCATCAAACATTGCTAACTGATCTCGGTGAACTTGATTGTATTGGTTTCCCTGCTCTTTGACATATCTGGCTATGACTTTTTCATTTCCGAACTTTCCCACGGTGTTGAGATAATATCCGCTTGTCCAGAAGTGTCCACCCCTCAAGTCCTTTTTGACTTCGGGATTGTTTGCAAAGATTTCTTTGGCTGTGATGCTTTTGATTGTTTGAACCATTCTTGATGGCAACATCATAGGAACTGATTGTAAAAGAAAATGGACATGGTCTTTGTCTGTTCCAATTTCAACAAAATGTATTTCGTAGTTAGGTTGAATCAACTCAAGACAAACTGTTTTTAATGTTTTTTCAACCTCAGGACCAAATATTTTTCGTCGATACTTTGCTGGACAAACTAAATGATAAAGCATCAATGTTTTATTGTGTCTTTTGAAAATATGATTACTCACCATCACATATTTTACAAATTTTTTACCCCGAAGCAGAGCTTCGAGGAATTCTTTCGATTAAAGGTATAGGCTAGCGGGGTTAAAATATTTTTTAAATATAAATATGAGTAATAAACCATCAGAAGGAAATTACGATAGAGGAATAAGTCTCGCTGGGAGGGGTTTAGCTGTTTTTATTTTTGGTCTTATGGCGGGTGTATTTACTACAGTATTTGGCACCGCCGAAACTATTGCTAAATTTACAGGACTATCAATCGGATTGGCTGAAACCTTAAACGTTTTATTACCAGCGGTGCCAGGGTTAGCAATGATGGTATTTGGAGGTATGGTTTCGAATAGAAAAGATTAAAAAACAGGTAATTTAATAAAAATAGTAACTAAAATATAACTTCATAATAGTTTCAAATATTTGTTTTCTTCGATGATTAAGTTAGGATCAGAATGTTTTTTTTAATTGACTACTTAGTATTTTCCTTCAAGTTCTGTTTTATGAAATAAAATTTCCCTTATATTCAATCTAATCCTACGATTATATGATAATTTAACAAATATGAATTTATATATGTATCAATTTATTGATCGATTGATATATTCGTGAAAAAATAGGACACTCTTTATAAGGACAGTCCTTATAAGGTCTGTCCTTATTTTAATATTAATAACGTAGCTTGAACGGATCGGTTATTTATATTTACTAAACGAACTACCCCGTAAGGAGTCAAGAGATGTTGCCTTAAAAAAGATTTAAAATAATAAATGTATAAAATTTGTTATTATTAACTCATGTATCACCTTATTTCTGTTGGGAATATTACTATTGATCTTTACTACAGAGGAACGACCTTAACGAATAAAGACGGAAGGTTTCAATTGGCAATTGGTGGGAAATATCATGCGGATTATTTTCATGAAGATATTGGTGGAGGCGGATATAACGTGGCGGTCGGAGTGGCTAAATATGGATTAAAAACGGCAGTTTTTGCCAGAATAGGTAACAATAACTTCAAAGAGGCAATATTAAATAAACTCAAACAAAAAAATATTTCTTCCGAATTTTGTCAATATGAAGATAGCTACAATATTGTTTCATCAATTTTATTAACTGAGTCAGGCGAAAGGACTATCATCAGCTTTGATACTCCCGGTCATATGGTCAAGAAATTTTTTCTTCACGACCAATTAAAAAAGGCGAAAAATATTTACGTTTCTTCGCTCTCAAACGTGTCACTTGAAGATAAAATTGAAATAATTTCTTATCTTAAGGGCGATCAAACCATGACTTTTGTCAATCTTTCAATTATCGATTGCCGTCGTGAGCCGGAAGCTCTTTACAGAATCTTTGATAGCCTCGATGTTCTGATAATAAATTCTCACGAATATTCCGAACTCATAAAAACACCTTATGAAAAAATAGATTTTCAAAATTTAGAGATAGCACTCCCCTATCTTAACGAGCGAATTTTGATTGTGACAGACGCGGAAAAAGGTAGTTATGGATACTATAAAAAAGAAAAATATTTCCAGGAAGCTATTAGACCTGAAAAAATAATCGATACGACCGGTTGTGGAGATGCCTATACCGCCGGCTTTATTGCCGAATATTTGAAATCAAAAAATATTAAATCTGCAATGAAATCCGGAACTAAAGATGCAGCAGAGAAACTTTCGCGTATTGGTGCTAATTAGGGTCAGACCCTATGTTAGGGTCTGATGACCCTATATAAATAAGCCAACCCGCAGGCCACGGCGTCCGCCTCATCATCTTGCTTGATATCGATATTTGTAGTCAATTTGATCATTTTCTGAACTGCTAATTTATCCGCCTGTCCATAACCTGTCACGATCTGCTTTATTTGTAACGGTGTTAAAAACTCGACCTTAATTTTATTTTGAGCCGCTATCAACATAACGATTCCCTGTGCTTGAGCAACCCGAATAAACGTCTTTTGATTTTTAAAGAAAAGTAACT
>Ga0210006_1003196_pt1 | contig 10342 bp, 11 predicted proteins | sample CryGey02umfilter_2_FD_185452 | JGI IMG/M metagenome (GOLD analysis project Ga0210006, IMG submission 185452) | Groundwater microbial communities from aquifer in Utah, USA - Crystal Geyser 4/10/14 0.2 um filter (SPAdes) (version 3) | ecosystem: Environmental > Aquatic > Deep subsurface >... | reverse complement strand
TTTGTTCTTAGGGACGATGGCGCCTTGTAATTATGTCTAAGTGCGTTGGCTAAAATTGGTCAACGCATTTTTATTATGGTAAAATAATAACAATGCCCCAATCAAAAACACAAAATTTAATAGTTTTGTTTTGGCAATGGTATTATGCTATCGCGCCAAAAAAGATTTTAAAAACTTGGCGTAATGTTTTAAGTTTTGGCTGGAATTTTTTTTCCATTGGTCTTTTGTTTAAGACCTTGTTCGCGCCATGGAAAAGGGATATTACTAAATCAACGAGCGGGTTTGATCCTAAAGCGTGGCTGGAGTCACTGGTGATGAATCTAATCTCGCGTTTAATTGGCGCTTTTGTTAGGGGTTGGGTAATTTTACTCGGCCTTTTTTTTGAAATAATTATTTTAATTTTCGGGGTATTGTTTTTTCTTGGCTGGTTGATTTTTCCAGCGTTAATTGTTATTGGTATAATCTATGCTGTAATTATGATTAGGTAATTTCTAATTATCAATTTCTAATTTCTATTAAATTTTCAATGAATCAATTTTCAAAGCACGTTCAAAAAAGCTATGATTTAGAAGAAAGGACTGCGAAATTCGCGGAGCGCTTGATGGGGCTAGTTAAGGACGTTGAGCATAATGATGTTAACTATATTATCAGCAAGCAGTTATTGAGATCTGGAATCTCGATGGGCGCTAATTATTGCGAGGCCAATGCCGTAAGTTTGGGACGAGATTTCAGAAATAAAATATATCTTTGTAAAAAAGAAACTAATGAAACTAAATTTCACCTAAGAATGATAGCGAAAGATAGCCCGGCGTTAGAAGATCAGTTAAGGGTTTTATGGCAAGAGGCTCATGAGTTGCCCCTAATTTTTCAAAAAATCGCTACTACCATTGATGCTAAAAAACAAAAATCATCTGTAGGGGATTAAAAATTAAAAATTGTAAATTAGATGTTTGATCTACAATCATCAACAATTTATTCGGCAATAAAGTGGCAAAATTATTTTAAGTTTTTAAAAATTTTGCAAGTGGTTTTTTGGCTGGCGGGCGCGGTGTTGTTGGTATTGTTAATCCCGGGAATTGATGTTTTGACTGGCCAGCAGATTTTTGGCTGGCTAATTTTGGACTTAATTTTCATTTTTGCGGTTAAGATAAAATATTGGTTTTTTAAAGATTATTTGTTAAATCCGCCCTTGACTGCGAATTTATCAGCTGTTTGGCAAAATGCCGAAATTAATTTGGCTGATTATTTAGACTTTAAATCCGCGTTAGTGCTAAAAAACGCTTTAACTAAATCAAAATCGCAGGGGGATTTTGATCAGGCGTTAATTTTTGAATTATTAAAGCAGGAAAAAATTATTTTTGCCTTAGAGCGGACGGGATTAACAGTTGAGGATTTTGCTCCGCTTAGAGATAAAATTCTAACGGAGTTTGCCACTGCCGCAAAAATTGACGTAGATGCCGGCTCAGCGCTGGAAAATATTATGGCTAAATCCGCCGAATTGGCAGTATCTCGTCAACATTCACGAATCGCAATAACTGATTTGCTCGCTAGTTTATCTTTAGAGTCGCCATTATTTAAAAATGTGATGTTTGCTAAGGACTTGGATGATGAGGATATTGTTAGCGTGGTGCTTTGGGTGGAAAATATGATGGCTGAATTAGATCAAAAGCGCTCTTGGTGGCAGCAAGCCAGTCAAGGGTTATCGGGCGTTGGTATTGGCAAGGGCTGGACCGCGGGCTGGACTTATCATTTAGATCAATTCGTAACGGACATCACGCATATGCTATCTGAGGGCAAGAGATTCCCGCGTTTAGTCAGTCGGCAACGCGAAGTTGATTTATTAGAGCAGTCCTTATCTGGTGCTCGGCAAAATAATGTGATTTTAGTGGGCGAGCCAGGCGTGGGTAAAAAAACTTTGGTGTATAATTTTGCTTGGCGATCTTTAATCGGCCAGTGTTTAGTGGCAGTGGCTAACAAACGAATTTTGGAATTAGATGTGGATGCTTTATTATCTGGAGTGCGCGGTGAGTCCGAAATTCGCGATCGCCTATCTTTGATTTTAAAAGAAGCGGCAATCGCGGGCGATGTAGTTTTATTTATTGATCAAATTCAGCGTTTGTTAAGTGTTGAAGGATCGGGCACAGTAGATGTATCAGCGATTTTAATTCCGTATTTGCAGGGCACCCAAATGCAGTTGATTGGCGCCACTGATTACGCCCATTATCATAAAATTATTGAACGACGGCCAGACCTGCAAAAAGTGATCGAAAAAGTTGAAGTAAATCCGCCAGCTAAATTAGAAACAATTTTAGTATTACAAGATCTAGCTATTTCTTTGGAAGCACGCTATGGCGTGGCGGTAACTTATCAGGCAATTCGAGCGGCGGTCAACTTAGCGGATCGTTATATTCAAACCGTGCCTTTTCCAGAAAAAGCAATTGATGTTTTGGAGCAGGCCTTGATTTTGGCGCAAAAAATTGGAGCGCGTATTTTAGACGTCGCTACGGTGGAAAGCGCTATGAGCTTAAAAACCGAAGTGCCAGTGGGCCAAGCAACGGGTGAAGAGCAAGCCAAATTAGTTCGTTTAGATCAAATCATTCATCAACGAGTGGTTAATCAAGCCCAAGCAATTAATCAAGTAGTTTCTGCTTTGCAAAGGAGTCGGGCTGGCGTGGCTGGTGCTCAAAGACCTATGGGCACATTTTTGTTTTTAGGGCCAACTGGCGTGGGTAAAACCGAAACTGCCAAAGCAGTGGCCGAGGCCTATTTTGGTTCGGAAAAGCGAATGATTCGTTTAGATATGTCTGAATATCAAGATATTAATGATTTAGAAAAGTTTTTAGGTTCCGCCGACGGCACAATTCCCGGCCAATTAACAGATAAAATTAGAGAAGATCCTTTTGGTTTGGTTCTTTTAGACGAAATTGAAAAAGCTCATCCTAAAATTTTAAATCTGTTTTTACAGGTTTTAGACGAAGGCCGTTTAACCGATGCTCAAGGCCGGTTAGTTAGTTTTTTGTCAACAATTATTATTGCCACATCTAATGCTGGCTCCGAATTTATTCGGCAAAATGTTGTAAGGTCAGACCTTACACAAGGCGCAAGGCCTGACCTTACGCGCCAGCTTTTAGATCATTTACAACAACAAAGCATTTTTAATCCAGAATGGCTCAATCGCTTTGACGCGGTGGTGGTTTATGAACCGCTTTCGCCAGAAAATCTTTTAGCCATTGCTCGTTTAATGCTCGTGAGTTTAGCCAAGCGTGTTTTGGCGGAACGCGATATTGAAGTTTCGTTCAGCGAAGATTTAATCGCCAAAGTGGCGCAATTAGGTTATGACCCGCAATTTGGCGCCCGTCCTATGCGTCGTGTAATTCAGGATAGGATAGAAACTAAACTGGCGCAAAGAATTTTATCTGGCCAAACCAAGCGAGGCGATAAGATTCATTTAACCGGACAAGATATTTAATCTGTTGATTTTATGTTAAAGAGAATTATTTATATTTTAATTACTATTGCCATCGCGGCTTTTTTTATTTGGCGATATTTTATTTATTTTGACTGGCCGGCGCGATGTTTTATTCGGATTCAACCTTCGCTTTTGGAATTTAGTAATTTAACTATGCAAAAAGCAATTCGGATTTTAAAAAATGCCTCGCCTAGTGATTATCGCGATTTATGCCAATATGTGAACGTGATTAACCCGAATCTTTCTTGTGGCGGGTTTCAGGGCGGATGCTATTCGGCTTATAAACAAAATCCCAGAACGATTGACGTGAGTACGTCCAATAGAAGCTTGCAATGGACGGTGGGTATTATTGTCCATGAAACGTGTCATGCCAAGCAATTTCAACAGAATCGCGATTTTAGCGAAACAGAGTGTTATGACGAGGATAGCCGAGTTATTAAGACGATTACAGAGTTTTAGGAGCTGTCATCCCGGCCACCGAGTCATGCACCATACGGTGTGTGGCCGAGCCGGAATCCACGACGTGGATGCTGAAATAAATTCAGCATGACAGCGGTTTCTCGTGTTAAAGCAATTTACAACTTGGTTAGTGTTATTAGTGATGATGATAATAGTCGTGGGATTTTCGGTTTGGCTGATTAATTTATTTGATTATTTGGATCCGTTCAATTTATGCTATATTAATATTGAGAGTGATGTAACGCGTGGCAATACTAAAACGATACATCAAGCAATTGAGCAAATTAAAAAAGCCGATAAGTCAGATTATCGCAACTTATGTCATTTTGTGAACGTAATTAGTGAAAACCTTTGTATGGCCGACGATCCCAATCGGTCAAGCGCTTGGCGAGATGATGTTAGCGGTTGTTATTTACGCGGTTCCAAGGTAATCTATCTTAACCCAAGTCGGGCAGTGGATGAAGGCACAATAGCGCATCGAGCGCGAATTATTAAAATTTATAGCCAGAAAAGTAAAAACTTTTGGCAACAGTAACAAAAAGTTCCGAACAAACTTCACGGTCAAGTTCGGAATTTTTTGTTAAATCACTTGACATTATCCAGTCAATATGTTAAAAGATAGGATATGTCAGAAAATCATTATTTAAAAGCTTTTAAAGGTAACTGGGAGCTAATTGTAACTTTGGTCTTAATTGCCACGGTTATCAGTTTGGCGATTTCTGTTTTGCAAACTTCAGAATACGAAGCCAAACTGCGTGTTTTAGTTATTCAAAGCCAGCGAGGCCAAATGGATCCTTATCGTGCTGCCCAATCAGCGGAGTTTTTAGCCAATCTATTATCTAAGGTTATTTATTCCTCATCTTTTCGGGCGCACGTTCAAGAATCCAGTTTCAATTTTGACCGAAGTATTTTAAACGGCTCAAGCAAAAATGTGATTGACGCTTGGAAAAAACAGATTAGCGTTAAGGTAGTTGGCGATACCGGTATTTTAGAAATTAACGCGTTTAGCCATGATCGCGATCAGGCAACAGAATTGGCACGATCTGTAGCTAATGTTTTTGTCCAAAATGGCCAAGAATATTACGGACAAGATTCGGAAGTCCAAATTCGTGTTTTAGACGACGCCTTAGCGTCCGATAGTCCAGTCAGGCCTAATTTATGGCGTAATATTATTTTAGGCGCGTTTTTGGGTTTAGCATTAGGGTATTTTATTGGTTGGATTAGGGAAAATAGAGGATAGATAATTTAGATTTAGTTCTTTTTATTTATAATAAGAAAGGAAGTGGTTTTGGCGAAGAAGACAAAGAATATGCTGTTGATAGAGAGCGTTTTTAGTAATGATCTGGAGGTATTATTAAAACAGTGGTATATTGAGCAAAGAATGTCGGATTTTCAGATTGTAAATTTTTTAAAGAATCATAATTTAGAAATTTTTTTACAAACTATTTGGCGTTGGTGCAAGCAATTGGGTATCGTATCTCGATCTACAAATCAAAAATTCGAAAAGACGCCGAAGATGTTTCGTCTGGAAATTGCTATGGGTGGGCAAGAGCCGCAGTGAGGCAAGTCCGATCTTTAGAATTTTCTCAATGCGAAATAAAGATGGATAGCGATACTGTGGCTATTTTACAAGAGTGTCAGGCAAAGATGGATTTGGCGAGTCAAAATGGCGGACTTTTGAAAATAGTTACCGCTGGGGGCTATTGCAAAAAAATTGAATCTTTTTATCCGTCCCCTTCTTTGGAAGAGGAGGCGGTCATGGTCTCGTTAGCCCAACAGGGCGACGAGAATGCCTCTGCTATCCTGCTGGGAATTTTTCTCCCGTTGGTTTATAGAGTAACTTTGTCTTTTGCCTCACGCAGAAAAGGATCGAGAAATTGTAATTTTTACGAAGACTTTGAAGACTTTTTCGGTAATTGCCTTGATACGTTAATGGATGTTGTATATTAAGACATTGTATTCCTTGAGGTGAGACATCCTTTGGAGGTGGAGGCATTTGTTGTTTCGCGTCTTAAAAATGGTCTTTATGCCTATTTAAGACAAAAGCGACAAAGGGCAATGCCTTAAAAAATAATAAAAAGGAGACCTTGTAATATGGGGCCTCCTTTATTTTTTTAGTCCTCTAAAAGCTCTAATGTTTTTATCATGTTTTCAGCTAATTTACTCATTCTTAAAATAAGAGTTTGTTCTTTTTTCAATTCTGATAAATTAATATGTCCGAGCTCTTTTAGCAAGAGGATGATGTTTTTTGTGGCTTCTTTGACATTCGGTTCTTGGTCGGCAGTCTTTGTCTCTATCTCTGTTATTAAAGAAGAGATTTTTTCAGCCATCTGGATTTGATCCAGAAATACAGCCACTTCCTCCATTAGCTCTTCTATTTTTTTTATTGTTTTTTCGTGGGCTTGATTCCAGCCTATGTGGCCAATTGTTAAATGATTGGTTTTTGTTTTTAGTTGTCTATCGGTTAGGCTATCAGATATTACCAAATTAGCATAGTTTGTTTGATCTTCTTCTTTACCTAAACGTAACAAGCAAAGACCGTGTTGAAGGCTCATTAGTCGAGGGTGGTTTTTGAACATTTCTTGAATCGTCTCTGGCAATTCTAGTAAGTGCAATCGTTCAGCAACGAAAGTTCGAGACATGCCGATTGCCCTAGCGGTTCGGTTGATATCGTCGTTGAAATATTCTTTGAGCCGGGATAATGCTACGGTCGTTTCCATAAGGCTCAAATTTTCTCTTTGGAGGTTTTCGGTAACCGCCATTGCCATATTTTCAGATTCTGTTTTGTCAGACACGTAAACGGGTAGCTCTTTTCTTATACTCCTTTTTTAGATCGCAACTCTCAAGAAGTCAATTAGAAAACTATTATAGTGTTATAATTTTTGTCTAAAAATGTCAAGGTTAAGTAAATAAAAAAGGGGGAATAATTTTATTCACCCTTTTTATTTTTGTCTCTTCATTTAAGAACTATCATCTTGCGCGCGGCGTGAAAATCGCCAGCGCTGATTACGTAAAGATAGACGCCGCTTGAGGTTTCTTCTCCGGCTTCATTTTTGCCATCCCAATAGGCAGCATTATTTAGAGTGACATAATAACCAGCGGGCTTAAAACCGAGATTTAAAATTCTGACAATTTGTCCGTTGGTGTTATATATTTCAATGGTCACTTGTGCTTCTCTTGAAATTTGATACGGTATCCAAGTTTCTGGATTACTGGGGTTGGGGAAATTCTGACCGAGTTGTGGCTGGTTGGGCACAAAGATGGTGTTTTGACGGTCTGGCGCGTCGTTGTAATAAACTCGGCCCCAATAAAGCGTGACGAGGGTCAAATCGTCAATATTGACAACGCCATCGTCATTTAGATCGGCGCTTAGATTATAGCTGGGATCGCCATAACTACGCAACCAATGTCTGGACACTAGGGTAAAATCTGTGAGTTCAACTTGGCCATCACGATTAGCATCACCCGGAGTGCACATAACCGGATCGGAAGTTGCCGATGCCTTGTTATTGTTCGCGTCAACAGCAAAAACCTTGACTAAGTAGGTCTTACCAGCAATACCGGTAATCGGAAATGGATTGTCAAATGTTGGCGCGGAGCTATTTGGAGTGTTGCCAACATTTGTCCAGGAAACACCGTTGTCAGTGGAAGTCTGTACTTCATAATGATGAGCAATGCCGATAGCAGGAGGCGCCCAGTAGTATTCTAATTTTAGATCGTTATCAGTTAAAAGTGCGTGGGTAATAGCTGGTAAAGCTAATAATAAAATTAGCATCAAGAGCAATAGTTTTCGCAATTAAATCACCTTTTTCCTTATGGGGTTGGGTTTTGAGAATTTTTTGGACAAATATTTTTTGAAAGAGCTATTAGTTGACATCAACAATCGGTTGATTGGTTAATATCGAACAACCGGTTTGCGAAAGAACAATGGTTGATGATTGTTCTACGGTAGTGGCGTTATTCGCTTTTGCAGCGAAACGATTAGTAAAACTAATTTGATTAACATTATTGACTGTACCTTTAAAATAAACAGTAATTTGGCCAGGCGTCACGTCGCCTAATTGAAGTCCGTTAGCACCGAACAAATCGCCGCCTTTCTGACTGGCACCAACAATTTCTAAGCTGCCATTTTTATAAGTTAACCCTTGAGGCAGCAAATCCGTTAATGCTAAATTGAAAGCGGTATTATTGGTGATGGCGATGTCAAAACGAAACTGTAATTCTTCGTTTAGGCGGGCATTGGCCGTATTGGACCAGCCTGATTGTTGGGATAGATTTTTAACCTGGCCAGTGATGGCCAATCCCGCTGTAGCAACTTGATTCGTCAGGTTGGCTTCTATGATAACTTGACCTTGGTTTTCCCAACAGCCGTTAATATCGCCGATGTTTATTTCTAAAGCATTGCCAGATTTGCTAATATTTATATTTTGAGGATTGGTGGTTTTGCGATCAGGATACCATTGAGCGGTATTAGCAAATTGAATCTGCTGGGCATTGGGCAAAGTGATTCTGGTAGAATCATAAACCGTAGCCGCGTTATCTGCTTTTAATTCGTTTTGGACAACAATTACATTTTGGTTATCTTGGGGAAAAATAAGTTTAATTTTAGTGTTGTGGCTGGTAGATCCTTCAACTCCGTTGTGATAATAAATGTTAAAAGCAACGCGATCTCCGGGTTGCGCGCTAATGGCACCTAACCAAGTGTTGTCGTTCCTGGTTCTGTTTTTGACTCGCAGGGTTTTGTTATCCGCGTTCATAAAATTAAATTTCGCGGAAATATTTTGATTTTGGCCAGGGGCCGGTTGGGTGTTTTGGTTGTCAGTATCAGTGTCGTTGTCATCATCATTGCCGCTGCCATTGCCAGTAATAGTTACCTGGCCATTGCTGTAGTTGCGGTTAATGACTTGTGTTGAAGGATCTAAAAGACGCAAAGACGAGATCCCGCTAGTAATAAAATTTAAATTGGTAGTGCCAGATTTAAGGGCTAAAAAGCGCAAAGCGGCTAAATTACCCGATCCGGCAATCCCATTATTAATGCCTTGTCGGCTGACACTATAACCCAAAACTTGACCAGGGGTGACCTCGGGACCAATTTTCATAGTAGGAGCCGATCCGTTTTGGTTCAAGAAATTACCTTCAGAAATACCTTTGTACTGTAGCAGGTTAGGATCGTAGTTAAGGCTGAGCTGAAAGCTGAATAGATTTTGAACATTGCTAATATTAATATTGACAATGACCTCTTGACCAACAGCCACTTTTTGCGTGCTGGGATTTAGGTAGACGGTGGCTAAGCTATCGCCATGGGCCTTTTTTAAATACAAAGTGGATAGCCCCAAAAAGCCGCAAGTTGCTGTTACAAGAACAATTCTTAAAATAATTTTGTATTTTGGTAAATTAGCAAACATATTTTTGAATCATTCCTCCGAATGATCATTTAGAGGTGGTTATAAAACTCTCATTCCGGCCGCCGAGCCGGAATCCACGGCGTTAACGTGGATGCTGAAACTAGTTCAGCATGACAAGTGGTTAGTACGAGTTATTCTAAAGCCAAAGGTAGCACGAGGTAATCAGCAAGGCAATTTTTTAGCTGTGGATAACTTTTAGCGCAGATCTTCTATTTGTTGGTAGTTATCGAATTCTAATTGGTTCATAGTAACTATCTGGTCTGAATGAAAATTATTGGCGTTAAATATCTCCATACTTGGAATTTTTTGTTTACAATTTTGGTATGCTCCAAGAGTTGCGTAAAATATAAATATGTCAGGACTGTTATTGATCCTCATTAGTTCGTATTCATCATAGATATTTTTTTCATCAAAACTGATAGTTTGAATATCGTTCCAATTAAATCTGTAGGAATTAAATATTTCAGCTGACGCGATTTGGCGAATGAGATTGTTTTCAATCAGCCAAATCAAAGGAATATTCTCTATTTTAACAAGCGCTCGGCCGTTTTTAAGGATTATGCTTTTGTTTGGACCTTGTACAAATTGATTTAGCTCCGCGTCATCAACTTGAACTACATTTTTCCAAACAAAACCTTGCGAAAGAAAGCTGGCGGCGCTGACAAACGGTTGTTTTTGATCTTGATTAATATAATAAATTGTTGGCTCAGTACCTTTAACAATTCGGCCTTGACGACCAATGTTTATGCTTGGCCCCTCGGTATAGCGGTGGAGCTCGTTATCCGTTAACTGAACAATATCTGACCATTGCCAGCCGTGAGATTCAAAGATTTGGGCGCTGGGCACTAAATTTTTAATGGTAGTGTTTTTACGAATTAAATATATATTAGGTCCTAATTCTTTGCAAAGTGTATCTACGGAATAAACTTTTGGGGTGTTAGAATTGGGAATAGAAGCAATACTGGTCTGAAAATTTCGGATAGTGCTTTGTGCGCTATTGTCTTGATAG
>Ga0210006_1003195_pt1 | contig 10344 bp, 9 predicted proteins | sample CryGey02umfilter_2_FD_185452 | JGI IMG/M metagenome (GOLD analysis project Ga0210006, IMG submission 185452) | Groundwater microbial communities from aquifer in Utah, USA - Crystal Geyser 4/10/14 0.2 um filter (SPAdes) (version 3) | ecosystem: Environmental > Aquatic > Deep subsurface >... | reverse complement strand
TATCGGCCCATCCCACTCTTTTTCCAACTGACGGGCAAGCGTGGTTTTCCCCACCTGGCGCGCGCCCAGCATCGCAACCACCGGGAAGTGGGCCAGTTGCCGTTTGAGCAACTCAAGATGATGAACGCGCAGAATCATGGACGAATGATATATGAAGTTTCGGATATAGAGTCCGAATATTCAATAATTAAGTCATCAACTCCCGCGATGCCGCTCGCTTCACCCGTCGTGCTGCGCCTGTGCCACCGCGTGGTTCACTGCCAGGCACACCCCGACGTTCTTGTCGCTGTGCGTGTACTTGATGCCTTGCGATCTTGCCCAATCCAGCGAACCGTCCGAACCGTCGTTCAGATGCACGATGATCTCGTGCGGCAACGTCGAATGCCTTCGCAGGCTTTTCACGCGAAGCCTCAAGTGTGCGAGGTTGTTCCAGGCGGGGTTGAGGATGCTGAACAAAATTATTTTCCTTCGATAACAACTACAGCCGAGGCTGAAGCCGGACACGAATACACAATAGTCAATTGGTCGGGCGACACTTATTTGCGGAACTAGAATTATCGCTCAAGCCAAATCACCATGGTGGGAGTCCGATTTATCGGGCGATTATGAAGATTGCCATCGCCCGATAAATCGGGTTCCCGCATATTTCCTTCCGTTCTGTCGCTTTATTTTCCGGCTGCCAAGAAATTATGGAAGGTCTGATTAAGTCGTCATCCCCGCGAAGACGGGGATCCAGTTTGTTGATTTAACCAGGTTCCCGCCTTCGCGGGAACGACGAATTGGACTTAATCAGAGATTACTTATATTTTCAAAAGGCAACCCGGAAATTCAGGTTTTGTTTTCCCCATTCGGGGCCGGCGTGTACTCCGGCACCCATTGCGTCAAACGTTCCCGCACCTGCGCATCAGAACATGCGCTATCGTCACCTATCCAGACCAACAAACTTTGCCAGTCTTCGCCGGAGACTGCTCTTGCCTGCGCGATACGCAATTTATGATGCGGTGTAGGCAGGGTATTCTCATCGTCGGCAAGCAACTCTTCGTACAGTTTTTCACCAGGACGCAAGCCGACGAACTCGATCCTGATGTCGTCCTCGCCCAAGCCGGACAGGCGAATCATCTCTTTGGCCAGATCGGCAATCTTCACCGGTTCGCCCATATCCAGCACAAAGATCTCGCCGCCTTCGCCCATGCAGCCGGCCTGCATCACCAATTGTGCCGCCTCGGGGATGGACATAAAGAATCGCGTGATCTCGGGATGCGTCACGGTCAGCGGTCCGCCGCTGGCGATCTGCTCGCGGAACTTGGGGATCACACTGCCGTTGCTGCCCAGCACATTGCCGAAACGCACAATAACGAAGCGGGTATTCCCCTCGCCCGACGGCGTTACATCTTCTGCATCAAACGGTCCTGGTAGGTCGGGATTTATCCCGACAGAATTAGCAATATGTCCGGATGAATCCGGACCCGCACACAAGTCTTGAGGAAATGAACTCTGCAGCCCCTGGCACACCATCTCGGCTAGGCGCTTGGTGGCGCCCATCACATTGGTCGGATTGACCGCCTTGTCGGTGGAGATCAGCACAAATCTTTCCGCGCTGTGCCGTTGCGCGCATGCCGCCACACGCCAGGTGCCATACACATTATTGCGCACCGCTTGCCAGGCATTGGCGCGCTCCATCAGCGGCACATGCTTGTAGGCAGCCGCATGGAACACCACGGCGGGCCGGTATTCGGCAAACACCTGCTCCAGCCGTGCATCGTCGCGCACATCTCCCGCCAGATAGACGATGTCCAGTTGCGGAAATTTTTTGCTCAACTCCTGCTCGATGCCGTACAGCGCCAACTCGCCCGCATCGAACAGCAATAATTTCGCCGGAACGAAACGCGCGATCTGGCGGCACAGCTCCGAGCCGATGGAGCCGCCCGCGCCGGTCACCAGCACCGTCTTGTCGCCCAACTGTTGCTGCAGCCCCGCCTCGTCCAGCTTCACCGGATCGCGCCCGAGCAGATCATCCAGCTCCACTGCGCGCAATTGTGAGATCGATACACGCCCGTTCAGCAGGTCATCGAACGCCGGCACGGTCAGCACCTTCACTCCGGCCTGCCCGCACAGACTGATCGCGCGCCTGCGCTCGCGGTGAGCGACGCCGGGCATCGCGACAATCGCCTGGCTCACCCCAAGCCGCCGCACCGTGCCTGCCAGGTCATCAAGTCTTCCCAGAACGCGCACGCCGCTCATCATGGTGCCGGCCTTGTCTTCGTCATCATCCAGAAATCCCACCACACGCCAGGCGGAATTCCGCGCCAACTCTTTGACCAGACTCACTGCCGCATCGCCGGCCCCCAGAATCAGAACCGGCGCCCCCTGCCACTTGATATCCGCGAACAGGGCCTGCTCTTTCCACAAACGATAGACCAGCCGCCCGCCGCCCATCAACAGCAGCAACAATAGCGGATAAATGATCAGAACAGAACGCGGGAGCACGACATCGAAGCGAGCCATCCAGAACAACAATGGTAGCGCACCCGCCCCGAACACCACAGCCAGGAAGATCCGCCTGAGGTCGTTCACACTGGCATAGCGCCAGACCCCCCGGTACAGGCCAAGCGCCCAGAATAAGACTCCCTGCAAAGGCACCACCCAAACCACGGTGCGCCACACCTCGCCCGCAAATTCCGGCGGCAGCTCAAAATTGAAGCGCAGCAGATAGGCGCCCGCCCACGCCAGCGCGGCCGCCGCAATGTCGTGCAGCACGGCCAGCGCGGAACGAATATTTTTGTGGATGGAAACTGCCACGATTCAGTACGCGTTCTTGCCGCGCATCCCGCCGAAGACCGTCATCAGGATGATCTTCAGATCAAACCAGAGCGACCAGTTATTGATGTACTCGAGATCGTATTGCACCCGCTTCTCCATCTTCTCCACCGTGTCGGTTTCGCCGCGCCAGCCGTTCACCTGCGCCCAGCCGGTGATGCCCGGCTTGACCTTGTGCCGCAGCATGTAACCGTGGATCAGCTTGCGATATTGCTCGTTATGCGCCACTGCATGCGGGCGCGGCCCGACAATGGACATCTGCCCCTGCAGCACGTTAAAAAACTGCGGCAGCTCGTCCAGCGAGGTGCAGCGCAGGAAAGCCCCCAACTTGGTCACGCGGGGATCGCTCCGGGTTGCCTGCGGGATCACCGCGCCATCCTCGGCGACACTCATGCTACGAAACTTCCATACCTCGATTACCTGCCCATTCAGACCATAGCGCCGCTGCTTGAACAGAACCGGCCCCGGCGAAGTCAATTTAACGGCAGCCGCAACGCCGCACAGCAACGGCGATATCAGCAGCAGGATCAAGCTGCCCAGCAGCAGATCTTCCAGCCGCTTGACAAATAAACTGGCACCATGGATCGAACTGTCAAAGACACTGACCAGGGGCACATCGCCCAGACTGGTCCAGCGCGCGCGAAACAAGTCCGAAACAAATACATCGGGAACGATGAAGACTGATACGGTGCTGTCGGCAAGCTGCTCAAGCAAATTCCGGATTTTCGCTTCTTGCTGTGCCGAGTAGGTCAAATAGACGCTATCGACTTGCTGCGTATTCACCAGCCGCAAAAGTTGCTCTACCCCGCCGCCCGGCTGATTGGCATCACGCCGTGCCAACACATCCTCCTCGTCGTCATAGACACCCTGCACCCGCAATCCCATCCAGGGCGACTGGTTGATCACCTCGATCAGTGCGGCCGCTTTACTGCCCCCACCCGCGATGGCGATCGAGCGGGTGTTCAATCCGGATTTTCTGAACTGCCGCAGCAAATAGCGCAACAACACCCGCTCGCCGATCAACAGGCTCGGGGTGACCAGCATCCACGCCAGGATCGTGACGCGCGAAAACTGTATCGAGGCTTTGCCGAAAAAGCCCAGCACCAGCAGCACGCACACGGTCAGCAGCCAGATCGATGTGATTGCCCACGCCTCGCGCGTGATCGGTTCAGCGCGCCAGGAACCATACAGGCCATGCCACTCGGCAAAAAACAAGAACCCCACCACCGCCAGCACACCGGCCAACGCGTAGTGCACCCCGAGGGCAACACCGTAGCTCTGCGCGCTTGCCCACAGAGCCGCAAGAATGATCGACGCATCCAGCATCCGGTGAAAGATACTCAATTCACCCGCGTGCGGGCGCAGCACTCCCTTGCGATAAGGCATTCACAGCTCCTTTAACTGCCTGTCGAATTCCGACATCACACTTTCTCTGGCCCAATGCGCAAGCGCATAGTCGCGCGCGCGCATTCCCATGATTCTCCGCTCCCCGGCATCTGCGGCCAGGCGCAGGATGGCACTTGCGAATTCCGCCGCATTATCCGGTTCCACCACCGCACCGCAATCCACCAGCACTGCGGCAATCTGTGTGCCCTTGTTCGCGGTCGCAACGACGGGGCGGCCGCTGGCCAGCATACCAGCCAATTTTGAGGGCATCACCAGATCCTCCGCTCCGGCCCGTTGCGGCAGCAAATGAATATCCCCCAGATTGAGCAAATCGTTCAACTGCGCCAAAGGTTGCAACGGCAGCCAGCGCACATTGGCAAGACCCGCATATTTCTGCTGCAAACGCTGACGCGCCGCGCCGTCTCCGCACAACACGAACTGGATACCTGCTTCGTCAACCAATCCGGCCGCCGCTTCCAGCACGATTTCCAACCCCTGCTTTTCCCCCATGTTCCCCGCATACAGCGCAACGACAGTGCCCACAGGAATTCCCAACTGTTGGCGCATCGCACTCGGGCCGCGCAACGGAAATATGGCATCCACATCCACCCAGTTGGTGAACAGTACCGCCTTTTCCGGAAGCACGCCCTTCCGGAGCAGGCGACGAACCATGCTGGCCGAAATCGTCGAGACCCTATCGAAGCGGCGCATCAGCCAGCCTTCCAGACCGCCAACAAGATTGCGCAACCAGTTCGCCCGCAGAATGCCCAGCTCGAACGCGGCATCCACCTCAAAATCCTGCACATGCAACCAAGCCCTGGCCCCGGACAGCCTCGCGCACAACCAGGATGCCGGCGCGCAAAACAAAGGGGGCTCAATAGTCAGGATCACATTCGGACGCCAAAACACCTGGTACAGCATGACTGGGAAACTGCTAAGCGCAAAGCTAGCCAGATGCAGCAGCCGCTTCAATCCCGAAGGCTTGGCCGGAACCCACAAAGGGCAGCGGTAAACCGTTACCACATGCTTTGTAGGTCGGACTTCAGTCCGACGCCCACTTGTTGTCGGACTGAAGTCCGACCTACATTCGGATTTCCCCCACCCATTCACATACCCGTCGGCGATCTTCCATTGGGGATAGTAAGGCGGCGCCGTCACCACCCGCACCTCATGCCCCTGCGCGGCAAGCCACTCCGCCATCTCGCCGGAGTATTTGCCGATGCCGGTGAGCTCGGGGGAAAAATTTATGCCGTAAATCAGAATGCGCATAGCGTCAATAATTTCATCGGACACCATTTCATAAACTTCATATCGGCACCGCAAACAACCCATCTCCAAAAGGAACCGTCATTTCGCCATCGTATAGGACAACCCCTTCGGATCGGCCAGAGCGGATGCTCGCAATACATCATCATCGAAATTGATTAGGCATAGCCCGCCTCATCGCCCGGGCGAGCGTGGTCTTGCCGCACTGGCGCGAACCGTGGATCAGCAACACAAACGTATCCTGTAACGCCTCGGTCAGGAGAGGAAGCGCCCAACGGAAATGGGGAATGGGACTATTCATTGCGGCCATATGTAACTCAAGATATCGTCCAAATGAAAGGTATTAGTTCGGCCAAATGAAATCTATAAAAACCATCCGCAACCAAGAGCACCAAATTTGCAGCGTTGTGGAAGCCCGTTGTACGGCGTGGGAGTCCGATTTATCGGGCGATTATGAAGATTCCCATCGCCGGATAAATCGGGCTCCCGCCTATCACTCCATTTTTGCGGCATTAATTTCTGGCTGCCACGTAAAGCCTCTCACATCTTTTCAAACAGCAAATCCGCCTGAATACAATTTCCGCTACGGTCATAAGACGGGTTGTACATCCCGGACAAGCCAAACCCCAGCGCACCAAGATAGGCGATCACATCGCCCGCCAGCTTCTGTCCTTTATACAACTCCACAAAAGAACACTCGCAATAGACGCAGTCAAAGTTGCCGATCAGGCTCTTGCACCCGGCAAGGGCCTGCATCTCAAAACCTTGCACATCGAGCTTGAGCATGGCCGGGCGAACGATTTCACTTTCAACCAGATAGTTATCGAGTGGGCCAACCTCAACCTCCATGGTTCCGACTTCCTGCGTACCGGGAAAGTATTCGGATTGCGCTTCCCCAATCTCAAGTAAAGAGGATGAATCATCGCGCGCCGACAAATGAATCAGTTTCGATTCGGACTTCTCACCAATTGCAGCCACATGCAACTTTGTCAACGGATCATCGCCCAGCACGCGCCGATAAATGACTGCCACATCAGGCAATGGCTCAAACGATATCACCTTGGCTCCAGAAATCGCTCTGGCAGCCAAAGCAAATTGCCCGCGATTGGCGCCGATATCCACCACCGTCGCCAACGGACGAGCCAGCACCGCCTTGTGCTCGACACCCGCCAACACCCGATGCCTGACCAACACAGCCAGCAATGCCGGATGCCTGATTATGAATAGCAGCTTATTGAATCGCAGCAACTGCAAAGAAAAAAATCTCATTCCGCTCGCCAATATAGTCAACCAACGCAGATTAGTTGTGGTTCTTTTTAAACAAGGGTTGCGACAGCAGAATAAAACCCAATGTCGAAACCAATCTTTTTGCCATGCTCGCCAATCGGTAATGCAAAGGCAAACCCAGCACCTCGCGCTGTATCCGATAGGGCTCTGAAAACAGTTGCCCGAGTTTTTTGTAGGACTGCCCTCCCACTTCGAACATTGCCAAGGGCTTATTCAAGTAACCGGCATTTGCGCCAGCTTTCATCAATGTCGCAGCCAGAAAGTAATCGCCACACAGCGGATATCTCAAATCGTAGGGCGTTCGCTCAAGCAGGGACTTTCGGTAATAAGTAGCCTGATGATTTGCCGGCAAGCCATGCCACAGCGAGACGTCAGACCCCCTTGGCGCGCGATAGACCATCTTCCCGCTTTTTGGAAAGCACAGCATGGCCCCGCCAAACAGGATATCCGCCGACTGCCCGCCACCGGACAATTCTTTTCCCACTATCCCAAGCGTTTCCACGTCATAGAACGTATCACCCGCGTTCATGAACACAACATAATCGCCGGCGCATCTTGAAACGCCGCGGTTCATTGCATCGTAGATCCCCTGGTCTATCTCGCTCACCCACTGCATATTGTCCAGATCGCAATCCTTCATCACAGCGACAGTGCCATCGGTGGATTTTCCATCAACCACGATCCACTCATAATCCCGGAACACCTGCGAGGCAATGCTGTGCTTGGTTTTCTCCAATCCGGCAGCATCGTTGTACACGGCCGTAATTATTGAGAACATGGGTTTGGTTTTAGGCATTCGGCGCAGGTTTATTTTTCAATGAGTGTTGACGCGATTTATCAAGTTGACTGTTGTCCGCATCAAACATGGGGAGCAGGCCAGCAGGAAAAATATGTATGGATAGAACAATATCGACAGCGAAGCCGAGTGATGCGAGCAAGGATAAACAGCAATGCAGCCTGATCAGTACCATATCTGCCGTATGTGATCAAAACGTAGCAAGCCTAAACGCATTCATGGCCCACCCTTATATTTTTGGTTCATCTGGGTTTCTTAAGGTCAATTCGATCTGTGTGGGGTTGTTATATTTGGGAATGACATGGCTGATCACTTCACTGCTTCCAACTCCCATACCATGTGGTGCAATCCATTTCTGGAAATATGCCTGCCGATGTCACGAATTGCTGACTTAACAGGGTTGGAGGGCATGTCTCTGTAGTTTGTCGGTGCCGACATCTTTGCGATGCGTGCAATAAACTTGCCATGGAATCCATAAATACAACCGGCTGGTCGTTCCCCGCAAAAGTATTCATGCGTCCCTTGCGCAATATAATTCACATGGGTGGGGTCGGCAAAGGCCGAGGGCGAAGGAAACGCAGGGGTGACTGCCAGAAATTTCCCGCCGGGTGCCAGGACCCGCCACACCTCATTCATCAAATTGATGAACGGATATACCAACTGGTTCGAGTTGCCCAGACAAATCTGCCGTGGAATGTGTTCTATAAAGTCGATGGCGGAAATGCTGGCAAAGAAATTATCCTCAAACGGAATGGGCTCGGTGACCAGATTCGCTTTCTTCATGGTGATCCCCCGCCCCGCGAGTAATTCCTGGGCATCGTCCCGAATATCAATACCGAACACATTTGGCATGTGATATGGGTTCTGCGGATTTGTGCCACAGCCAAGATCCAGATGATTTGTCATAGTTTCCTCGAGATTGATGAGAGTCGGTTACAGGCTATATCTGCGTTTCGTTAACTCTGCGGTTCGTCGCTGCTGCCAGCAATACCGCCACAGATACCGCGTAGAACGTCGCAACCATCTTTAGATTGAACATTTCCACAGTCAGGCAATATACGATAAAACCCGATACCAGCACCAAACCCATTCTGGCCGCGACTTTGTGGAACCTGGACGAGGACCCTGCCGCCCGCGTGAACATCCATAGTGGGAGGCAGAACAAGCACAATACTGACACCGCCCCGACTATTCCGTATCTGGCCAAAACAGCGAAATAATAACTGTGCACCTCACCCTTGCCTATTTCTGCCGCCTCTCTGGTAAGCATCCCTGCATCGGCCATGCCATTCATCGCCGAACCAAATCCATTTGCCCCGGCACCTAATAGTGGCTGCTCCATGAACAGGTGCAAAGCCGCCCCCCAAAGCTGGAATCTTATGCCAAGAGAGGTATCCGGATTGTCCGTGGTCAAATCGTTGATGGCGGCATTCAGTCGGATATGAATGATATCCACGAATGCATACAAGAGCGCAGTGGCCGCACAAATCGCCGCGATGGTAATCAACATTCTGATAGCCAGTGTTCTTTTCGAATGGGTTGACAGCACTATCCAGATTAAAAAGAACGCCGGAATGGCAGCCCATCCGCCACGCGCGCCCGATAATAACGAGACGTACAAACCCGCGACCAAGCCACAAGTTTTGAGCGCGATCACGTAGCGAGAGTCTTTTTGGGTCCAATTTAGGCTAAATATCGACAAGAAACCCAACATCAGTGCCAAGTCTCCCAGATGAATGTGGATAAGGAAATCGGTCTTTGCGGTCATTCCCTGCCCGGACCACCAGATGCTCAAAGCGATCAAGATTGCGCCGATGGGCAGGCCATATTGCAGGCTCGAAACAACATTGGTGGGCATAGATCGCAGAACAAGAAAGATTGGTATAGCGAAAAGAAATCGTGAGGCGGAATCGTAATGGCGAGCACCACCTTCGAGATGATAAAGCTGTGTCAGCAGGATGCTGATAATCGTTGCGCTCATTGCAATGCTGAACAGTACCGCATCACGATCCATCTCTTTTTTGACTTGGCTGCTTCCTGCTCGAAATAGCGCATAGGTTGAAATTGCCACCAACAGGAAAAAACTTCCACTCATGCTACCTTGGACTGTCAATAGCAAAATTGGATAGGCAAACAAGATACCTCGAATGACTTGAGTTATTGCTGAATTGTTGTTTATATTCATGGTGAGTAGGCTGTTTGTAATTACATTATCTGCAGTAGATTCTCTCATGCTCCCGTGCAACCACATCCCACCCGCGCACGCACATTGGAACCGTCTTCATTCTGCCCAGTTGCGCCTCAATAGCCCTGATCCAAACCTGAAGAGGTTATGCAGTGAGCGCAATCACTTCACACATGTTGCTGCCCCACAAACATCCGACACCACGACCGGCACGTGCGCCGCCATCGCATCACTGGTGACCATGCCATAAGGGGTTCAGCCTTGGCGGGATGGATCAATTTAATACAAAGCCGAGCATGCCGACATACCCTTCCCGTGCAGTAACTACCGCAGTTGACTACTTTGCTGGATTGCTTCAAACGATAGTCTCCCGGCCTATTATCTGGCTTCCCAAGCATGCATTTCCCGAACGATAAATTCCGCAAACGGTTTGATATCTCCGCCCACGCTGGCTTGCTCAAGCGCGCTCATATACCGGGCGCGGCTGTGCATTCGTATGATTGTCCACGGGTAGCCGCCTGACGCCAGCATGGCATTCATCAGGAAGCGACCAATGCGGCCATTCCCGTCAAAGTAGGGATGGATGAATACAAAGAGGTGGTGCCCC
>Ga0210006_1003193_pt1 | contig 10358 bp, 9 predicted proteins | sample CryGey02umfilter_2_FD_185452 | JGI IMG/M metagenome (GOLD analysis project Ga0210006, IMG submission 185452) | Groundwater microbial communities from aquifer in Utah, USA - Crystal Geyser 4/10/14 0.2 um filter (SPAdes) (version 3) | ecosystem: Environmental > Aquatic > Deep subsurface >... | reverse complement strand
AGCAAATTCGGGGTGCACAGATATTGTTTGGTGACGATATTATTAGTTCCGGAAAAACATTGTTTAAAAAAGTATTACATGCAGCATTTGAAGCCGGGGCTAATAATGCGGTTGTATTTGTTCCCCACGCTGATTTAGTTGAACTTACTTTAGAAAATTTAAATAGCTGTCCCTTGCCAACAGTTTTAGTGACGGCTGATACTTTTCCGGTGCGGCCGGAAGTAGCCGAGGCAGTAGCGGGTAATCAGCGGTTATGGAGAGAACCGGTGTTTGGTAGCGTGATGAAAGCGGCAGAAATGGATATGCAAAATCTATTGGCCGACGTGATTACTAATCCAGATACCCAAGCAGAATTATTACGACAGACAGAGTTAGCCATTTTCCCGCCTTATGTTGACAGATTTAGAACGGCTAGTGACATGTTAGAATAGCCTCATGCAACGGTTGGTGTTAATTGATGGTCATGCGATGGTGTTTAGGGCGTTTTATGCGTTTCCCACCAGTTTGACGACGCCGAAAGGGGAATTAATTAATGCGGTTTATGGTTTTACCTCGATTCTTTTAACCATTATTAAAGAACTGCACCCGGAATATTTAGCCGTCACTTTTGACTTAGACAAACCGACTTTCAGGCACCAGGAATTTGTCGGTTACAAGGCCCAGCGGCCGGAGGTGGACGTCCAGTTGACCGACCAATTGGGCCGGGTGCGGGAAGTGGTCCGGTCCATGAACCTGCCGATTTTTGAAGTCGAAGGGTTTGAGGCCGATGACGTGATCGGGACTTTGGCGGTTCAGGGGACCCGGCATTCGCCGGGTAAACTAGAAACAGTGATTGTGACCGGCGATAAAGATGCCCTTCAGTTGGTTAATGACGGTAAGGTCCTGGTGTACGTGCCGGCGCGGGGTAAAATCCCGGCAAAAATATATGATGAGGCGGCGGTGGAAGAGCGGCTGGGAGTGAAGCCGGGGCAAGTGACCGATTTAAAAGCCTTAATGGGAGACAGCAGTGACAATATTAAAGGCGTGGCGGGGATCGGGCCGAAGACGGCGGCCGAGATGATTAAAAAATTTGGCAGGGTTGAAGAAGTGTATAAACATTTAGACCAGTTGAGCCCGGCGATTGCCAAAAAAATGACTGACGGTTATGAAGAAGCGGTCCGAAGTAAACATTTAGTGACGATTGTGACTGATGTGCCGATTACTTTGGATTTAGATGCCTGCAAAGTGAGCGATTACGACCAAAAAGGGGCAATGAAGTTGTTTGAAGAACTGGGGTTTAAATCTTTAATTAAAAAGTTGCCGAAGGAAGTCCGGCCCAATCCGCAGATAGGGTTGTTTTAATTTCAGTTTCTTTCATAAAATGCCATTCTTTGAAAATAAAGTTAGGGGTAATAATGTTTTTTAGCGGAAACTTTTCAGTAATTTCAAATTTTTTAGCAGGATTAGGAATGATTTTAACAATAGCAAAGTGAACCCAGTCTAATTTTTTTGCTTTTAACCATTTCCACCACCTTTTTTCTGATGTATTAACTTCCTGAAAGTTGTTAAAAGCGAGCGGAAATTTTCCTTTGCGATATTTATTAAAAAGCTTCCTGGTGATTGACAGGGGAATCCCCCGACTTTTATTCAGATGATTTATCTCAATTTGATAATTTTTGTTTCCAAATTTTTCGGCAAGATAATCAATGGCAACGGATCTTTGTTTATTACCTAAACATGAATCATAGAACATGATGGCGGAATCTTTTTTCATAAACGGGCTTACCTGATTGATAAATCGGCGCGTAAATTCCGCTCCGTCCGGACCGCCAAAATCGCTTAAAGCATAAGTAGTTGACGGATTGGCAACATTTGGAGCGGCGACGGTCGGACCATTCCAAACAATGTAATCGAATTTTATATTTTTAACCGGAGCGAATAAGTCTCCGATCCTGAATTCGATTTTGCGTTCTAAATTGTTTAAGATCGCATTAAATTTAGCATATTCAATCGCCCTGGGATTAATGTCAATCGCATAAACTTTTTTTGCCTTATCGGCGCAGAATAAGGCGATGGCCCCGGAGCCGGTGGCTAAATCCAAAACAACATCGCCTTTTTTAATCTTAAGCCGGTTGATAATTTGCGGGGTTTCGTGCGGCAGGATTGCCCAAACCTGATCTCTTTTTCTGACAAATAGTTCTTGAATTTCCCGGCCGATTTTAATAATCTTTTTGTGACGGGTAGAAAAAATAAAATCAGTAATAATAAATTTATCTTTTAACGGGTAAACCATGACATTGGCGTAATAAGCAGAATGGTGCCGGGAAATTAAACCAGCTTTCTCAAGAACGTCGAAAATATCAGAATAAACCTGGTCGGAAACCTCTTTTTCCCAGAAAAAGAGTTCAATATATTTTCTAAAATCTTGCCGCAGCAGCTTTATTAAAGCCGCCCGGCAACTTTTGATCAGTTTGGTGTTTTTGGTAAGCATACAATGATTGCTTTGAATGCATGCTAGCATTTATATTTTTATTATCAACTCAACCGGGAAAGTTAAGATATAATAGGCTGATGAAAGTAGCCTTGGTCCATGACTATTTGAGCGAGTTCGGCGGGGCCGAACGGGTGTTATTAGCGCTGTCTGAAATTTGGCCCGAAGCGCCGATTTATACCGCGTTTTACCGGAAACATTCTCCGGCTTGGGAGTATTTTAAGGATAAAAAAATCATCACCAGTTGGGCGCAAAAAATCCCATTTTTCTCCAGCAAATTGTATTCACCGCTGCGGTTTCTGGCGCCCAAAATCTGGTCGAGCTTTGATTTTTCTAAATATGACTTAGTGATTAGTTCTTCCAGCTGGTATATCACTAAAGGTTTTAACGAGATTTGCTACTGTCACACGCCGCCGCGCTGGCTTTACGGTTACCGCACCTCGGTTGACTGGCAAAAGTATTGGCCGGTACGGGTTTATGGAAATATCATCGGTCATTTTATGCGTCTCTATGATTTCCGCCAGGCTCAAAAAGTGAAATATTTTATTGCCAATAGCGAGGAAGTGAAACAAAGAATTTGGAAGTTTTACCGGCGGGAAAGTATAGTGATCTACCCGCCCGTGGAGCTTGAGCAGTGTCACAGTGCCACAGTGTCACAAAAAAGCGATTACTATTTAATCGTTTCCCGACCGGTGGGGGGCAAGGGGATAGAGCTGGGGCTGGCCGCGGCAAAAAAATACGGCTTTAAGTTAAAAGTAGTTGGCGGCGGGGCGGTGACTGACGGTGAGCTGGTAAAACTATATTCTCAAGCTAAAGCATTTCTGGCGCTTTCCCGCGATGAAGATTTTGGAATTACGCCTGTCGAAGCCATGGCTTGCGGCTGTCCGGTGATTGCTTATAATGGCGGCGGCTATAAAGAAACGGTGATTCACGGCAAAACCGGAGTATTGTTTAATGATTATTCAGCGGCCGGTTTATGGCAGGCAATAAAAAAGTTAGAGGCAATTAAAATTAAATCCAGTGATTGTTTCGCCCAAGCCAAGAAATTTTCCAAAGTGCGGTTTAAGCGGGAGATTAAAGAATTCGTGGAAAACAGAGTAAAATAATGAAATTAACTGTTGGTTTTACTTATAACCTTAAAAGAGAACGTGGGGAGATTGAGTTTGATTCCCCCGAGGTCATTAGCCTAATTAAGAAGGCAATTGAGCAATTGGGGCATAAAGTGATTCTGATCGAAGCGGATTTAAACGCCTATGACCGGTTAAAAAAATTAAAAGGGAAGGTGGATATTGTCTTTAATATCGCCGAGGGGCTGGGTGGGAGCGGACGAGAGGCACAGATACCGATATTTTGTGAAATGCTGGGTATACCCTATACTCACTCCCGTCCGACAGTCCACGCTTTAGGGCTGGATAAGACTTTGACCAAAAAAGTGATCGCCGGCGCCGGAGTGCCTGCGCCCAAGTCTCTGTTGATAACAACTTTTAAAGCCGCCGCCCAAATAAATTTAGGCTTTCCTTTAATCATCAAGCCCAATCGGGAGGGTTCGAGCCTGGGAGTTTTTGACAAAAACGTGGTGGAGAATAAGTCTCAACTCTATAAGCGGTTGAGGTTAATGCTTAGGCAGTTTCGACCGGTAATGGTTGAGGAGTACATTGACGGCCGGGAGTTTACCGTCTCACTTTTAGGGGACCAGCCGGAAGTGCTGCCAATTCTGGAACAAAAGTTTGCCTTTCTGCCAAAGGGTTTTCACCGGATCGCCGGTTATGAGTTGAAATGGCTTTATGAAGACAGGTTAACCGATCAGGCTGAGGCTTACGCTTGTCCGGCAAAACTGATAAGACGGCAAATTCAAACAATCAAGGCGTTATCGGTTAAAGTATTTAAAGCTTTGGAGGTAAATGATTGTGCCCGGATCGATTGGCGCATGGGACGAACAGGCAGGTTTTATTTTTTGGAAATTAATACCTTGCCGGGATTAAATTTTTCCGGCAAGGAAATCAGCTATTTTCCGCTTTCGGCCCGGGCCGCCGGTTATGATCTGACTAGGGTGGTGGATATAATTTTAACCTCGGCATTAAGACGGTTTAATCTGTTAAAATAAGTCATGCCGGAATTACCCGAGGTCGAGACGATCAAAAGACAGCTGGATAGGGTTTTGGTGGGACAAAAGATAAAACTGGTGGAAAAATTACACAAAAAAAGCTTTCAGGGAGAGTCCCTGAAGGTCATGGGCAAAAAAATCGTGGCGGTGAAGAGAAAAGCCAAAATGATTTGGATTGATTTGGAGGGGGATTTGAACTTACTGGTCCATTTAAAAATGACCGGGCAGTTGATTTATCAGGGTGAGGTTGGCAAGCACACACGGGTAGTGTTTGAGCTTAGCCGCGGCCGGTTGATTTTTAACGACTTACGGAAATTTGGCTGGATTAAAGTGGTGACGAACCAACAATTACAGGAACATTTTACCAAATTACCCCCGGACGTGGTGGACAGGGAGTTTACGGTGAAGTATTTAGAGAAAATTTTGGCCAGTACCGGGCGGGCAATAAAATTAGTGCTACTGGATCAGCAGAAGACGGGGGGAATTGGTAATATTTATGCTAATGAGGTTTTGTTTTGTAGCGGGATTGATCCCCGGCGGCCAGCCAATAAAATTATAGGACGGGAGGTTCGGTTCCTACATAAATACGTCAGGCAAGTAATTAACCAGGGGATTAAGGCCGGCGGAACTACGGCCAGTGACGAAAACTTTGTTAATGTTTTTGGTAAGCCGGGCCGGTTCCAAAACCAGCTGCTGGTTTATGAGAACAAAACCGTTTGCCGCCGCTGCGGGGCAAAAATTATTAAGATAAAATTGGGCGGCCGGGGGACGTACTTCTGCCCCAAGTGTCAAAAATGATCATAAAAAGTTTGATTTTGCAAAACTTCAGAAGCTATAAAAAACAAAACTTTGATTTTTCCGGCAACACCACTTTAATTATTGGCAACAATGGCGTCGGTAAAACCAATCTGTTGGAGGCAATTTTTTTACTGGCGACCGGGTCCAGCTTCCGGGCGGAAAAAGATGAGCAGATGATGCTTTATGGCCAGGAGTTCGGGAGGGTAATTGGGGAAATTCACCTCGGAGGTGAAAAATCCGCCACCTCCGAGGTGGTTTTAGGCGTTGTTTTGACTAAACCCAAGCGGTTTTTTATTAACAATGTGGCCAAAAGAAAAATGGATTTTATCGGCCGCCTGCGCTGTGTTTTGTTCCGGCCGGAAGACATCGACTTAATTTTGGGCAGTCCGTCGATCCGCCGTCACTACCTGGATTTTGTTTTGGAGCAGGCCGACCGGGAATACCGGCGTTCGAGCCTCTCTTATAAAAAAGGCCTGCGCCAGAGAAATAAATTGCTGGAGCAGCTGCGCAACGGCCAAGCGGAAAGACGGCAGCTGCTGTTTTGGGATAAATTGCTGATTAAAAATGGCGGGGAAATTACTGCCAAACGAGAAGAATACTTGAATTTTGTCGGCCAAAAAATTGCCAAGAGGGGAATGCCGCTTAAACTTTTATATGATAAAAGCGCGATTTCCGAGGCCCGCCTGAAACAGTATGAGCGCAATGAAGTGGCGGCGGCTAAAACCCTGGTCGGGCCGCACCGCGACGAGTTTAGGTTTATTTACCAAAGAGCCGGCAAACTGGAAAAAGATTTAAGCCTTTACGGCAGCCGGGGCGAACAGCGGATGGCGGTTTTTGGCTTGAAGCTGGCGGAATTGGAGTATGCCGCCGCGCCGCTGCTTTTGCTCGATGACATCTTTTCGGAACTTGATTATGAACACCGGGAGACCGTGCTTAAACTTTTGGAAAAACAGCAGACGATTATTACGACGACCGATGAACACTTAATTCCGGAAAAGTATAAGCGGAAAATTGACAAAATAAAACTCTGATAGAATGAACCGATCAAGAATGCCGCCAAAAAAGCGCTCGACGACGGTTTTACCAAGTACACGTCGACGACAGGAATTCCGGAACTGAAACAGGTTTTGGTCAAAAGGACGACCAGGATTTTTGCCACCGGCTATTGGAAGAAGGCGGTGTGGCTGTCACCCCGGGCTCGCCGTTTGGGGCAGAGGGATTTATCCGATTCAGTTTTGCCAATGCTCCGGATCAAATTAAAAAAGGCATGGATAGTTTGAAGCAATTTGCGGAGCAAAACTAAGGCCGGGTGACCAAGTTCGGCGCGAGGAAAACGGGGCAGATGAAGGTGCGGTTGTATACCAAAATTGCCTGGCAGGTACACTTCTTTAAAAATATGTTTTTGCGACCTTCAGGTTCTCACCCTGAAGGTGAAACGGCAGGTAGTAATTTTGGGCACGTGGTCCGCTTGTTTTTTGGCCTGTCCGGCACCGGTAAAACCGAGAATACCCGGATGGCCAGCGCCGATTATCATAAATTAGCGCCGTTTAACTTGATGGTACCCAAGAAGTTTAACCCCCGCGATACCTGGATGGATAAAGTCGCCTACGAGCGGGAAGCCAAAAAACTGGCCGGATTATTTGACCAAAACTTCAAGCGGTTTGAAAAATAGGGTAAGATAAGTTATGGTTAAGATTAAGAAAGTTGAGGCAATGGAAGTACTGGACTCGCGCGGCAATCCGACGGTGGCGGTATGGGTAGAAGCAGGCGGGAAAATTGGTCAGGCGATCGTGCCAAGCGGGGCGTCAACCGGCAGTCACGAAGCGGCGGAATTGAGGGACAATGACAACCGGCGGTTTTTTGGTAAAGGGGTGTTGCAGGCCGTCGAAAACGCGGAGAAGATGATCGGGCCGGCAGTGATCGGCACCGACGTTACCGACCAGGAACAGATCGACGAAATTATGATTGAACTGGACGCCACGGAAAATAAAACCCGTTTGGGGGCGAACGCCATTCTGGGGGTAAGTTTAGCCGCCGCCCGGGCCGCGGCAGAGATTAATCAGCAGCCGCTCTATGTTTATTTACGCCAAAAGTTTTTTAAAGACCAGGGCGATACCTGGCTGATGCCGGTGCCGCAGCTTAATCTTTTAAACGGCGGCAAACACGCCTTGGGTTCGGCGGACCTGCAAGAGTTTATGATTGTGCCTTTGGGAGCGTCAGATTTTAGTGAGTGTTTGCGTTGGTCGGCGGAGATTTACCAGATTTTAAAGAAAAACTTATTGGCTAAAAGTTTAAGCGTGGGCGTGGGTGACGAGGGCGGCTTTATGCCGAAAATGGCCACGAACGAGCAGATGCTTAATTTACTGGTTGAGGCGATAAATCAGTCCGGTTACAAAGCCGGGGAGCAAGTCGGTATTGCCTTGGACCCGGCGGCCAGCGAGATTTTTGAGAGCGGCGAGTATATTTTAAAAACCGAGAATAAAAAATTATCCAGCTTGGGTTTAATCGGCGTTTACGAAGAATGGTTAAAACAGTATCCGATTGTTTCGATTGAGGATGGTTTAGCCGAGGATGACTGGGTCAACTGGAAGCTAATGACCGAAAGATTAGGCAGTAAAATTCAGATCGTGGGCGATGATTTGTATGTCACCAATAAATCCCGCCTTGAGCGGGGAATTAAGGAAAAAGCCAGCAATGCGGTTTTGGTGAAGCTAAACCAGATCGGGACTTTGACGGAAACTGCCGAGGTGATTAACTTGGTCAGAAAAAATGACTGGGCGGCGGTCGTGTCGCACCGCTCCGGGGAAACCGAGGACAATTTTATTGCCGATTTGGTAGTGGCGGCCGGCACCGGCCAGATCAAAACCGGCGCCCCCTGCCGGAGCGAGCGGGTGGCCAAGTACAACCGGCTGCTAAAAATCGAAAAAGAATTGGGTGAACTGGCGATGTTTACTAATCCATTTAGGAAATGAACTATTAGTGTACATAGTTGACAGAGTGTACATTTAGTGTTAGAGTAAGATATATGAGCATGGTAATCCCAGCGACGGTGGCCAGAAACAATTTTTTTGATATTTTAAACAGAATACTATATGGTAACGAAGTGTTTTACATAACGAAAGCTGGTACGAAAGCTATGGTAAAGATGTCAAAATATCCCTCTACAAATAAGATACTAGATCGTCTGTCGGACAAGGCTCGGGTTAAAACTCAAAAAGTTTAAGCGGGAGCAAAGTGACGGCACTTCAATTATACGAATGATCGTAGTGAAGATATTACCAATTCATCGATTAATTGGTAATGGTTATTGGGCGGGAGTTTCTTGGGGTTGAAGTTTTGCCAATCTTCCAGCGATGAAATTTCGCCCACGAGCTATATCCTCTTTTCCTAGTATCGTTACTTGAAGATTTGGATCAGCCACTTGTTTGTCTAGAAGTTGAAGCCAGGCTTGGAGCATTTCCGGGGTTTCATTTTCCACCTCGTCATACCACGGTTTTTCTTTTGGTAATGAATCAGTCTCACTCATCTTGAGTTGATCTTACTGTGTGTGTGGATATGTCAATATGAGGAGAAATTTAGTAAAATAGGGAATGAAAAAGCGGGTGTGCTTGGTGATTTTGGACGGGTGGGGACTGCGGGACCGGGACGAGGGCAATGCCATCCGTCAGGCCAAGACGCCGAATTTTGAGCGGTTGTGGCATGCCAATCCGCACGCGGTTTTGCATGCTTCCGGAGAAGCAATGGGGTTGCCCAAGGGCCAAATGGGAACGAGTGAAATCGGCCACATGACTATGGGTTCGGGCCGGATCATTTTCCAGGACTTGCCGAAAATCAGCCAGGCGATCGAATCGGGGGAATTTTTTACCAATTCATCGATTAATCGATTAATCGGTAATATCAAGCAAAGAAATTCAACTTTACATTTACTGGGCTTGGTGTCTGACGGCGGAGTGCATTCGCATTACAGCCATTTGTTTGCCTTAATTAAAATGGCCAAAGATTTGGGATTAAAAAAAGTGATGGTTCATGCTTTTACCGACGGCCGGGATTGCTCGCCGCGGTCCGGTTTGGGCTTTATTGAGGATTTAGAGCGGCAGGCAAAAGTTGCCAGCGTTTCCGGGCGGTACTTTGCCATGGACCGGGACCATAATTGGGAGAGGACGGACAAAGCTTATCGATTGTTAACCAGGGGGCAGCCAAGCCAAACAATTGCCAGTGAAATTATTAGAATAAGATATGCTAAAAAAATTACTGATGAGTTTATTAAACCAACGCGGACAAAAGATTTTCGGCCAGTCAAGACTGGAGACGGCGCGATATTTTTTAATTTTAGGAACGACCGGCCGCGACAGTTATTAGAAAGATTTTTGGAAAAAGGTCCGAAAGGGGTAGAGTGGCTGACTTTGACCCGGTATAAGCCGGAATATCCGGTGGCGGTGGCGTTTCCGCCGGTGGAATTAAATAACTCTTTGGGAGAAATTTTAGCCAGAAATAAAATTAAACAGCTGCGGGTGACGGAAACGGAAAAATTTGCCCATTTAACTTTTTTCTTAAACTGCAAGCGGGAAGAAGCGTTTGAGGGTGAGGATCGGATTATGATCGATTCATATTCGGATATTGCCACCCATGACGAGAAACCGCAGATGCGGGCGCGGGAGATTACCGCCGAAATTTTGCAGGCAATGAGGGAGAAAACGCACGAGGTGATTTTTGCCAATTTGTGCAACGCGGATATGGTCGGCCACAGCGGCAATTTTCCGGCGACTGTTAAGGCGGTCGAAACGATCGATGAATGTTTGGGAAAGCTGGGAGCGGCGGCGAGGGAAAATAATTATGATTTGCTGATTACCGCCGACCACGGCAATGCCGAGGAGTTAAAAACCAGCCACACGATTAACCCGGTACCTTTCATTATTCAAAGCCGGCAGTGTAGGAAGTTAAATCGGGATGAGGCAGGATTGGTCGATATTGCCCCGACAGTGCTGA
>Ga0210006_1003191_pt1 | contig 10361 bp, 13 predicted proteins | sample CryGey02umfilter_2_FD_185452 | JGI IMG/M metagenome (GOLD analysis project Ga0210006, IMG submission 185452) | Groundwater microbial communities from aquifer in Utah, USA - Crystal Geyser 4/10/14 0.2 um filter (SPAdes) (version 3) | ecosystem: Environmental > Aquatic > Deep subsurface >... | reverse complement strand
TTTTATTAGAAAGCTTAACTCTTCTTGTTCTGCTTTTGAATGAAGAACCAGGTTCATTAAATCCTATATGCCCATTAACTCCAATCCCAAGAACCTGGACATCAATACCTCCAAAAGATTTGATACTTTTTTCATAATCGTCACATTGCTTCCTATAATTTCTAATATCTCCATGTAAAAAGTAAATGTTTTTTCTGTTTATGTTAATATGCCTAAAAAGATTTTCTTCCATAAAATATCTGAAACTATCTTTATCCTTTGCAGTTAAACCATAATATTCATCTAAATTAAATGTTTTCACTTTTGAAAAATCAAGTTTACATCTCTTGTAATGCTTAACTAATTCTTTATAAAAAGGCTTCATAGTTGTGCCGGTAGCCAAACCAAGAACAAGATTAGGCTTTTTCTTTATCTGTCTGCATAAAATTTCCACAGCTTCTTTTGAAACTGAACTCTGTGGATTAACAACTAGAAACTTAAAGTCGTGTTTTGCCATTGCTAAACTCTCAAGTGTTTAAATATCTCCTTGAAGGAGATTTTTCTTACACTTACAATGCGGTCTGCTCCTCCGGAATATATCAGAAGGCTTTTTCCGTCTAGTGTAGGAATAGCAACTGTTGGAAATATAATATTATTAATATACCCCTCTTTTTCAAATTTTTTATCTGGTAAAATAAAAGGGGTTTTTGGATCCGATCTTGCAATTATTTTCTTAGGATTTTTTAAATCCAGCAAAACAACACCAACACTATAAAACAATCTGTCTTTTTCCTCACTAACTCCATGGTAGATAACAAGCCATCCCTTGCTTGTTTTTATCGGTGGGCAACCAGCTCCAATCCTATCTGCTTCCCAAGTTTCAGGCCCGCGGGGCCGCATTAAGTTACTATCTTTACCCCAATAAATTAAGTCTTTAGAGTAAGATATCCATATTCCTGGCTTGCTGAAACTGAAAAGACTTTCAGGCCTATTCAGGGCAACATACTCTCCATTAATCTTTTCAGGAAATAAAACAACATCTTTATTTTGTTCTCGAAATATTAATCCAAGCCTATTCCATTTTTTCAAATCATCTGAAACAGCCAAGTAAGTAGAAACTCCCTCTGACGTAGAAACTCCAACATAAGTCATATAATATCTTCCGTCTATTTCACTAATCCTAGGGTCCTCCACGCCATAGTCGCTCTCTTTTGGCATTCCTGCAAATATAGGCTTCTGCTCTATTTTTTCAATATCAAACCCATTTTCATTTAGTATAACCCTTCTTAAATGTGAAATATGCGGCAAAATACAGGTTCCATTTTTTAAGTAAACTTCATTCCATCTTCCTGTTTTAAGGATTTCCTCTTCCAGAATTTTCTTGTATTCAACACCATATTTGTTTTTAGAAGTCACAATAGGGCACATAAATATTTTTCCGTCTTTGTGTTTTATACCCTCCTCTGAAATTCTTACATACATCATTATTTTACCGTTTGGAAGCCTTACAGCTCCAGGATTAAAAACTCCAAGAATGCTCCATTTTGCAAAGCTTGGTTTAAAATCCTCAGGTGTTAGCAATATTTTAGTTTTATCAGTCATTTTTACCCCAAACATATAGAAACAAAATATATTATTTAAAGCCTGCTACTAGACTTAAAGACTAAAACAATACAGCTGAATTAAATAATCTTTGCAGTATAAAGAATATAAATAAAAAGTGTCCATAAATATTTTAGAAATTAATTAGTGCCTCTATTATACCTAAGCTTACTAAATTCTTCTTCTCCTAATAAAGTCAAAATTGTCGAGGGTTCAGAAGATCTTGCTACACAATAATATGGCCCAAAATGATGCTTTTTATAATGAAATGAAATAGGATAGTAAATATCTCTCCTAGTCTCAATAACTCTAGAAAAGTTAACATCTGATAAACTATGCGAAATCATTCTTCTTATTTCAGTAGCAGTTCTATTATTTACTAAAGGATCACCAACCCTTTGTTTACACCTAACAACTGCATGATTTGTTATATCCCACTTACCTATCCTCTTACTCCTGTTCATAACTATTTAAACAAAAATAACATTTTTAAGAATTATTGTAATAGCCCTGATAGGCCTGGTTCAAGGATTATAAAAACCCTGAGGCGGTTTTTATAGCCCTGCCAGGATTCGAACCTGTACGTTCGAATTTATGAGAATGTAAGAAGGTGAGAATAGCCCTGCCAGGATTCGAACCTGGGTCTCAGCCTCCAGAGGGCCGAATACTTGACCGCTATACTACAGGGCTATTTAATTCAGAAGAACTAAATATTTTTAAAGATAACTCTCCTTTGGTTAAAGTAAAAAAAGGGTAAAATGCTAAGCTATTTTCATATAATATTAATAGTAATCCTAGTTAGCCTGATATTCTTATTTGTAAGACTAAAATACATAAAACACAAGTTGGTTTGGGTGATTTTACTAGTTTTTGTTCTATTAGTTTACTTGGGATTTATCTTAAGCATAGCTGGCCAAAACATTAACCTAAAAACTCCTGAAGGAGCTAAATTAGCAATAAATCTATATGTGGGGTGGATGGGAAATAGTTTCACAAACCTTAAAGTATTATCGGGACAGGCAATTAAACTGGACTGGAGATCATTAAATAAAACAGACTCAAACCAGACAAACGACCCACTCAACCTTGAATCTAACAGAGACAAATACAGAAAGAGAATTACAAAATAATCAAAAAGTTTTATAATAAAGTATTTCTAAAAAAGTCTATGCCTCGGTAGCTTAATCGGTTTTGAGCACCACATTGGTAGATAATAGTCTTATCAGATAAAATCCAAAGATGTGGAGGTTGCGAGTTCAATTCTCGCCCGAGGCTTTCACTACATTTATAAACAAATCAATTCAAGGTAAATAATGTCAAAGAAAGAAATAAAAGAAATTTATGAAATAGTAAGAAATAAATACAAACTTCCTGATTTTAAAGAATTAAATGAAGAATTTGACATAGGAAAAATAGAATTTAATGCTGACACAGTTTTAAGAGACATAAGGAAAGCCATGATGTCAAAATTGTCTTCAAGTCTTCAACTAATTGAACTTTTGTTAAATCCAACTAACGGAAGTATGTTTAATATGTTATTGACAAGAAATATAGAAAGTGAAGAAAAGCTAATTTTAGAAAAATTATTTGACACCCTGGGGCAAATTGAAATAAATTCCTATGTGCTGGATATAGAATACTCTGAAAAAAATGAGGCAGAGTTTATAATATCAAAAACAGAAGAGTGGAAAATCATAAGTAAGGAAATAAACAAAACATTAAGAAAACTTGGTGATGACTGGAAAAAAAGTAATTTCAAAAAAGCTAAGAGTTATTTTGGATAGTATTAAATAACTCTTCCAGATTTATTTCAAGCAAAGCAACAGGCATTTTAATCTTGAAATTTTTAAGTATTTTAGGATGTACCTCTCCAAAATACCCTAAAGGCTTCCCGTTAAGCTTTACCTCTGCAACTCTTCCTTCAACAAATTGTTCTGGAAAATCATTGGGTACACCAAAAGAAAACTCTTTTCCGATATTATTTCCAAGATAATCTATAATCTGCTTTAATCTAGTAAAGTTTCCAGGAGCTAAACCTATTGCCAGTCTTTCTTCTTCTTTTATGTCATCACCATTAATAACAAACACTTTGCCTAGCTGAAATATATCCTGAGGATACTCGACATCAGGATTTTCATAAAATATTTTAAGTAAATAATGACTCAGATCATTTCTTAGTATACTATACTCTGTTTTGGAGTCCTTTACCTCAATAACCTCTTGCTTTTTATTCATTTTAATTAATTGAAATTCTTTAGTCGTTAAATGATAACTTGAAGTCTCCAAAAGTCCTAGTCCTAAAAGTATTTCAGATATTTTTTCTTTGAATATTTCTCCACTATTGATTTTTCCAGTAGTTGAAATTTCAGGGATTGCTGGGATAAAATTGTCATAACCATAAGCAATAGCAATATCTTCAATCAAGTCAACTTCATGCAAAACATCGCTCCTATATGGTGGAACAAGGACTTTTCCATTGGAATAGGAATAACCCATTTTTTCAAGGAGTTTTTTTACTTCGTTTTCTTTAAGCTTTAATCCAAGTAGTTTGTTTGTATTTTTCAAAGACAACCTCATTTTAAGAGGCTCAAAATCTGGACTAACAAGTGTTTTAGTGCTGTACTTAAGATTTGTTTGATAAATTTTCCCACCCATTTCAGCAAGTGCAAAACAAAGTATGTTCAATATTTTATTCAAGATGTTGATGTCAAAACCAGAACACTCTATAAAAATTTCTTTAGTATCGCTGCTTATTTTACCAGTCTTATTAGAATTTATAATAGGCGGCATGCTCATAACTTCATTATTAGCATCACTAAAAAAAGGAAATTTATCGCTGCCTTCAAGCAAGTATGCATACTCTCTGCCAGTTGGGTGTCTTTGCAAGATTTGAGTTCCATCCATTTCCCTTGTTTCATCTAAAGGAATAAACTTAATATCTTTAGGATTTTTAGCCCCATAATTTATAGGAAGTTTTATTTTTTCCATAGGGTAAATTCCAATAGCAGCTTTTTTTCTTTTTCTTCCAAGCGTTAAATGCAACTTTTCCTGAATATCGATAATTTCCTTTATTTTTTCATCATCAAATTTCAGATTTTTAACAACAGCACAGACAGTATAAGGTCTTACATCATTTACAGACTTATCGACAATAACCTGATAATTTCTTTCAGGTTTATTGACGCTCAGTTTTTTCAAGCCAGTATTTTTTCCTAAAAAGGATAAAAAAGAAAATTTATAATTTTGGTAGGCGAGCAAATCCGGCCTGTTAGGAAATATTTCAATGGCAATTTCTTCATTGTTTATATATTCGACAGGAGTTCCAAACATAGCAATCTTATCTTGCATAGAATCATCTATCTTGCCAATATCTTTCTCAAATTGCTTTTTTGAAATTGTGAGTATTGTCATTTTAAGTCAACTTCAAAAAAATTTAATTGTCCTTTCATTGGAATAAAATTAAGTCTAACTGGATTTTCAAGAATAAATCCAAACTTTCCCCAATCACTAGAGGCCAAATGCAAACTTCCATCCATGTTATGCTCTAATTCACTTTTATATAACTTAACATCAGTCAAATTTGCCTTTCCAACTATTCCTCCCAAAGAAAGATTATTAAAATTAAATCTTTTCATTGCATCAAAATCTGGATTTTTAGGAGCATGAATTAAAAATTCCCCTCTAAAATATGTTTTCCAGTTTCTCAACTCTATTTTCTTTTTGCCTTGAATAATAAGTTCTGCATATGGTTGTTTTATTGATAATGCTTTCATTTTATCCAGATTTTAGTGTTCCTCAGCTGTTTAATATCGTTTTTATATAATTCCCTAAGGTCTTTTATTTCATAATAGTCCATTAAAACTCTGTCAAATCCAGGTCCCCAGGCCAATACTGGCACCCATTCCCCAAGTAAAGGAATCGTAACCTCTGGTCTAAATATTCCAGCTCCGCCAAGTTCAAGCCACCTTTTCTTTTCAGGATGATAAACATCTATTTCAACACTTGGTTCTGTATATGGAAAATAAGCTGGCCTGAATCTAACTTTTGGAAAACCCATTTTTGTAAAAAATTCTTTTAAATATCCTAATAAATGCTGGAAATCTGCTTCAGAATCTATAACAATGCCCTCTGTTTGATTAAATTCAAATCCGTGGCTCCAGTCAACTGTTTCATTTCTAAAGCACTTTCCAATTGCAAAAAACTTTCCTCTCCTTTTTTCCTTAGGCAATTTACTTAACTCATAAAGAGTTCTTGAAGACAGAGCAGTTGTATGTGTTCTTAAAACTAATTTCTCTGCATCTTTTTCATTCCATTTATACTGCCATCCAAGACTCCCATCTACTCCATGTTCATGGGCTTTTTTAGTAGACTCAACTATTTTTCTTTCAGGTAAACTTCTTTCTTTACCCAAGAAAAAAGTATCTTGCAACTCTCTAACAGGATGGTCTTGTGCTGTAAACAAGGAATCAAAATTCCAAAAGCTTTCTTGGATTAAACTGCCAGTCATTTCTTGAAAGCCCATTTCACTCCAGACCCTGCGGCCATAAGAAATAGACTGATTAACAAAATGTCTTTTTCCTCCAGTTATTTTAGGCACTTTGGAAATAATATCATATCTTCTGAATTTCTTTCCTTTCCAAGACTCTTTTTGCACCATATCAGAGGTTATTTCTTCTATTAAATTTCCAACACTGGAAAGATCTTCCTTGATTAAACCCTGACCAAGTTTAGTTAGCACAAAAGAAACAACTTGATTTTCATTAACAATAACTATATCTTTTCTTTCTTTTAACTTGTCAAATGCGAATTTTTGTTCAGGAGAAAGAGCATCAAATTCAATTGGAAGAATTTCAATAAACTGTTCTTCAAGGCTTTTTTTAACAATGTCAGATTTATCTCCTGTAAAAATTATTCTTCCGTTTTTTATGTCTACAAGAGCTTTTTTCTTTAAAGCTCCAAGAGCAGCTTTGAATTCATTATCACTTAACCTGGCTTGTTTTTGAGCATTTCCCAGACTAATAGGCTCTTTTTCACAAATAATTAACAACTGTCTTTCAGGAAGGCCTTTTTTTCTGTAATATATCCCATTTATTCCTAAATCAATTACTTTCTTTTTTTCTATTTTTAAGTCTATAACCTCTTTGGAATTCAAAAACTCTAAAGCTCTAAGAGCTGAGACTCTGTCAAGCTGGGATTTTTTTACAATTTCGTCAAAGTTTGATAAACTAAGAAAAGGAATAACCTTTTTTTCTATAGGCGATAAACTTTCTATTAATTCCTGCATACCCATACATCAATACTGAGATATCAATTAATAAATTTTCCTGTGCCTAAAAAGCTTCCTTAATCATCTTGGTATTCATCCCCAAAGACAGCAAAAAAGCCTTTAATTTAATTATTTCAGACTTATCATAGCTAAAGATTCTAATATTGTTCTTGTATTTATTACACAATTTGATGTTTTGTCCCAGTCTAGAAGTTTTTTGAGAAATAAGTAAGTCACCTTTTTCATTTAAAAATCCCAAATCAAAGCCAATTATAATATTGTTGTCTTTAGCTAATCTGCACAAAACATGGTCTAATCCAGAATCTCTTTGTTTTAATTTGTCTTTTCCATTAAAATCACTAAATAACAAAACACTAACCTTTTTATTTTCAAGTATTTTTCTGTTATAATCACTGTCTCCTGCAATAACAATTACTTCTTTGCCCTGTTTAGATAGTTTATCTATTTCCTTTCTTGCTTCATTAATGCTTCCTTTAATAAAATCCATAGAATAACTAATTAAATACTATTAAAAAACCTAACCATATATACTACTCTTAAATATTAGGGACTTTTAACTATATAATAACAAAACTTAAAAATATTTAAATAATCCCTTCATAAAATGGAATATGGAAACTAATAGGAATTATTCTGGGGTTATGATTGAAAATTCAGAGGGAAAATTGCTTTTCCAACTAAGAGACAATAATCCAACAATTTCTAATCCCAATAAATGGAGCCTTTTTGGTGGAGGAATAGAAAAAGGTGAGGCGCCTATAGAAACGGCAATAAGAGAAATAAAAGAAGAGCTAGGACTTACACTCAACAAAACTAAATTGAAATTGCTTTTTAAAAAAGAATCTCCTTCCGGAAATAGATATGTATTTTATTATAAACTCTACTCTCTTCCAAAAAATCTAAAAATTAACGAAGGAGAACATTTCGAATTTTTAAGCTTATTTGAGCTAATCTTCAGAAGAAATGTAGTTAATTCTTTAAGGGCATTTATCTTTATATATCCATTATTAAAAATAAAAATGATTTTAAGAGAAAAATTTCATTAAATAAAATATATTAAATCATTCAAAATTTAACCCTAACCATAGATATTAGTTCCAAAAAATTCCTGGCCTGAAAGCAATTTGTCTAAGTTTCTTAGGTCATCTCCGATTATATAAGTTCTGACCTTATAATCCATTATTAGTTTAGATGCCTTCTGGTCTAAAACAAAATGTTGTCCTGGTTTAAAGGGTATTTTCTTAGCCATATTATGGAACTCTCTCCAAGTTATATAAGGAATAAATTTTGCATTTTTATTTAGTACAGGATTTTTATCATATAGCCCTGCAACATTTGTTATGTTGATAAACCTGGTATCAAAATCTTTAGCTATTTTAGCAGCTGTTGAATCAGAAGTTTGATTAGGTTTGTACTCCAACCCTCCGACAAAAACTACATTTTGTCTTTTTAACATCTTTTTCACTCCAACAAGAGTGTGCGGAACTCCTTCCATCTGATTTAGTCCAAAAAAATAGCTCATAAACCTTGCATTATGCCTTGTAACAGAAATCCCTGCAAAACTCTGCAACTTTTCATTTGACCCGATATTTCTAAGGCCTTCAATGTAAGTTCTGGCTACACTTCCTCCACCTGTAACTATAATAAATTTCTTCCTGCCAGAATGATTTAAAATTATTTTTTTGAATTTCGAAAGAAAATTAACATTAATTCCTCCATTTTTAAGTATCTGGCTTCCACCAAGACTAATAACCACCACTTCTTTTTTCATACCTTAAAAAAGGAAAAAGCCTATTTAAAACTAATCATGAGATTTTTGTTTATTAACTTTTTTAATAACATCCCTAATACTAATAAACCCTGCTTGAGACATTAAAAATTTATCAACGTCATCTAATTTTAACTTTTTATAAAATTTAACTCTAAATCTTTTTGGATATTTCGTTAAATAATTCTTTATCTTTTTTTCATTAACCCTATTTAAGATTGCCCATAAACTCTCATCTGAGAGGTCAATATTAAAATAAACCAAATCAATTAAAGTTTTTTCAATATTACTATAAGGATAATAAAATCCGTGATCTTCCCTAAATTCAAAACCGAAAAAATATCTTTTGTCGATCCTTTTTATCATAATATTTTTTCCAAATACTTTTCTTATCCCATTTCTTACTTTTTTTGTAGTAATTATAATCGGGATGGTTTCCTGTTCCCAAACATTATAATAACTTAAAGTGTCTTGTAGTCCAAAATAAGAAGGTTTAAAACAAAACACAGATAATTGATAATTGTTATGTGTAGTATAATAGCCTTTAGTAATTTGCCTGACACTTCCTGATTTAATTAAATTCCTTACTAGTTGTTTTGAATATCCTTTGTCTTTTTTATTCTCTCCAACAATTCTTTTTATTGAATCAAAATCTACAACTAAGCTTTTTTGAAATAATTCCATTACTTTATCAAGATGTTTTTTCTCTCCCATTTTTAATTCTTATCCACTATGTTTTTTATATATGTTAAAATATCCTCAACTTTCGGAATAATTCCCTCTAAAATCAAAATATTTAAATCATCTTTATCTGAAGGTTCCCCATATTTATCAATAAGTTCTTTTAATTTGTTTTTTAGATATTTTTTATCTTCAACATACCTTAATAAAAAGAAAATATCAAAAAGATCTCTCACCTTTCGCCTTTTGATATAAGCATTAACTTTCTCTTTTATTAAATCTTCTTCAGATAAGCTATATACACTAATATAATTTCCATCAATTAATTCATATTCTTTCAAAATTCCGTTAATATTTTTAAAAACTGCTTCAAACCTAACAACTGTTCTATCAAATAAGAGGGTTGAATAAATGCTGTTTTCACTAATTTTTTTTCTTTCAACAATGAATCCCAATTTTACTAAATTTTCAAAGAATAAATTAACCTTCCTTAAATCCTTAGGCAGATAAAAATCTAAGTCCTCAGAAAAACGTACTCCATTATAACATCGCCATATTGCTGTGCCACCATGGAATACGGCATTATTAAAATATCTATAAATTTCCCCAATTAATATATCTTGAGCTAAAGCTATCTTTCTATGCCCTTCTTTCTTTAATCTTAAATTTAAAGGAATTTTTACCATTTTACACAATTTATATATAATTAACTAAAGTTACTAATATATATAACTTTTGTTTGTTTATAAATATTACTATCTAACCGTAAAAAGCTTATCATTATCGACATCAAACACTCCAAGTCTAACTCCGGAGTCTAACCATCCATGAGCATAATTTAAAGCCCCATAAGCCAAAACAAGCTCTCCTTTTTCTTCAAAATGCTTGGCATCGCTCAAATAGTTATCAACCATAGATATTATCTCATCAGCATCTTTCTCTTTCCCAGAAACAATATTTTCTTTAACAATAGAAAGCGCCTTTGAAGTAAGTTTAAAATACTTATTCAAGAGCTGATGGGTTATCTTGTCGTTCATTTTTTAT